>JAESGJ010000100.1_pt1 | contig 147790 bp, 137 predicted proteins | sample 9266241 | NCBI WGS metagenome assembly JAESGJ01 (sample SAMN14514841, study PRJNA621669) | algae metagenome | isolation source: Brasilonema octagenarum HA4186-MV1 and co-occurring heterotrophs from wet... | place: USA: Manoa Valley, Hawaii | collected 2009-07-20 | reverse complement strand
ATGGCCACGAACAAGGTGCGCTCTCTCCCCCGCCTGCGTGGGAGGGCTGGGGAGAGGGTGTCTCCACTCGCGAGAATCCCCAAGAGGAAAAAGCCCTCACTCTCGCCTTCGGCTCGACCTCTCCCGCAACCGGGAGAGGTAAGAGGAGTTCGCGGCGCCGCCGCGCAACCCATTCGACATCTGCGATTGCAGCATTCCTTGTCGCGAGCCTCGCCTTCGCGTTGCCCACGAAGGCGGACGAACTCACCCCCTACAAGGTCGTCGGCGACGGCATTCCAGCCTCCCTCACCGGCTCGCCCGGCGATGCCGCGCGCGGCCGCGCGCTGGTGCTGGCGCGCAGCACGACCTGCATCCTCTGCCATTCCGGCCCCTTCCCGGAAACGCGATTCCAGGGCGATCTTGCACCCGACCTCACCGGCGCCGGGAACCGATGGACGGCGAGCCAGTTGCGGCTTCGACTGGTCGATGCCTCGCGCTTCAACGCGGAGACCATCATGCCGTCCTATTATCGCGCCGACGGCCTCGTGCGGGTGGGGCGCAATTTTGCCGGCAAGCCGATCCTGTCGACCGCGGAGATCGAGGACATCGTGGCTTTTCTTGCAACACTTCGCGACTAGGACTGTTCATGCCAACCACGCGACGACAATTTTTGAGCCTCGCCGGAGGCGTGACTGCCGCCGGGACGATCCCGATCGTCACCCTGCGTCCGCTTCAGGCAACGCCAGCGATGCTCACCACCGCGATCCGCAATGTCGTCGGCGAAGCACCGATTCGCACCGGCAAGGTGAAGCTCGACATTCCGCCACTGGTCGAGAATGGCAACACCGTGCCGCTGACGGTAACCGTCGCAAGCCCGATGACGGCTGACGACCACGTCAAGAGCATCCACGTCTTCAACGAGAAGAACCCGCAGCCCAACATCGCCAATTTCTATCTCAACTCCGCCTCAGGCCGCGCCCAGGTCGCGACACGAATCCGGCTCGCCGATACCCAGAAGGTGGTGGCGATCGCCCGCCTCTCCGACGACACGTTCTGGCAGGTCGCCGTCGATGTCGTCGTGACGCTGGCCGCCTGCACCGAGGAGATGAACTGATGGCCGCGCTCATCAATGTTCCGGCCAAGGCCAGGCGCGGCGACGTCATCGAGATCCGCACGCTGACCTCGCACATCATGGAGACTGGCTTCCGCCACACTGCGGACGGCAAGCTGGTGCCACGCGACATCATCACGAGCTTCACCTGCCGCTACAACGGCACCGAGATCTTCCGCGCCGATCTGTTTCCGGCGATCGCGGCAAACCCGTATCTGTCGTTTTTCACGGTCGCGAAGGACAGCGGCACGTTCGAGTTCGAGTGGATCGGCGACAACGGTTATTCGTCGACCGGCTCGGCATCGATCACTGTCGAATGAGCGTTTGGCGCGCGATAGCAGCGGCGGCCTTAGTTTCCGCTGCCCCTGCCCTGCTCGCCGGCGAAATCCCGCCCGATGCGCGCCGCTCCGGCTATTCCTTCATGGGTCCCGACACGCGCGCCATGCAGGACGGCGACACCTCCAATCCCGGCATGCTGTTCGTGCTCGACGGCGAACAGCTATGGGGCAAGAAGACCGGCAGCGCGGACAAGGCCTGCGCGAATTGCCATGGTGATGCGCGCAGCAGCATGAAGGGCGTCGCGGCACGCCATCCCGCCTTCGACAAGACGCTTGGCCGCCCTGTCACGCTCGACCAGCGCATCAATCTCTGCCGCGCCAATCATCAGCAGGCTGCGCCCCTGCCCTACGAGAGCCGCGACCTGCTGGCGCTCTCCGCCTTTGTCGCCCATCAGTCGCGCGGCGCCGCGATCACCGCCGGCGACGATCCGCAGGCAAAACCCTTCGTGGACCAGGGAGGCGAGCTCTTCATGCAGCGCGAGGGCCAGCTCAATCTCGCCTGCACCAATTGCCACGATGACAATTTCGACAAGCGCCTCGCGGGCGCGCCGATCACGCAGGGACAGCCGACCGGCTATCCGCTCTATCGCCTGGAATGGCAGACGCTGGGATCGCTGGAGCGGCGGCTGCGCAGCTGCATGAGCGGCGTGCGCGCCCAGGCCTACGAGTACGGCTCGCCCGAGTTGGTCGCGCTCGAGCTCTATCTGATGTCGCGGGCGCGTGGCCTGCCGATGGAGACGCCCGCGGTGCGGCCCTGAGACGAAAACGGCCGGCGATTGCCGACCGCTTGCAGACGTCCGCGCCGTCCCCTACTCCGCCGGCGCGGCCGACATCTCGGGATGCGCGGCATAGTGTTCGCCGGCGCCAAGCTTGCTGGCCGCGAACAGGCCGGCGGCCATCACGGCATAGGCCAGCGCGACGGCGGGCGTGACGCCAAATCCGCCGCCGATGCCGACGGCCTCGCCGTGCATGAAGCCGAAATAAGTGAGCACGGCACCGACCAGAGCAAAGGCCGAGGCTTTTTCGAAATCGCGCTCGATGATGAAGACGCCGATCGCACCCAGGATGAGGCCGCCAAGGATGGAGCCGCCGCCCATCACTTCGAGGCCGTGGTAGAACACGCCCTGCTGCGGCAGCGCGGCGATCGCGGCAGCCTTCACGGCGTCGGCCTTGTCGGCGGCCATACCGCCGACGGTGGCCGCCGCATTCATGGTCGAGCCGAGCATGGTGTCGATCTGCAACTTGGCCCAGGCGGCCAGATGGGGCGTCAGCGCCAGCACGATCGCGGGCGCGTGCTTCACCGGCGTGGTCTGGAACGCCTGGGCGCCGATCAGCATGCCGATATAGAGCAGGATCGGCGAGATCGCGACCACGGGCACGAGTGCCAGCAGCACCGAGATGATGCCGAACCAGGACAGTACGATCACCATGAGGCCGGTTGCGGCGGAGTAACCGATGCGGCCGCCCATCGCCTTCCAGCCGGGATGGCCGATATAGACTGCGTTGATGAAGGGATTGCCCATCAGGCAGCCGATCAGGCTGACGACGCCGTCGGCCGTGAGCACGCGCGTGGTCGGATATTCGTCGCCGGCCGCTTCGGCGCTCTCGACATTGTCCATGGCTTCGACGAGGTCGTAGATGCCAAACGGAATGGCGGTGACGAGGATGATGCCGAGGAATTCGAAGCCCGAGAAGACGTAGCCCACGGCAGGAATCGGCACCGAGAAGCCGAAATTGGCGAAGGCATCGCCGACGCCTTTCACGCTCAGGCCGCCGAGACCAAGCCCGAACAGGTTCGAGCCCCAGGCGATGATCATGCCGGCCGCGATCGCGACAAGGCCTGCGGGAATGCCGCGCCAGTATTTCACGCCGCCGAACCAGCTCACCAGGATGATGGCGAAGCAGACCAGACCGATCTGCGGCGTCATGTACATCTCCAGCGCCGGCCGCATCGAGATGAAGGTGACGGAGACGCCGGCAAGCGTGCCGAGCAGCGCCGCGCGCGGCGTGATCTTGCGGATGAACGGCGCAATGAAACCGCCGATCATGAGAATGAAGCTCTGGAAGAAGACCCAGACGAGGCCGGCCGACCAGCCCTTGAGCGGGTCACCGGTCTTGATCGTGATCGGCAGCATGATCACGAAGGTGACGATGAACATGTGCGGCACGCTGACGCCCGAGGGCAGCGCGCAGACATCAGTCCGGCCGGTTCTCTGCGCGAGTCGATAGGCGAGGTAGGCGTAGTAGAAGGTCGAGAGGCACATCATCAGCCCGAGCGCGGGCAGGATGCGGCCGAACACCAGACTGTCAGGCATCTTCAGGACGAAGCGCAACAGGCCCGTGAGCACCAGCATGTTGACGAGGATGTTGGTGCCGAAGCCGAAGAACGCGTTCCAGTCCCCTGATGTCCATAGTACCGGCTTGAAGTCGGACTTGTTCAGTTCAGACTTGCCGGCTGTCCCCGTCAATGTGCTCATGACAATCCCCCTATGTGGTCGAAACCTTCATTGCCTCCAGGACCGCAGCTGAGCTCGCGACCCAGCCGAAGATGCCGCCCTGGGCCTTGATCATCTTCAGGCCCATCTCATGAAACTCGGGGAAGTAGGACGCGCAGCCGTCGGACATGACGACGCAGCGATAGCCGCGGTCATTGGCCTCGCGCACCGTGGTGTTGACGCACACCTCGGTCGTGACGCCGCATACCAGCAGGTTCTCGATGCCGTATTTCTCCAGCACGTCCGCAAGGTCGGTGGCGTAGAACGCCCCCTTGCCGGGCTTGTCGATCACGATCTCGCTGTCGAGCGGATAGAGTTCGGGAATGATGTCATGGCCGGCCTCGCCGCGGATGAGGATGCGGCCCATCGGGCCGGGATCGCCGATGCGAAGGCTCGGCGCGCCGCGCTCGACTTTGGCCGGCGGCGCGTCGGAGAGATCGGGCAGATGGCCCTCGCGCGTATGGATCACCAGCATGCCGGTGTCGCGCGCCGCCGTCAGCACCGCGCTGATCGGCTTCACCGCGCGCGCAAGCTGGCTGACGTCGTTGCCGAGCGTTTCGCCGAAGCCGCCGGGCTCCATGAAGTCGCGCTGCATGTCGATGATGAGAAGCGCGGTGCTCGGCCAGTCGAGCTTGATCGGCTCGGGCTCGGCGCTGATGACGCCCAGTGTCGGCTTGCTCGAGTTCAGCATGACGCTAGCCCCTCGCGAGAACTCTCCTTGCCGGAGTTCTGCAAGCGCCGTGCCATTGTGTACAATTGCAACTGAGCGTGCGCCGTGGAGAATTTCGTTGTCTACTCAGAAACTTACATCCGCAACCGATCGCTGCTTATTCCCTGTGCGACGGCTTTGCGACGTGCATTTGCTCAAAGGATGAGCGACTGCAGACGCTCTCTTCGTCGCCAGTCCGGGGCGACGCGAGGTGTCGAGCACGGAATCCATCGGGCCACAGCGCAAATGGCAATTTGGATTCCGGGCTCGCGCTACGCGCGCCCCGGAATGACGAGGACAGTGTGCGGCAACGTTTTGCCTATCGCCCCGCCCCATACAGCCGTCGATGCTCTTCTTCGTACGGAGCGTAGGAGTCCTTCAGCGTCGCCATGTTCAGCAGCATGGTCGCGACTACTGCGCCCGCCTTGTCGAACACGCGCGTTTTCACCCAGGCGCTCTCGGTGCGGCGGCTGCCGGAGAGCGCGACGACCTCGCGCTCGACCTCGTAGTCCTCATCGACGAAGAGCGGGCCCCTTATCAGGCGGATCTCCTGATCGGCGAACAGGCCGACGGCCGGGCCCCTGGACGGCAGCGGATCATCCTTCGAGCGGTACTGGAACAGCACGCTCAGCATCTCCATCGGGATGATGGCCCTGCCCCACGGATTGTCGGCGCCGGAATAGTAGGGTGAGTTCTCGGTGATGGCGGCGAGCTTCTGCCGCAGCGAGAATGGATAGAGGTCCCCCATGTTCTGGTCGAACGCCATACGCACCGTTTGCCGCTTGCCGGTCTGGGCCACCTTTACGTCCCGCAAGATGACGGGATCGGTGAGCGGCTTGAGCTCGCCGAGACGCACCTCGAGCGCGGTGGCTACCGGCGCGTCCCCGACGGAGGCCGACCCGCGCAGCACTTCCGTGCCGTCGCGCTTCACCATCTGGATCTGGCATTGGCTGGTGCCGGGCAAGGGCTTCGACAGGATCGCTTGGACCTCTTCGCCCTCGTAGCAAACGCTGCGGTAATGCGCGGACAGACAGCCGGTCTCGAACCAGGCGCGTCCCCACAAGCGCTCGCCGAGCGGGGCAAATTGGCTGAAGTGCGTCGGGCCCTCGATGGTGCCGCCCTTGAAGCCAAGCTTCTGCGCGGTAGCGTCGTCATGGATCGAGGCGTGCGCATCGTAAGTTTGGGCATTCAGCATCTGGCGCGGCTGCCGCCACGGCCCGACCAGGGCCTCCTCTGTCTCGGTGATCTCGGTGTCGAATGCACTTGCAGCCATGGTGTCCTCCCAGCCATGACTAGCAGGAGCGCCACAGATGCGGCTAGCCGTATTGACTTCGCTGGCCCATGCTTTTGACTGTCACAATTCGCGCCGCGCAGCCGCACTCCCTCCCGCAGCGCAAACTCCCGCCGAACAAGAGACGAGGTCCCGACATGACGCTGATGCAGGTCGAGCTGGACGACAAATACCGGCTCGAATCGAAGCGGATCTTCCTGTCGGGCACGCAGGCCCTCGTCCGCTTGCCGATGTTGCAGCGCGAACGCGACCGGCTCCAGGGGCTCAACACCGGCGGCTTCATCTCGGGCTATCGCGGTTCCCCGCTCGGCATGTACGACCACGCGTTGTGGCGTGCGAAGTCGCACCTTCAGCAGCACGATATCGCATTCGTCCCCGGCTTGAACGAAGATCTGGCGGCGACCGCGGTTTGGGGCAGCCAGCAAGTCGGCCTGTTTCCCGGTGCCAAGGTCGATGGCGTGTTCGGCATCTGGTATGGCAAGGGCCCGGGCGTCGACCGCTCGGTCGATGCGCTCAAACATGCCAATGCGGCCGGCACCTCACTCAACGGCGGCGTGCTTGCGCTCGCCGGTGACGACCACGGCTGTCAGTCCTCGACGCTGGCGCATCAGAGCGAGCAGGTGTTCGCGGCGGCGCTGATCCCCGTGATCAATCCCGCCACGCTGCAGGACTATCTCGATCTCGGCCTTTATGGCTTTGCGCTGTCGCGCTTCTCGGGCTGCTGGGTCGGCTTCAAGGCGATCAGCGAGACGGTCGAGAGCTCCGCCTCGATATACAGCGATCCCGAACGTATCCAGATCAAACTGCCCGACGATTTCGAGATGCCGCCCGGCGGCCTCAACATCCGCTGGCCCGATCCGCCGCTGGATGCGGAGAGGCGCCTGTTCGGGCCGAAGATGGCCGCCGTGCAGGCCTTTGCCCGCGCCAACCAGCTCGACCGCATCGTGCTCGATTCAAAGCCGGCGCGGCTCGGCATCGTCGCGACCGGCAAGGCCTATCTCGACCTCCGCCAGGCGCTCGCCGATCTCGGCATGACAGACAAGGACGCGCAGGATCTGGGCCTGCGCATCTACAAGGTCGCGCTGGCCTGGCCGCTGGAGGAAAGCGGCGCCAAGCGCTTCGCAGATGGTCTGCAGGACGTGCTCGTGGTCGAGGAGAAGCGCGGCTTCATCGAAGACCAGCTGATGCGCATCCTCTACAACATCGATGCATCGAGGCGCCCGACCGTCACCGGCAAGCGTGACGAGCGCGGCGCGCCGCTGCTGCCGAGCGAGGGCGAGCTGACGCCGACCATCGTCGCCGGCGCACTGGTGGCGCGCCTGCGCAAGCTCGGCCATCACAGCCCCGTGCTGGAGCAGCGCCTCGCGCGGCTGGAGGCCTTCGACAATCCGGTCAGCACCCGCACCCAGATCAAGCTCGCGCGCACGCCGTTCTTCTGCTCGGGCTGTCCGCACAACACCTCGACGCGCGTCCCCGAGGGCAGCCGCGCCATGGCCGGCATCGGCTGCCACGGCATGGCGCTGAGCATGCCGACCCGCCGCACCGATCTGATCTCGCATATGGGCGCGGAAGGCGTGAACTGGATCGGCCAGTCACCCTTCACCACCGAGAAGCACATCTTCCAGAACCTCGGCGACGGCACCTACACCCATTCCGGGCTTCTCGCCCTTCGCGCCGCCTCAGCGGCCGGCATCAACATCACCTACAAGATCCTCTACAACGATGCCGTTGCGATGACCGGCGGCCAGCCTGCCGAAGGCGCCTTCAACGTCGCGCAGATCGCGCATCAGGTCTGGGCCGAGGGCGTCAAGCGTCTTGCGATCGTCTCGGACGATCCGAGCAAGTACCCGCAAGGAAACTACTTCCCGCAAGGCGCGACCATCCATCACCGCCGCGAGCTCGATGCGGTGCAGCGCGAGCTGCGCGACGTTAAGGGCCTCTCGGTCATCGTCTACGACCAGACTTGCGCCGCGGAAAAGCGCCGCCGCCGCAAGCGCGGGCTCTATCCCGATCCCGCGAAGCGCGCTTTCATCAACGAGCTGGTCTGTGAAGGCTGCGGCGACTGCTCGCAGGCCTCCAACTGCGTCTCGGTGCAGCCGCTGGAGACCGAGTTCGGCCGCAAGCGCCAGATCGACCAGTCGAACTGCAACAAGGACTTTTCCTGCGTCGAGGGCTTCTGCCCGAGTTTCGTCACCGTGCATGGCGGCACGCTCAAGCGGATAAAGACCTCGGCAGTCGATTCCGGCCAGCTGTTCGCCGATTTGCCGCTGCCGCCCGCACGCGAGCTTGACGCGCCTTACAACATCCTCGTCACCGGCATCGGCGGCACCGGCGTCATCACCATCGGCGCCCTGCTCGGCATGGCCGCCCATGTCGACGGCCGCGGCTGCTCGGCGCTGGACTTCACCGGCCTGTCGCAGAAGAACGGCGCGGTGATGAGCCATGTCCGCATCGCTCCGAAGCCGGAGGACATCTCGGCGGTCCGCATCACCACCGGCGGCGCCGACGTCATCCTCGGCTGCGACATGATCGTCTCGGCAGGTCCCTCGGCGCTCAGCCGCGCCGAGCGCGGCGTGACCAGGGCCTACATCAACGCCGATCTGCAGCCGACCGCGAGCTTCGTGCAGAACCCCGATCTCGATTTCGAGATGGGCACGATGCAGACCGCGCTGCGCGATGCCATCGGCGACAACAACCTCGACATCATCGACGCGACAGGTATTGCCTCCGCACTGATGGGCGACAGCATCGCGACGAATCCCTTCATGCTCGGCTTCGCATTCCAGAAGGGTGCGATCCCGCTGTCGCTGGAGGCTCTGCTGCGGGCTATCGAGATCAACGGTGCCGCGATCGAGATGAACAAGCTTGCCTTCAGCTGGGGCCGCTTGGCGGCCCACGACATGTCGCGGGTGCGCAGCGTGCTCCAGTTCAAGAGCCGTGCGTCCGCACCGACCAAGTCTCTCGACGACATTGTCGCGACCCGTGCCGAGTTTTTGACGGGCTATCAGGACAAGGCCTATGCCGACCGCTATCTCGCGGCCGTTGCCAAGGTGCGGAAGGCGGAGAGCGCGGTCTCACCGGCCTCTACCGAACTGACCGAAGCGGTCGCGAAAAATCTGTTCAAGCTGATGTCCTACAAGGACGAGTACGAGGTCGCCCGCCTCTATACCGATGGCAATTTCGCCAAGAAGGTGTTGGAAAAATTCGACGGCGACTTCACGTTGAAATACCACCTCGCGCCGCCGATCTTCGCGAAACGCGACAAGACCACCGGACATCTCCAGAAGCAGGAGTTCGGTGGCTGGATGCTCCACGCCTTCCGTATTCTCGCCAAGCTCAAGTTCCTTCGCGGCGGCGCGTTCGATCCGTTCGGCCGCACCGAGGAGCGCCGGACAGAGCGCAAGCTGGTGGCGGATTACCTGGCGATGATCGACCAGCGGATGGCCGGGCTGAAGGCAGAGCAGATCTCGCTGCTGGCAAGGCTCGCAAGGGTGCCAGAGACCATCCGAGGCTTCGGGCATGTCAAGGAAGCCAACATCAGGCTCGCGGCGGCCGAAACGGCGCGGCTGGAAGCGGAGTTGGAGAACAGCCGCTTTGCCGCAGCGGCGGAGTAGCGGTTAAGCCGTCGTCACGTTCTCAGGGTCATCGCCCGCGAAGGCGGGCGATCCGGTACGCCAAGAGGGTTGTGGTTGAATCGATAGGCCGCCGCGTACCGGATGCCGCGCCTTCGCGGGGGATGACGGCGGAGAGGATGGCTACACCGTGGCCAACACGCCGGCAGCCGGCGCGACCACCCCGCCCTCCGCCAGATGCCGCCCCGCGATATACCCAAACGTCAGCGCGGGCCCGAGTGCGATGCCCGGCGCCGGATAATGGCCGTTCATGATCGAGCCCATATCGTTGCCGCAGGCGTAGAGACCTGCGATCGGCGCGCCGTCTTCGCGCAGCACGCGAGCTTGCGCGTCCACTTTCACGCCGATCGCCGTGCCGAGATCGGCCGGGTAGATGCGCATGGCGAAGAACGGCGCGCGGAGGATCGGCGCAACGCAAGGGTTGGGCTTGTGCCCGATATCGCCGAGGTCCCGCTGATAGATCGTGCTGCCGCGTCCGAATTCACCATCGCGGCCCTCCTTCGCGCCTTCGTTGTAGCGCGCAAGAGTTGCCGTCAGCACCGAGGGCTCGGCGCCGATCTTCGTCGCCAACTGCGCGAGAGCGAGCGCCTCGATCAACTCGCCGCTCACGACATAGCGCCGATAATGTCGCGTGAACGGCTTGATGCGGCCGAGGCCGTACGCCCACAGGAACCGACTGTCGCACAGCAAATAGAACGGCCGGTCCGGCTTGCCATGGCTCTCGCGCAGCATCGCCAGCACGACTTCGTGGTGGGACGCTGCCTCGTTGACGAAACGCCGGCCTGCTGTGTTGATCGCGATCACGCCGGGCTTGGCGCAATCGGCGATGTGCGGGAACACGCCGCGGCTGCCGTCGGCGCGGCGGAACAGCGAAGCCGGCGTCCAATAGGCCGGGCTAATCGCGTCCGTGTCGAGCGCGGCACCTGCCGTCGCTGCCAGTCGAAGGCCGTCGCCTGTGCTGGATGGGTTGGCGGCCGAGACAAATCCAGCCGCCGCCGGGAAGAGGCGCTTGCGCAACACATTGTCGTGCGAGAAGCCGCCGGTCGCCAACACCACGCCGCGGCGCGCTGCGATCGGCCGGTCACGCGAGCCATGGCGGATGACCACGCCGCCGACGCGATCGCCTTGCATCGAGAGGTCTTCGACGTCGGCGTCGAAGAGAACTTCGACCTGCCGCGCCAGCAGCGACGCATAAAGCCGCGCGGCAAGTGCGTTGCCGAGATACAGCGACGTTCCCCGCGCGCTGCGCAGCCGCTGCAGCGCATATCGAGAGACGAGCCGTGCCGCGCGCAAGGTCGAACGCAGCGATTTTCCAACGCTGCGCAGATGCGCAACGTCGGGAGGATCGACCATCATCCCGTCGAACAGCGTGAACTCCGGCAGCGGGGGTCGCACTCGCGCAAACGCCTTGCCCAGGCGCCTGCCATCGAAACCGAGGACCTCCAGCACACGGCCGCCCGCCGTTGCGCCCAGCCGCTCCGGATAGCAATCCGGACAAGCCTTCACCGGCTGGAAGCGAACTTCCGTATTGGCTTCAAGCCAGGCGATCGCCTCGGGCCCGCGCGCCAGGAAGGCGGCGCGCAGGCCGGCATTGCCGGGCTCGGGCACCGTGCCCGACAGATATCGGACGGCGTCCGCGACGGTGTCGGAGAGCCCCGCCTCCTTCACCCTCGCGTTGGCGGGAATCCAGACCTTCCCGCCGGACCAGGCAGTGGTGCCGCCGACGAACGCGGTCTTCTCGATCACCAGCACGCGAAGGCCCTGCGCAGCGGCCACGGCCGCCGCCGTCATGCCGCCGGCACCGGCGCCGATGACAATGACGTCGTAGGTCTCGTCTGCCGGCATCATCCGGCGGGCTTCCGAAGGCAAGGCATGACACCGTCATACCGCGCCTCGCACCCTCGGCGCTAGCGGGCAGGCCTCCGCTCGACCGGGTCGATGTCGATCGCCCGCAGGCGGCCGAGCCGCAGCACATCCATGGCGAGCCGCCGGCCGATGCGGTCGCGATCGAGCACGCGGATCAGATCGTCGACACCGTTGATGTCGACTCCGTCGAGCTTGATCACGACGTCGCCGGGCAACAGGCCCGCCTTCGCCGCCGGACCATCCGGCTCGATCTGCGCGAGCAGCGCGCCCATCTTGTTTTCAATACCAGCCAGCACCGCGTGCCGCCGTGGGACCGGCGCGGTCTGCCCTGCGACGCCGATATAGGCGCGGCGGACATAGCCGTGACGGATGATCTCCGACAGCACGAATTGCGCGGTGTTGCTGGCGACCGCAAAGCAGATGCCCTGCGCGCCGTTGATGATGGCGGTGTTGATGCCGATCACCTCGGCATTCGACGACAGCAGCGGACCGCCGGAATTGCCGGGGTTGAGCGCGGCATCGGTCTGGATCACATCCTCGATGGTGCGTCCGCTGACCGATCGGATCGAGCGGCCAAGTGCCGAAACCACGCCGGCGGTCACCGTGGATTCGAAGCCGAGCGGATTGCCGATCGCGATCACGAGCTGGCCGCGGCGCAAGGTCTTGGAATTGCCGAGCGCGGCATAAGGCAAATGGCGCGCGCCGTTGGCCCGCAGCAGCGCCAGATCCGTATCAGGGTCGACGCCGAGCACCTGCGCATCCCCGACATGGCCTTCGACGTCGCGCAGCCGGATCTCCTTCGAGGCGCCGACGACGTGGCTGTTGGTGAGGACGAGGCCATCGGGCGAGATCACGATACCCGAGCCGAGCCCGCCGCGCTCGCGTCTGTCAGGCACTTTCGGCCCGGTCTCGACCCGCACGACGGCGGGACCGACGCGGTCGGTCACATCGATCACGGCATTGGAATAGGCGTCCAGCAATGCCCGGTCGTCGGCCGGCGCAGGTGCTGTCGTTCGCGATGACGAGGCGTCATCGACGACATCTGAGGTGAAATCCAGCATGGCAAGAGTCCTTGAAGGCTCACACAGATGGTGGCCTTCTTACTGCCGCGCAAGATGCCTGCCCGGAACGCGGGGCTGGACTGCCCGGATGGCTAGGGCGCCCGCCTCAGCGCGCCGCCCCTCGCCTTGACCGGATCGAGCAGCGACCAGTCGCCGTCCGGCAGCACATGCCCCTTGGGGAATGGCGGGCGCGGCTCGATCCCCAGCGAGCGCAGCACGCGGTCGTCGCGGTAGTAGCATTGCAGCACGACGCGGGCGAGCGTGGCCGCAGCAGCACCGCCGCTCTTGCGAAACTCCTGCGCCACCGCTTCGCGTCTCGCGGCATCGAGCTCGGCGAGCGGCGCTCCTGCCAACCGGGCCAGATGATCCAGCGCCGCCGCCACCAATTTGGTGTCGCGCCCGAGCGTTGCCAGCATGTCGGCCTGGATCGCGGGATCGTCGGCGCCGGGCACCTTGTACGCGTCGCTGCTGGGAACGATCATCGCGGCGATGGTGCGGAGGTCATCGCGCTGGGTGCGCGTGAGATTGTCTGCGGACATGACGGCCTCAATCGAACAAATTGGCGAGGCGCTGCTTCATCTGGTCGGCGATGTAGAGCGCGAGGGCCTGGATGGTGGAGGTCGGGTTCACACCGCCCGAGGTGACGAAGATGCTGCCATCGACGATGAAGAGGTTCTTCACGTCGTGGCTGCGGCCCCATTCGTTGACCACGGAGCGTTCGGGGTCGGTGCCCATTCGCGCGGTGCCGAGCAGGTGCCAGCCACCCCACGGGATCGGCGAGTTGACGCAGATATCGGTCGCGCCCGCCGTCTCCAGAATTTCGCGGCCGCGCGCCAGCGCATAGTCCATCATCTTCTGGCTATTCTCGCTGATCGTGTAGCTGATCTTTGGCGCGGGTATGCCGTGGCTGTCCTTCAGCACGGGGTCGAGCGTGACCCGGTTGTGCTCCTCCGGCAGGTCCTCGCAGATCGCGGAGAAACCCAGCCGGTGGCCGTTCAGCTTGCGGAAGACGCGGTGATGATCTTCGCCCCAGGGCAGGATGCCCTTCTGCTCGCTGACGACGGCCTCGAACACCGGCCCTGCCCCGCGCACGAACTGCACGCCGAAGCCGCGCACGAAGCCGCGCGACGGGTCCGTGTCGTACCACTGCTTGCTCCACAGGCAGGTCGGCGGCGCGCGATTGGAGTCGGTGGGCTCCTTCACGTAGCCGTAGATCTGCGCATAGGGGTGGAACATCAGGTTCTTGCCGACGAGGCCGGACGAATTGGCAAGCCCGTTCGGAAAGCGCGACGACGCCGAGTTCAGCAGCAGCCTTGGCGTGCCGACACCGTTGCAGGCGATGATGACGACGTGTGCGGGCTGAAACTGCTCGACCCCGTCCTTGTCGTAATAGACCACGCCAGAGGCCATGCCGTTCTCGTCGGTGGTGATCTCGCGCACGCGGCAATGAGTGCGCAGCTCGACGCCGGCGCGGATCGCCTGCGGCCAATAGGTAATGTCGGTGGAGGACTTTGCGCCCTGCGCGCAGGCCGGCGTGCAATGGCCGAGATTGATGCAGCGGGCGCGGCCCTCATAATCCATCGTCGCGACCGTCGTGTCCGACGGCCACCAGTGCCAGCCGAGCTTGTTCATGGCCTTGCCGATGATGGCACCGGACAATCCCATCGGCTGTTGCGGCATCGGCGGATGCGTCAACGGCGAGAGCGGATCGCCTGACAGGCCGGACGTGCCCATGATCCGGTCGTTCTCTTCGAAGAACGGGGTCAGCGCGTCGTAATCGACCGGCCAGTCGTCGGCGATGCCGTCGAGTGTCCTCACCTTGAAATCGGAGGGATGCAGCCGCGGCCAGTGCGCGGTGTACATGACCGTCGAACCGCCGACCGCGTTGTAGTTCACCACCTTGATCGGCGAATTGTCGTCGTTGATCGGGTAGTCCTCGGGACGGCCGCGCACGTTCGGGCTCGACGACCATTCGCCGTAGAACTTGGCCTCCCAGTCGCGGCCCGCGCTGGGATATTCCGCCGGGTTCATCCAGCCGCCCTGCTCCAGGCAGAGAATGTGCATCTTGGTCTCGGCCAGCGACCACGCCACCGCCGCGCCCGAAGCGCCGGCGCCGATGATCAGGACGTCCACGGGGTCTTTCATCGCGATCTTTTCCTCCCGCCCTCGCCGCTTCCCGGGCGATTCGGCCTGCACGGTCGGCAAGGCCTGCGAACGATAGGGTCAGAGCGGGCGCGGAGTAAAGCCGCGGGACCGGAATGTCGCACTTCGCAGGGTGCAGACCATTGGTATCGCCACATCCGGATGCTAGGAACGAGGTGCACGAGCAATCGATAGCGAGATCGTATGCCCTTCCGAAATGTCTTTGCCGCCGCCCGCGCTTTTGCGCTCATTTTGTTGTTCGCCGTGTCCGGATTCCTGGCGTCGTCCGAGCCGGCGTCCGCGCTGACCGCCGCTGCGACAGTCCGGGACGGCAACTCCGTCCAGCTCGGCGACGTCACCTATCGGCTCGATGGCGTCGACGCGCCCGAGCTGGACCAGGTCTGCATCGACGATCACGCCGATCCCTGGACCTGCGGTATCGAGGCCCGCGACCAGCTCGCGAAGCTGATCAACAAGCGCTCCGTGCGATGCGACGATGTCGGGCCGGAGAAGAGTTTTGGCAAGCGGCACCGGGCGATCTGCACGGCCGAGGGCGACAAGGCGACCCTGAACGAGCAACTGGTCAAGCTCGGCTTTGCCATTGCCCGCGAGCCGATCAAGGCGAACGTCAAGCCGGCGGCGGGCGAAGCCAAGACGGCCTCGGCCGGAATCTGGAAGGGGTGCTTTGTTGCACCGCAAGACTTCCGCGCCGCCAAGAAGGACGGCGCCCTGCTCGGTGCCGCCTGCCGCGCGGACCGCGACAAGGAAATTCGCGCCGTGCTGTTCCCGGAGGAGCTGACGATGCCGCCGAGCTGCAGCATCAAGGGCAAGCTCGCGGTGCGCGCCCGCGTCACCGGCAATATCGGCATCTATCATCTGCGAGGCTGCCCGAGCTATCCGGCGACCACCAAGCCGGACCGCTGGTTCTGCTCGGAGGACGACGCCCAGGCTGCCGGCTTCCGCAAGGCCTATAATTGCCGCCGGCCGAAGTGAACAAATCCTTCACGCAGCCGTGAGTGGTAGTCCGGGTCCGTATTGATCCGGAATTGAACTTGTTCGAGAGCTGCTGCATTTCTATGCATACGCAAGCGCTTGCGCGGGCGTTTCCTTGGCAGCAATCCGGCTCCGGCCCGGTTGCCTTGCTTGGGCGTTTCCTCCCTAGACTTGGGCCGCTTGTCATCACAAGCGGCTCTTCTTTTTTGTACGGGTGCTGTCACTGCATCCGCATGATGTGGTCCATCGGCGGCATGTTCGCGTTCAGATGCGCCATGATCCAGACCGTGCCCCCCACCACCAGGAAAACCACCAACAGTCCGAAGGCCAGTGCCAGCACGTTGTTGGTGTTGTCGGGACCGGTCGTGATGTGCAGAAAGAACACCAGATGCACGCCCATCTGCGCAATCGCCAGCACGATCAGCGCGACGGGGATCGAGGGCTGCCAGACCAGATCGGTGCCAGCGATGAAGAACGACGTCGCCGTCAGCAGCAGCGCCAGCGCAAGCCCGACGACGTAGCCGAGAATCCGGGTGCCGACGCTGTGTTGCTCTTCCTCGCCCGGCGCGAGGTCATGGTCGGTCCGCGCGTGGCTCTGATCGCTCATGCGGCGCTCCCAAGCAAATAGACGACGGAGAACACCCCGACCCAGACGATGTCGAGCGCGTGCCAGAACAGCGCGAAGCACATCATCCGGCGCAGGACGTCGGCGCGAAAGCCCTTGGCGAACACCTGCGCCATCATGGTGAGCAGCCACAGCACGCCGGCCGAAACATGCAGGCCGTGGCAGCCGACCAGCGAGAAGAACGCGGTCAGGAACGCGCTGCGCGAGGGACCATAGCCCCGCGCCACGAGGTCGGCGAATTCGCGGAACTCGATGACGAGGAAGATCAGGCCGAGCACGCATGTCACGGTCATGCCAAGGTAGAACCAGAACCGGTTGCGGACGTCCGCCGCGATGCTGGCCATGCCGCAGGTGAAGCTCGACAACAGCAGGCAGACCGTCTCGATCGCGACATTCCGCTGCTCGAATATCTCCGAGCCCTTCGGTCCGTCGGCGGTCTGGCCAGACAGCACCGCATAGGCCGCGAAGAAGCAGGAGAACATCACGATGTCGGAGAGCAGGAAGATCCAGAAGCCGTAGGCGGTCACGATCCGCTTCGGCGCGGGTCCGGGATGCTCGGTGACGACGCCGATGTGATGAGGATCGGCCTGCGCGTGGCCGGCGGTCGCGGTCATCGCCATCAGACTGTCCCCGCCATGCTGACGAGGTTGCCGCGCTCCTCGAGATTGACACGGTCGATCGCCGCGACCTCCTCCGCCGGAATGACGTATTCGTCATGGTCGCGCCAGGCGAACACGACAAAGGTCGCCCACGCGCCGAGGCCACCCAGGATCACCATCCACCAGATGTGCCAGATCAACGCAAAGCCCATGATGGTGGCGAAGAACGCGCAGACGAATCCGGTCGGGGAATTCCGGGGCATCTCGATGTCCTGATACTCCGGCCTGTCGCGCTCGAGCGATTGCTGCTGGGCGCGGGCCTTCATGTCCCAATACGCGTCCTCGCCGCGCACATCGGGATTGAAGGCAAAGTTGAACACCGGCGGCGGCGACGAGGTTGCCCATTCCAGCGAGCGACCGTCCCAGGGATCGCCGGTGCGGTCGCGCAGCGCCTCGCGGTTGCGGATGCTGACCACGATCTGGACGATCTGGCAGATCACCCCGATCGTCAGCACGGCCATGCCGATGGCTGCAACGATCATCCATGGCCGCCACGCCGCGACGTCATAGTGCTGCATGCGCCGGGTCATGCCGAGCATGCCGGCGATGTAAAGCGGGACGAAGGTGATGAAGAAGCCGAGGAAGGTGAACCAGAACGCCAGCTTGCCCCAGCGCTCGTCGAGGCGGAATCCGAACGCCTTGGGAAACCAGTATTCGAAGCCGGCGAAGGCGCCGAACAGCACGCCGCCGATGATGACGTTGTGGAAATGCGCCACAAGGAACATGCTGTTGTGGAGCATGAAGTCGGCCGGCGGCACCGCTAGCAGGACACCGGTCAATCCACCAACGATGAAGGTGACCATGAAGCCGACCGACCACAGCATCGGCGTCGCGAAGCGGATGCGGCCGCCATACATCGTGAACAGCCAGTTGTAGATCTTCACGCCCGTCGGCACCGCGATGATCATGCTGGCGATGCCGAAGATGGCGTTGACGTCGGGCCCCGCCCCCATCGTGAAGAAATGATGCAGCCAAACCATGAAGGAGATGACGCAGATCGCCATGGTCGCGAGCACCATGGAGCGGTAGCCGAACAGCGCCTTGCCGGAAAAGGTCGACACCACCTCGGAGAAAATGCCGAAGGCCGGCAGCACCAGGATGTAAACCTCGGGATGCCCCCAGGCCCAGATCAAGTTCATGAACATCATGACGTTGCCGCCGGCCTCGTTGGTGAAAAAATGGAACCCGAGGTAACGATCGAGCAGCAGCATCGCGAGCGTGGCGGTGAGGATCGGGAAGGCCGCGACGATGAGCAGATTGGACGCCAGCGTGGTCCAGCAGAACATCGGCATGCGCAGATAATTCATGCCCTTGGTGCGCAGCTTGAGGACCGTGGTGACGAGATTGATGCCGGCCACCAGCGTGCCGACGCCGGAGATCTGCAGCGACCAGGCATAGTAATCGACGCCGACGCCCGGTGAATAGGACAGCTCCGACAGCGGCGGAAATGCAAGCCAGCCGGTGCGGGCGAACTCGCCGACCACGAGCGAGAGATTAACCAGCAGCGCGCCGGTCGCGGTCAGCCAGAACCCCACCGAATTGAGCGTCGGGAACGCGACATCGCGCACACCCAGCTGCAGCGGCACGATCAGGTTCATCAAACCGATTACGAACGGCATCGCCACGAAGAAGATCATGATGGTGCCGTGCGCCGAGAAGATCTGGTTGTAGTGCTCGGGCGGCAGATAGCCCTGCGACTGGTAGGCAACTGCCTGCTGGATGCGCATCATGATGGCATCGCTGCCGCCGCGCAGCAGCATCACCGAAGCCAGCAGGATATACATGACGCCGATCCGCTTGTGATCGACGCTGGTGATCCATTCGCGCCAGAGATAGGGCAGATGCCCCTTCACCACGACCCAGCTCAGCACGCCCAGGATCGCGACCAACACGATCGCGCCCGCGATGAGCGGTATAGGCTGATCGAACGGAATGGCCGACCAATCGAGCTTACCGAGCATCGTGCCCTCCCCTGTGCGAACGTCCGGCATCAGAGATCAGCTCCGGCCCCGGCCCCGGCCCCGGCCCCGGCCCCGGCCCCGGCCCCGGCGGAATGTGCTGATTCGCGATCAGGTCGAACAGCCTGGGGTCTTCGAGACGGTAGGTCGGCTTGCCCTTCTCGATGCCCTGCTGCATCAGCCTCCTGTAGCTGTCCTCGTTCAGCACGGTGTCGGACTTCGCAGTCGCCGCCACCCAATCCGGAAAGGCGAGCGGCGAGACGACGTTTACGTCGAACATCATGTCGGGAAAGCCGTCCCCGGAGAAATGAGCCGACAATCCCTTGAGCTGGCCTTCATTGTCGGCGCGCAGGTTCAGCTTCGTCACCATGCCGTTCATGGTGTAGATCATGCTGCCGAGCTGCGGAATGAAGAACGTATTCATCACGCTCGACGACGTCAGCTGAAAGTTCAGTTCGGCCCCGGCCGGCACGGTCAGCGTGTTGATGGTAGCGATGCGCTGGTCGGGATAGATGAACAGCCATTTCCAGTCGAGCGAGACCGCCTGGATTCGCACCGGGCTTCCTGTCCCCGGCACTGGTGCTGCGGGATCGAGCCGATGCGAGCCGATCCAGGCGACGCCGCCGAGCAAGATGACGGTGAGCGCGGGGATTGCCCACACCACCATCTCGACGCGACCGGAATAGACGAAATCAGGCTGGTAGCGCGCTCTGGGATTCGAGGCCCGAAACCAGAATGCAAAGCCGAGAATCGCGAAAATGGTCGGCACCACGATCACGAGCATGATGAAGACGGAATCGACCAGAATGGTGCTGTTGGCCGCAGCCACGGGCCCTTGTGGGTCGAGCAGATTCATCGGCAAGCCACTGGCGGTTCGGAAAGCCCCGGGAACAGCGTAGCGCGGGTAAGGCTCCGCAACAAACGCTGCCACCTCGGAACGGTTCCTGAGCCGCCAGGGCAGCTATGCGCGCATGGCCAGCCGCAACATGCAATTCCATGCGATGTCAATGAGATGAACGCAGGAAGCGACGCCCTTCTCTCCGGTCGGGACGGTTGCTAATCTGCACAAAAATAACGAGAACTACCGGAATAGGGAGTGAACCAAGATGCGCTTGAAGGACAAGGTCGCCATCGTCGTCGGAGCCGGGCAAAGCCCCGGCGAAGGCATGGGCAACGGCCGCGCCACCGCGCTGACCTTCGCGCGCGAGGGCGCCAAGGTCCTGTGCGTCGACCATCATCTGGAATCGGCGCAGGAGACGGTGGCGATGATCACCGCCAAGCAGGGCACCGCGTCAGCCTTCAAGGCCGACGTCACGAAGTCGGCCGACATCAAAGCGATGGTCAAGGACGCGCAGTCGCGCTGGGGCCGGATCGACGTGCTGCACAACAATGTCGGCGTCAGCCTGTCCGGCGGCGATGCCGAGCTGCTCCAAATCACCGAGGAGGCCTTCGACCGCGTCGTCGCCATCAACCTGAAGAGCTGCATTCTCGCGGCGAAAGAGGTGATCCCGATCATGCGCGCGCAAGGCAGCGGCGCTATCATCAACATCTCCTCGATGGCGGCGATCACGAATTATCCTTACGTCGCCTACAAGGCGACGAAGTCGGCGATGATCGCCTTCACCGAACAGCTCGCCTACCAGAATGCCGAATACGGCATCCGCGCCAACGTCATCCTGCCAGGCCTGATGAACACGCCGATGGCCGTCGACACCCGCGCCCGGGAATGGCACAAGACCCGCGCCGAGGTCGAGGCCGAACGCGACAGCAAGGTGCCGCTGCGCAAGAAGATGGGCACCGGCTGGGACGTCGCCAACGCCGCGCTGTTTCTGGCCTCGGACGAGGCGAACTTCATTACAGGCGTGACGCTGCCGGTGGATGGTGGGGCCAGCGTGAGACGGGGGTAAAGTGTTTGTCTCCCTCGCCCCAAAAGCGGGAGAGGCGAAGCATGACTGTCACCGCGCCACGCTTGTCACCCGCCAGATCGTGCCGTTGCCATCTTCCGAGATCAGCAGCGATCCATCCTTTGCGACGGCAACGCCAACCGGCCTGCCCCACACCTCCGTGTCGCTGACGACGAAGCCCGTGACGAAATCCTCGTACTCGCCCGTCGGCTTGCCGTCCTTCATGCGGATGCGGATCACCTTGTAGCCGGTGCGCTTCGAGCGATTCCACGAGCCGTGCTCGGCGGCGAAGGCATCGCCTTGGTACTCGGACGGAAACTGCGTGCCCTGGTAGAAGGCCATGCCGAGCGAGGCCGAGTGCGGCTGCACCAGCACATCGGGCACCGTCACCTTGTCCTTGATATCAGGCCGCGCGCCGGCGTGGCGCGGATCTTCGTTGGCGCCGATATAGAACCAGGGCCAGCCGTAGAACGCGCCTTCCTTCACGCTGGTCACGTAATCGGGGACGAGATCGTCGCCGAGACCGTCGCGCTCGTTGGTCGAGCACCAGGGCAGCCCCGTCTGCGGCTGGATCGCAAGGCCGACGCAGTTCCGGATGCCGGTGGCGTAGATCTTCCGCTCCTTGCCGTCCGGGTTGAACGCCAGCACGGCCGCGCGCTCGGTCTCGCTGGCCCAGGCCGCACCGAGCGGCTGCGATTTCGACCACGCCTCCATCCCGCCCGGCGGCGTGCCCAAACCTTCCGCGACGTTGCTGAGCGAGCCGACGGAGACGAGCATGCGCTTGTTGTCGGGCGTGAAGACGATGTCGCGGGTGGAATGGCCGCCGTCATGCGGCAGGCTCGGCACGATCGTCTCGGCCTTGTTGCGCGCCTTGAGATCGCCGCTCTGATAGGGAAGGCGAACGACGCTGTCGGTGTTGGCGACGTAGACCCATTGCGGATTGTCGCCGTTCGGGAAGAACGCGATGCCGAAAGGCTGCTTCAGCCCGCTGGCGAACACCTCATTGGTCGCCGCCTTGCCCCCTTCGCCGGCACGCAACACACGGATGGTGCCGGCCCGCGTCTCCGCAACGAAGACATCGCCGTTCGGCGCCACCCTGATGATGCGCGGCGCGCGCAAACCTTCGGCAAACAGCTCGACCTTGAATCCCGCCGGCACCTGGAGCGCAGCCTCCGGGGGACGCGGCACCACGCGTGACGAGCTTGCAACCGACCGCGTCGCACCGGGCCTGACCAGATCCTGTGGTCGGATCAGCCTGATCGTACCCGGCTTGTCGGCCTGCCAATCGCCATAAGCGTCCTTGCCCTGCAAAACCGGTTCGGCCTGCGCACCGGCCGCAACCAGCAGCGCCGCCGATATCGCGACAGACAAAATCCCGCTCTTCAAACTGTCCTCCCGGTCTGCAATCTCGATTATCGACATCATCGCGGCAGTTGAAGCGCTGCCGCATCCCACGTCAACCGATGCCCGCACGATGTGCATCGGCTGCAACCCATCGTACTGGAAAACACCGCGGATAGGTGCGACACATTGTAAGGGCGAAGGCTGCGGTCATCAAAGCTGCTGGCATTGCTGTCGCATTTGACGGGACGATCATGTGGGGATCCATCATATCGGAATGGGCGAGCCTGCTGCTGCGCTGGCTCCACGTGGTGGCGGCGATCGCCTGGATCGGCAGTTCCTTCTATTTCATCGCCCTCGACCTCAGCCTCAAATCCAGGAGTGGCCTGCCCGACGGCGTGCAAGGCGAGGCCTGGCAGGTCCATGGCGGCGGCTTCTACCGGATCATGAAATATCTGGTGGCACCTTCGCAAATGCCGGACGAACTCACCTGGTTTAAATGGGAAGCCTACACCACCTGGCTGTCCGGCTTCGCGCTGATGGTGGTGGTCTATTATCTCGAGGCCGATTTGTTCCTGGTCGACAAATCGATCCTCGACCTCACGTCATTCCAGGCCGGGTTGTTCAGCTTTTGCAGCCTCGCGCTGGCGTGGCTGCTCTATGAGGCCGCCTGCCGTTCCGGTCTCGCACAGCGCGAATTGCCTTTTGCCATCGGCGGCTATCTGTTCCTGGTCGCGCTGACCTATGCCTTCACCCATGTGCTGAGCGGCCGTGGCGCCTTCAACCAGATCGGCGCGATCATCGGCACCATCATGGTGGCCAATGTCTTTGCGCTGATCATCCCGAACCAGAAGAAGATCGTGGCCAGCCTGATCGCGGGACAGGCGCCGGATCCGAAGCTCGGCAAGGCCAGCAAGGAGCGCTCGGTTCACAACAACTATCTGACGCTTCCCGTGGTCGTGCTGATGATCAGCAACCACTATCCCCTGCTCTACGCCACGCGTTTCAACTGGATCATCGTCGCCATCATCCTGGCGCTCGGACCCGTGATCCGCCACTTCTTCAACGAGCGCCACGCGGGGCGCAAATCGCCCTGGTGGGTATGGGGCGTGGCCGCAGCCGGCGTGATTGCGATCCTCTTCCTGTCGGCGGCCGGCCCGCGCGAGGTGAAGACGGGCGGGTTATCGGCGCAGCCGACCCTTGCCGCTGTCGAGGAGATCGTGACGTCCCGTTGCAGCATGTGTCACGCGGCCGAGCCGGTCTGGGCCGGCATCGTGACCGCGCCGAAAGGCATCCTGCTCGATGCACCCGAGCATATCCATCGCAACATCCGCCTGATCGGACGTGTCGCGGCCTGGTCCAATGCGATGCCGCCGGGCAACATCACCGAGATGACCACCGAGGAGCGCGCGATCCTTGCTGCCTATCTCGAGCAAGCCCGCTGATGCTAACGCGTCGGCAGATCGTTCGCGGAATGAAATTCCGTATCTCGCATCGAATTGAAAATGACTTGGCCGCCTATCCGGCGTAGACAGGACCGGCCGCCGCCCGCGGCCTCAATTCAGTTTGCATTCGGGGATGAGAACAGTGGCCCTCAAGAACATCATCGGTATCGATCACGCCGTGGTCATGGTGAAGGACCTCGACAAGGCCGCCGAGAATTATCGGCGCCTCGGCTTCACCGTCTCACCGCGCGGCACCCACAGCGCGCATATGGGCACCGGCAACTACACCATCATGTTCGACCCCGATTACATGGAGCTGCTCGGCGTGCTCGCCGCGACCGAGCACAACGCGCCCGCGCGCGCCTTCCTCGACAAGCGCGGTGAAGGCATCGAGCGCATCGCCTTCACGGCCGTGGATTCCACTGCCGGTGCCGAAGAGATCCGCGCACGAGGCTTGACGCCGATCGGCCCGACCGATTTCGAACGGCCGGTCACGCTGCCGGACGGAACGGTCTCGGCAGCAAAATTCCGTACCTTCATGTGGCCGACCGCGGAAGCGCCCGGCGGCGTGCGCATCTTCGCCTGCCAGCACAAGACGCGCGAGACCGTCTGGATTCCCGAACTCATGAAACACGCCAATGCGGCAAAGCGGATCAGGCAGACGCTGATCGCAACGCCCGAGCCCGCGAGCGAGGCTGCGCATCTCGGCCGGCTGATCGACCGCGAGCCGATGGCCGAGACCGATGGCGCGGTCACGGTGCGCTCCGGCGGCGATCGTGCCGATTTCGTCTATCTCACGCTGGAGCAGCTCGGAAAGCGCTATCCCGGCGTGCCGCTGGCCGGCCTTGCCGAGCGCGGCGGCGCAGCGCTGGTGCTCGTCAGCGGCGATCCGGCGGCGACCGAGAAGGCGCTGGGTTCGGCCGCGATACGCAGCGGGACCGCGATCTGCGTGCCGCCGGCCAAGGCCAACGGCACCTTGCTCGCCTTCGTTGCGGGCTGATTTCAACCAATTCTTTAACGCGTGTTTACCCGGCGGCTCTAGGATCCCCTGCGATCCAAGCCACCGGGGCCAAACGCATGTTCAAAGAGGGATCGCCGATCGCCTATGAGGCGCCGGCCGAACTGAAGAAGTGGCCGTCGCTGAAGGGCGAACGGCTGAAGGACCGAGGTCCGCCCTATCTCGTCTACAACGGCACGCTCGCCGACTGCGTCCGCGAGCTCATGGGGAAGCCGATCAAGGGCATCTCGCTCTACGACATCATGACGACGCCTCAAGCGGCCTTTGATCAGACCGTGCTGTCGCCCGGCGATGCTGCCGAGATCGCGATGCGCAAGGATTTTCCGAAGGAATAGACACGCGGTCCGACGACGGCATTCTTTACTTTCGCGGTTCCCCAGTTCCAGCGGGAACACCGTACTAACACCGATCGTTTTGCGGAATCGCAGCTTCGCCGCAATTACGGTTAAGAAGTCCTTGTCACCGGCGCGTCGCCGGTCGCTCCCCACGGATCGAGGACTTCTACAGAGATGCGATTTGTCATCGCGGCTTGTGCCGGGCTTTTCATCCTGATGTGCGACTTCGATCTAGCGGCGTCGCGGCAAGCATCAACTTTCGACAGCGCAGGTCTTCGACACAATCAGGCATCCCCGCTCACTCCGGTCGTCGAGCTGTTCCTCGCGAGCGTGCAGGCGATCGATCTCGCCAACGCGCGCGCTGCCTTTGAGCAAGAGATCGCGCCGCCACCCGTCGTCGAAGCGGCCGCACAGCCCCCGGTTTCATCGACCGAACAATTCTGCCATGCGCTTCGACAGGCTGCCGAGACCAGCGGCATTCCCGTGCCGTTCTTCGCCCGCCTGCTCTGGCAGGAGAGCCGCTTCAAGTCCGACGAAGTCAGCCAGGCCGGCGCACAAGGCGTCGCTCAATTCATGCCGGAGACGGCTGCCGAGGTCGGGCTCGACGATCCCTTCGATCCCATCAAGGCGCTGCCGGCATCGGCAAAGTTCCTGCGCAAGCTGCGCGACGATTTCGGCAATCTTGGTCTCGCGGCGGCAGCCTATAACGCCGGTCCCGGCCGGGTTCAGAAGTGGCTCGCCAAGGAAAGCGAGCTGCCGCGCGAGACCCGCGACTACGTCCGCATCATCACCGGCACCAAGGCCGAGGACTGGACCGAGCGGTCGGAGGCGCTCGCAATCAGGATCGACCTGCCGCGCGAGGCGCCGTGCGAGGGCATCGGTAGCCTCTCCAAGGCCAAGGACATTGCCTGGGTTCCGGTCAACTTGACGCCGTCCGCCACTGCCTTCATCCGCAAGGCCGAACAGCTCGCCGCACGCCTGACGACGAACCGGGCGCGCAAGCGGTTGGCATCCCTGCTCCACAAGAACGCCCCGGCCCGTGGCAAGGCGGGGAGCATGATTGCAGTCCGTGCGGCGAAGGGCACCAAGGCTCGCGCCATCCGCATCGCAGCGCGCGAGCGCTCGGCGATCTGAGTCGTCGACCGGACCCCAATTGATGGAGCAGTCTGCTCCAGGTCGGCCGTGCTATCAGTTATAGAGGGCCACACCGCGTACGGAACCTGCGATGCCATCGAAGAGCGCCGGGATCATCGCCTATCGCAAGCGCCGGCAGCTCGAGATCCTCCTCGTGCATCCCGGAGGGCCGTTCTGGCGCAACAAGGATCTCGGCGCGTGGTCGATCCCCAAGGGCGAGTATGCGGACGACGAAGATGCGGAGACCGCCGCGCGACGGGAATTTGCCGAGGAGCTGGGAATCGAGCCGTCCGTGCCGCTGATCGCGCTCGGCGAGGTCAAGCAGCGCGGCGGCAAGATGGTCACCGCGTTCGCCGCCCAGCTCGATATCGACGTCAGCGGCATCCGCAGCAATACGTTCGAGATGGAATGGCCGCCGCGCAGCGGCAAGCGGCAGGTCTTCCCGGAGGTCGACCGCGCCGAATGGTTCACGCTCGAAGCGGCGCGGGAAAAGATCAACGCTGGACAACGCCCGCTGCTCGATCGGCTGGCGGAACTCGCCGGCGGTGACTAGCGACCGCGCCCCTACTCCGCCTTGATGTCCGCGGCGGCGACGACCTCGGCGAGATCTTTCGTCTCCTTGGCGATCTTCGCGGTGTACTCCGCCGGCGTCAGCACGCTCACCACCCCCTGCGAGCCGAGCTTCTCCGCAACCGCCGGATCCTTGGCCGCCGCCACGATCTCCCGGTGCAGCGTCTCCAGGATCGGCGCCGGCGTCGACTTCGGCATGAAGAAGCCAACCCAGAACGAGATGTCGAAACCGGGATAGCCTGCTTCCGCAACCGTGGGCACATCAGGCAGCGCCGGCAGCCGCTCGGCCGACGACACCGCGAGCGCGCGCAGCTTGCCGGCCTTGACCAGCGGGACCGCGGAGAGCGGATCGAACACGGCCAGGACCTCCTGGGCGAGGATGCCGACCTCGGAAGCCGCGCCGCCGCGATAGGGCACGTGGATCAGCTTGATGCCGGCCTTCTGGCTGAGCAACTCCATGGCGAGATGGGCAAGGTTGCCGTTGCCGCCGGAGCCGTAAGCCAGCGCGCCGGGTGCGGCCTTCGCCGCCGCGACGAGATCGGCCACGGTCTTGATGTCAGCCGTCTTGGGATTCTCGGGATTGACCACGAGCACGAGCGGCGCCGACACGACGGTGGTGAGCGGCGCGAAGTCCCTTTCAGGGTCGTAGCGGATATCCTTGAACAGCGTCTTGTTGAGCGTGATGGTGGACGAGTTGCAGGCGAGCATGGTGTATCCGTCGCCGTCCGCACGTGCGACGCCTTCGGCGGCGATCATGCCGTTGGCGCCGGCGCGGTTCTCGACCACGAAGGGCTGCCCGAGCTTGTTGCCGAGGCGATCGCCGATGATGCGCGCGACGACATCGACCGGCCCGCCGGCGCTGAAGCCGACCATGACCTTGACTGGCCGCACCGGATATTTCTGCGCCGATGCCTCCGTCGCCAGCGCAGCGGCGCACAATCCAGCGATGACGGCCAGCAGGCGGGCGGTTCGTTGCATTGGTTCTTCTCCCCAGACTTCAGCAGCGCCGCTACTGCAGGCATGTTGGCGCGACGCATTCGATGATCATGAATAGCGGTCACGCCGGATTTCGCAATCGCGTTTGGTCGCCGGCATTCCGCCGCACGGCAGGTGCGCGCCGCCTCCAGCCAAAAAATGAGAAAACAACCCCATGCACAGTAGACGGCCCCTGTCGAAACAAGGACTTACGCCAGGCCACGAGCTTCGGATGTTACGAATTCAATTTTGACTCGTCGGGCAAAACAGGGGCATAATGCCACCGTCGCGATCCACGTCAGCAACCCGGCCTCCACAGTCATGTGGGCCTCGCTCGATCGCGCACAAGCCCAGCATCGACATTTCAAAACGCAATCGCCGCGCGGCAACCGAGAGGGTCGGCTTCGCCAGAAGGGCCGGCCCGCGCGTGCCGTGGGCTCGAAGGAGACATCGACATGACAAAGGCCATGACACGCAACAGCACGACGCCAATCGCCAAGTATGGCAGCAGGACCACCCCGCGGGTCAAGCTCACTGGACAACGGATCTCAATTCAGCATCCGGATTTAGAGATCGGCGAGCACTTGGTGGGCGAGGCGCTCGGTGCCGTCGACCAAGACGCCCTGCATGGCATCCTCAAGCAATTGATGAAAGCCAGCGTGATCCTGCAGAAGCCCGATGAGGAGAATCTCGCCTTCATGGTCTCGATGATGAAGGGCATCGCGCCGCGGGATTCCCTCGAGACCATGCTGACGGCGCAGATGGTGTCCGTCCACGTCGCGACCATGCGCTTTGCCTGCCGTCTCGCCTTCGCCGAAGGCACTCCGCAGCAGGAAGGCATTTCGCGCACGTTGACCCGGCTGGCCCGCACCTTCGCGGCCCAGATGGAGGCCCTCAACCGCCACCGCGGCAACGGCGAGCGTCCGATCACGGTGCAGAACCTCTCGGTGCAGGACGGCGGCAGCGCGATCGTGGGGAACGTCACGCAACAGGCGCATCTCACCGTCGCCGACACCGACATGCCGATCCATGAGGGCCAGCACGAACACGACCGCGCCAAGGCTTTTGTTGGCGGCGCAGCATGAGTGCCGGTCACACCCGCAACACGGGCGCGATGTCTTCAAGCCCGCGCTGCGGCGCCGGGACGCGCGAAGGCCACGCCTGCCGCGCGCCCGCGATGCGCGGCAAGCTCCGCTGCCGCATGCACGGCGGCGCGCCCGCATCGGGCGCGCCGCGGGGAAACGGCAATGCGAAGAGGCATGGCGCCTTCACGCGGGAGCGGATCGCGGAGCGACGAGCGATCCGGGAGTTGCTCGATGACGCAGAGAAGCTGCTGCGGGAGATGGCATCAGAGAGCCAGAGAGCGGCTCGTCCAAAACCCTGCCGCCGGTGAACCACAGGCGAGCAACATGTGCCCACATGATCTGTCTACGGATCATCATATGTGAGCTGTCGCGGTGCGGCTTTGGCTCGCCGCTATACCTGCTCGGGCCCGACAAGGCGACCGAACGCGTTGCGGCACCCCCATCCTGCGGGACTGCGGCATCAAAGCCGCCCTGCATTTCGACAAGAGCTCTCGAGGTTGGCACCTCGGCCCCAATCCTGTAATGCCACCCAAAACCCAGCCGGGATGGAATTATCATGGAGACTGCTGCCAATGACGCGGGCGCCGCCGCCCGCGCGCTGATCTTCGCGCTGCTCGCGCTCGCCTGCGGTCACATGCTCTCCACCCTGCTGCGCACCATTCCGGCGGTCAGTCTCGACCTGATGGCCGCCGATTTCCATATCGAGCCACAGGCGCTGGCGAGCCTCACGTCGATCTATCCTTTCGCGTTCGCCGCCGCGCAGATCCCGGTCGGCGCGGCGATGGATCGGTTCGGCGTGCGGCCGGTGTCGCTGAGCCTGCTCGCGGGAACCGTGCTCGGCGCGGTGGCGTCGGGATTTGCCACGGGGGCTGCGAGCTTTGCGGTCGGGCAGTTCATGCTGGGGGTCGCGACTTCGGGCATGTTGATGTGCCCGATGACGCTGGCGGCCAAGCAATTATCGGCGGCGCGGTTCGGACTGTGGTCGGGCGCGATCCTCTCGATCGGCAATGTCGGCATGTTGCTGTCGTCGAGCCCGCTTGCCTTCGTGGTCGACACTTACGGCTGGCGCGCCGGGTTCTGGATGTCTGCGCTCGGCGGGCTCGCGGTCGCGCTTGCAGTATTCGTCCTGGTTCCTCACCAGCAGGCTGAACACAAGGACGAGTCCTCGCCTTTGTCGCAGATGAGCGAGGTGCTCAGGCTCGGCCTCTCGCGTCCCCTGCGCGGGTTGATCGCGCTCGCGCTGGTGTCGCTGGCGACATCGTTGGTGCTGCGCGGCCTGTGGGGCGGACCCTGGCTGATGGACGTGAAGGGCCTGTCGCGGGTCGAGGCCGGCAATCAGCTCGGCGCCTTCACGCTGGCGATGATCGCCGGGCCCCTGTGCATCGGCATGATCGACCGCAGGCTCGGCCGCCGCCGCGATCTGGTGGCCGGCACGCATATGGTCGGGGCGCTGCTGCTGGCGCTGATGGCGCTCGGGGCGCCGCATTACGCGGTGTCCGTGCTATCAGGCGTACCCGTGATGCCGCCGCAATACGACCTCGTCCTGTTCGTGCTGATCGGCCTTGCGACCTCCGCCCAGCCGCTGTTGTTCGGCATGTCGCGCCAGCTGGTCGACGCGCAAGTGGCGGGCAAGGCGCTCGCCGCGGTCAACCTCGCTTTCTTCCTCGGTGCGGCGCTGATGCAATCGGTGACGGGCGCGGTGGCCGCGTTCGCGGGGCTGCCGGCAGTGCTGCTGTTCATGGCGGCGGTGCTGGCGGCTGGCGTACTCGTCTTTCTGGCTTACACGCGTGCGGCCTGAACTCGCAGCTATCGAGTTCATCAAGAAAGCTTTCAGCATCCGGCACTGGTCATCACGTCTGCACGGAAGAGTGTATACGCGGCGCTATCGGCGACGGGACCCGCGGGCCAATGGCTTGATGCCGGACACCGCATCACCATATCTTGTAGATCGCCGACTGCGAATATCAGGCGTCGGCGACAGAGAGACCAATTGCGCTCCCGCCTGAACGGCCAGAGGTCGCAATGGACTCGCAGCAGCGCTCACCCAATCGATTGCTGGCGAACTTGAGTCCTGGCGATTTTGATCTGTTTGGCGCCCACCTCCGGACCACCGAGCTTGTCCACGCAGCAGAGCTTGTTGCTGCCGGCGAGGTCATGGTCGATGCCTACTTTCCTCATAGCGGGATCATTTCCCTGATTGTCCGGCTGACCAGTGGCGAGGCCACCGAGGTCGCGATGGTCGGCAGGGATAGCGTGTTCGGAGCGTCAGCGGCGCTGGTCGGCCCCACCGCCCTGACCACAGCCGTCATACAGTCGTCCGGCGGCTGTTCCGTAGTGCCAGTGAAACGGCTCAAGGAGGCGGCGGACCAAAGCCCGACCTTGCGCACGATGCTCATCAGGCACGAGCAAGCGATCTTCGTGCAGGCGCAGCAGTCGGCCGGGTGCATGGCCTCGCATGTCGCGATGGCCCGGCTCGCGCGATGGCTGCTGCGCGCAAGAGATGCCGGCGGAAGCGACGAGTTGGACTTTACGCAGGAGTTCCTTGGACAAATGCTGGGTGTCAGGCGAAATGCCGTTTCGTCCGTGGCCGCGGGGCTTCAGAGCATGGGGGTGATACGCTTCAACCGAGGTCAGATCTCGATTACCGATGCGACGAGCCTGAAAGCCATAGCCTGCGAGTGCTATGACACGGTGAGAAACGAACTGGATCATCTGAAGCGCGATCGGCGCGATTGAGCACTGCTCGCGCAATCGTCTCCCGGCGCTGGAACGCATCCGTAAACCATGGGTTGGCGTGCAACCGAGGACCGCGAGATGACCGAAAAGTTCGATCCGGCGCCCGCCGACAAGCATGCCGAACCTGCCCGCAAAGATCGCCGCGTCGAGAAGGCCGACGAAGAGCTCGATAAGGGCCTGAAGGACAGCTTTCCGGCATCCGATCCGCCCAGCAGCACGCAGCCTGGGAAGTCCTCGCCTGACGCCAAAGACTGATGGCATGCGGGAGGATTCCCGAGGTCAGCGGTTCAGGGAATCGCCGGCCCGGTCGCAATCCGGGATCTCTCGTCGAGAACGAGCGGCATTTGAAACGTGAAGCGGGTTTCATCGTCCGTCGAAGTCACATCGATCGTGCCGCCGTGGGCCGAGGCAATCTGCGAAACGATGAAAAGGCCCAGACCCAGGCCTTGCTGGTTCCCGGTGTCTTGCCCGCGCACGAAGGGAACGAACAGCTTCCCGAGCGTGGCCGGTGGAATGGCCGGGCCCCGGTTGGTGACCGAAAGCGAAAAACTTCCATAGGTTTGCGCGCGCACGAAAACTGCGGTCTCGGCTGCGCTGTAGCTGAGCGCATTGCCAAGCAGGTTTGACAGCAGGCGGGCAATGCGCTGGCGGTCGGCGAAGACCGGCCTGGTGATGGCGAACTCGGCTTCGATCCGACGCTGGGGATGCGTGGCGCGCATCTCGTCGACGACCTGTCTGAGCAACGGCTCGAGCGGCTCCATCGACGGCGCGAGCGTCATCCCACCCCCGAGGCGGCTGCGCGCGAGATCGATGACATCCTCGATCAGCGCCGCCATGCGGATGGTGCTCGTTTCCATCATAGCGACCAAGGACTTCGCCTTCTCGTCGAGCGGAGTCTTGGTCAGTAGACGCGTGCCGGCCGCGATCGCGGCCAGCGGGTTGCGCAAATCATGACCGAGCACCGCCATGAATTGCTCCTGCAATTCGGCGGCAGCCCGGGCGTCAAGCAGACTTGCCTCGGCCGTCGCGACACGCCTTGCCGCATCCAGATGAATGCCGATCAGGTCCGCGAACAGCCGAAACATACCGATGGTGCCAGGATCCTTCAGCTTCGCCGGCTTCGGGTCGAGGGCGCAGAGCGTTCCGAAGAAGCTTCCGTCGGCAAGGAAGATCGGCATCGAGATGTAGGACTGAAAGCCGTACATCGCCGGCGTATGATGATCCGCGTAAGAGGCATCCTGGGCGACGTGATCGATCACGACGGCCTCACGCGCCTGATGCACCTCATGACAGATCGTCGTTTCGATCTTGAGCTCGCCGCCTGCGCCGAGGCCGAGACCGACCTGGTCGTTGGCCGCGAGACAGACCCAGCGATCGTCGGTAACGCGAGCCACGGCCGAGAATCCCAGCCCCGTGACCTGGGATACGACCGCAAGAATTGTCGGCACCGCCGCGATGGCTTCGATGGCATCGATATCGGCTTTGAAGTCGTGGTCCATGAAGCTCCAACAAACATACGCGGGCGCGATCATGACTTATTCGCGCAGATTATTCTTAGTCAACCACGGTCCCGGCCAACGGTAAAGGAACCACCCCGGCTTTCACCGCTTGGGTCCGGAGTAGAGGGAGTCCCAGCTTGAAAATACTACTTGTCGAGGACGAACCGCTGATCCTTCTGGACGCCGAGATGGGCTTGCAGCAGGCCAATCATACCGTGATCTCGGTCTGCACGGCGGACCGGGCGATCGGCATCCTGAGGGTGCAATCCGTGGACCTCGTCCTGACCGACATCGACATGCCCGGAACCATGGACGGACTTGAGCTGGCATCCGCGGTGCGCGACGGCTGGCCACCGGTGAAGATCGTCATCATGTCGGGAAAGCGGCGTCCGACCGACGCAGAACTTCCGCCGCAGGCCCGCTTCATGCCCAAGCCCTTCAGCCAGGCCCAGCTCCTGCAAGCCGTTGGCGTCTGGTAGTCGCGGCGGTTGAGCCGCCCTGCCCGATGATAATGGGAGCCATGCGCGCCGGCTCAGAAGGCTTGCACAACGCTGTCCTGCGAAGGATGCTGCCACGCTCAAGCATCACAAGGGACCTGACATGCCTGTCGACCACAAAGCCGCCACCGACCGCCTCATGCGCTTTCTCGCCGTGGAAGGCGTGACCGGACAGGAGGCGGCGATCGGGCGGGAACTCAGCGCCGCGCTGAAGGAGAGCGGCGTGCCGGCCAAGGCGATCCGGCTCGACGATGCCAACACGCGGATTCCCGTTCCGACCGAGACCGGCAACCTCATCGTCGACCTGCCCGGCCGCGGCGCACTGCACAACCAGCCGCGCATCATGTTCATGACCCACATGGACACCGTGCCGCTCTGCGCCGGCGCCAAGCCGAAGAAATCTGGCCGCAAGATCGTCAACGAGGCCAAGACCGCGCTCGGCGGCGACAACCGCTGCGGTTGCGGCGTGCTGGTGACGCTGGCGGCCGAGCTCGAAAAGCAGCAGCTCGACCATCCGCCGATCACCCTGTTGTTCTGCGTGCGCGAGGAGAGCGGGCTCTATGGCGCGCGCCACGTCAAGCTCGACGAACTCGGCTCGCCGGTGATGGCCTTCAACTATGACGGCGGCTCGGCTTCCAACGTCGTGATCGGCGCGGTCGGCGCCGACCGCTGGAGCGTCGAGATTTTCGGCCGGGCCTCGCATGCCGGCGTCGCACCCGAGCGCGGCATCTCCTCGACCATGATCATGGCGCTGGCGCTCGCCGACGTGCAGGCCGGCGGCTGGTTCGGCAAGGTGGTGAAGGGCAAGGGCGCGAGCGCACGGATGGGCACCAGCAATGTCGGCCCCGTCACCGGCGGCGAAGGGCGCCCGGCGGGCGATGCCACCAACGTGGTCACCGATTACGTTCATGTGCGCGGCGAGAGCCGCAGCCATGACGGAAAGTTCTTCAAGGAGATCACCAAGGCCTACAAGGCTGCGTTCGAGAAGGCGGCCAAGAAAGTGACCAACGCGCAGGGCAAATCCGGCAAGGTCAAGTTCAAGGCCGAGACCGACTATTATCCATTCCGCATGAAGGACAGCCAGCCTGTGATCAAGCGCGCGGTCGAAGCCGTGTCGGCGGTCGGCGGCACGCCGAACGTCCGCACCGCCAATGGCGGCCTCGATGCCAACTGGATGGTCCGTCACGGCATTCCGACCGTGACCTTCGGCGCCGGCCAGAACGAGGCGCACACGATCGACGAGTGGATCAATCTGGACGAGTACGACCGCGCCTGTGCGCTCGCCGTCCAGATTGCAACGATGCGGTGAGATTAGTCGTAGGGTGGGTTAGCTGGCGGCTGCGCGAAGCGCAGTCGACGGCGTAACCCACCCTACGAAATGACCAACAAAAACAAAAAGGGAGGCCACATGCCACGCATCGCTCATATCGAGACCGGGCTCTACCGGATCCCTCTCCCGGTGACGCTATCCGACTCCACACATGGCGAGATCGCGGCATTCGAGCTGATCACCTGCCGCATCCGCGATGCCGACGGAGCCGAGGGCGTGGGCTACACCTACACCGTGGGCCGCAATGGCGGCGCGGTCGCGGACATCCTCAAGCGGGAGATCCCTCCGCTGATTGAGGGTCGCGAGGCCGACGATACCGAAGCGATCTGGCATCACGTCTGGTGGGCGCTGCATTATGGCGGGCGCGGCGGGCCGGTGGTGCTGGCGCTCTCCGCGGTCGACATCGCGCTGTGGGACCTGAAGGCGCGGCGGGCCAAGCTGCCGCTGTACCAATTGCTCGGCGGCTTCGATGCGCGCGTGCCGTGCTATGCCGGCGGCATCGACCTCGACCTGTCCGTCGATGAACTGCTCGCGCAGACCGACGGCAATCTCGCCAAGGGCTTTCGCGCCATCAAGATGAAGGTCGGCCGGCCCGACCTGAAATCCGACGTCGCCAAGGTCTCCGCGATGCGACGGCATCTCGGCGACGGTTTTCCGCTGATGGTGGACGCCAACATGAAGTGGGCCGTCGAGGAAGCCATCCGCGCCGCGCGCGCCTTCGTTCCCTACGACCTGACCTGGCTCGAGGAGCCGATCATCCCCGACGACGTCGCGGGCCATGTCCGCATCATGCGAGAGGGTGGCGTTCCGATCGCGGCCGGCGAGAATCTGCGCTCGCTGTGGGAGTTCAAGAACTACATCGCCGGTGGCGCGGTGTCCTATCCCGAGCCAGACGTCACCAATTGCGGCGGTGTCGGCGCCTTCATGAAGATCGCGCGGTTGGCGGAAGCGTTCAACCTGCCCGTCACCAGCCACGGCGCGCACGACATCACCGTACACCTGCTCGCGGCCTGCCCGAACCGCTCCTACCTGGAGGCGCACGGCTTTGGCCTCGACAAATACATCGAGCATCCGCTGGTGCTCGAGGACGGCAAGGCGCTGGCGCCCGATAGGCCCGGGCACGGCATCACCTTCGACTGGACGGGCCTGGCGAAGCTGGCGGCGTAAGACTGTAACGACGTCCGTCATGGCCGGGCTTGTCCCGGGCAGCCACGTTCTTCGTGCTGCGAAGCGAGACGCGGATGGCCGGGTCAAGCCCGGCCAAGACGATGTGGCTGCACGCGAGGTATTCGATGGCGCCTGATGCGGGGCACGAATAATCCGCTATGGTGGCCGCAAGCCGACACGTTGCGAAAGACACCCATCTTGACACCCGAGCTGCACCAGAAACTGACCGCGTGGCGCCGGCACCTTCATGCGCACCCGGAGCTGTCGCTCCAGGAGAAGGAGACCGCTGCCTTCGTCCAGCACAAGCTCGCCGAGCTCGGCATTCCCTTCGAGGCTGGCATCGGCGGCCATGGCATCGTCGCGACCCTGACGCGCGGACACGCGCGCAGTCGCGTCGGCCTGCGTGCCGACATGGATGCGCTGCCGATCACCGAGGACACCGGGCTTCCCTACGCGTCCAGGACAGCGGGCGTGATGCACGCCTGCGGCCATGACGGACATACCGCTTCGCTGCTCGGTGCCGCCGCGCTGCTCGCCGCTGACAGCAGCTGGAGCGGCACGGTCGATTTCATCTTCCAGCCGGCGGAGGAAGGCTTTGGCGGCTCGCGCGCGATGGTCGCGGCCGGGCTGTTCGACCGATTTCCGATGGAACGCGTGTTCGGCTTCCACAATTGGCCGGGCCTTGCCGCCGGCACCATCGCCGTGCACGACGGCGTCGTCATGGCCTCCGGCGGCCGCATCACCATCACCATCGACGGCCATGCCGGCCACGCCGGCATGCCGCATCTGACCCGCGACCCGGTGGTGGCCGCCGGCCATCTGATCGTGGCGCTGCAATCGATCACCGCGCGCAGCGTCGATCCGCTCGACACCGCCGTGCTCTCGCTCTGCACCATCGAAGGCGGCACCGCGCCGAACCAGATCGCCGGACGCGTCACCATTCGCGGCACGCTGCGGTACCATCGCGAGGCGGTCAAGGACGTCATCCTCGGCGGCATCGAACGGACCTGCGCCGGGATTGCGACCAGCTTCGGCGTCAAGGTGGCGCCCGAGATCGTCTGGGGCGTCGGCGTCGTGGTCAACACGCCCGATGAAGCGGGCCTGGCACGGATCGCCGCCGAGAAGGTGCAGGCCGAGCTGCGGCGCGACCTTGCGCCCAGCATGGCCGGCGAGGACTTTGCCCATTATCTCCAGCAGCGGCCGGGGGCCTTCGTCTGGATCGGCAATGGCGAATTGCGCGACGGCGCCGAGCTGCACGGCCCGCGCTACGATTTCAACGACGCGATCCTGCCGGTCGCCTCCGGCTGGATGGCGGAGGTGGCCAAGACGGCGCTGGCGTCGAACTAGCGACCGCACGCCGGCAGCAACATATTGTCCGCATCGACGTTTCCTCCCGCAAAGCGCGGCAGTTCCGGCCGCGCCCAACGGATGGCACGTGGACAATGGCGCGCGTTCTGATTGGAACTTCCGGCTGGCATTACGATTCCTGGCGCGGCCCGTTCTTTCCTGAAGGCGTGACGCTGAAGCAGCAGCTCAGCTATTACGCCGGGCAATTCGACACCACGGAGCTGAACGGCGTGTTCTACCGCACGCCAACGCCTGACGCGGTGAAAGGCTGGCGCGAGCAGACCGGCCGCGATTTCGTCTTCGCCTGGAAGGCGTCGAAATTCATCACGCACTGGAAGCGGCTGTCGGACCGCTCGGTCAACAGCCTCGAGCTGATGGAAGACCGCATCTCACGGCTCGGCGGCAAGGCCGGCCCGATCCTGTTCCAGCTGCCGCCGCAATTCCAGGCCGACGCCGATCGTCTCGCATCCTTCTTCAAGCTGCTGTCGCGTAATCGGCGTTACAGCTTCGAATTCCGTCATCCGAGCTGGTACCAGCCGCGCATCCTGCGCATGCTGGCGGATGAGAACATCTCGCTGTGCCTGTCCGACCATCACGACGCGCCGGCGCCATGGAAGCGCACGGCGGATTTCGTCTATGTGCGCGGCCACGGGCCGGGCGGGCGCTATCGCGGGCACTATGCCAAGGCCGCGTTGGCGCAATGGGCAAAGCGCATCAAGTCCTGGAAGCGGCAGGGCTGCGACGTCTATGTCTATTTCGACAACGACCAGAAGAGCGCAGCGCCCGCGGACGCCAAGGCGTTGCAGCAATTGCTCTAGATCGCACCGCCTTGCCGAAGCGCCGCGATCCCGGCCGCATCATAGCCGAGTTCGGCGAGGACCAGATCGGTATGTTCCCCGAGCGTCGGCGGCCGGCTCGCTATTTCGCCCGGCGTTTCCGACAGCCGGACCGCAGCACGCGTCACCGGGGCGGGCTTCGGCAGGCCGGGATAGTCGACGTCCTGCATGAAGCCGGCGGCGCGGATATGCGGATGATCCAGCGCCTGTTGCGGCGAGAGAACGGGCCCCGTCGGGATCATCGCCTGGCCTAGCGCATCGACGGCTTCCTGCGTGGTGCGCCCGGCGCACCAGCGCGCCATCCGCTCGCTGATGACGGGGCCGTTGTTGCCGCGGCTGATGTCGTCGGCGAAGCGCGGATCGTTCAGCCACAATTCCTCCTCGCCCATCAACCTCGCCCAGCGCTTGAACAGGGGATGTCCCGTGACCTGGCACAGCACCCAGCCGTCCCGCGTGCGGTAGATGTCTGCGGGCGCCGCGGTCTGGCCGAGATTCCCCGTCGGAACGCGATTGACGTTGATCACCGCCTGCTCGATCAGCGTCGCGTTGGTGAAGGACAGCGCGGTTGCGAGCAGCGCGCCCTCGACGATCTGCCCGCGCCCGGATTTGCCGCGCTCGATCAGCGCCGCCAGCGTGCCGAACGCGCAATGCAGCGCGGTGCCGAAATCGACCCAGTTCACCGCGGCCCGGTACGGCGGATCGCCGGCGCCCGTCATGTAGACCGATCCCGACATGACCTGCCCAACGCCGTCGAAGCCGACCCGGTCGGACCACGGCCCCGGCCCGCCGAACGCGGTTGCCGTCGTCAGGATGATGTCAGGCTTGATCGCCTTCAGGGACTCGTAGTCGAGTTTCATCGCGCGCAAGGTCTGCGGCGGCAGGTTGGCGACGACGACATCCGCCGTCGCAACCAGGCGGCGCATCACCTCCTGCCCTTCCGGCTTCATCGGATCGAGCGTGATGCACTTCTTGTTGCGGTTGACCTGGAGGAACAGCGCGCCTTCGCCGCCTTCGCCGACCGGCGCGACGAAGCGATCCTCGCTACCCTCGCGCTTCTCGACGCGAATGACCTCGGCGCCGAACTCGGCCAGCAAGGTCGCGCAATAAGGCCCTGCGATATAGCGCCCGAAATCGAGCACCCGCACGCCCTCCAAAACTCCTCCCATCGCACCCTTCCCTATTGTTTGCTGCAGATTACAGGGACTGGCCGCCGGGGCAAGTTGGGAAGTGGAACGCACATGCGACCTTCATCAACGCATTGCGAACAATTCTGATGAAACCGCACTTCGATCAGCACCTAGGCTGCCACTGCCTCGTAGATATCCTCCTCCTGGGCCGTGTGCATGCGCACCAGCGTTTCGATCGCCTCGATCACGCGCTGAGCGTCGCGAATCAGGTAGCGGTCGATCTTCTCCGACGGCAGATCCTCCGCGATCCGGGCAAGCAGCCGCGCCAGATGCAGAATCTCGCGATGCGCACGGCTCATGGCGGAAAGCCCGTGGCGGTCGCGCAGCACTTCCGTGAGCTTCGGATAGACGCTGTCTTCATCCTCGCGTTCGTGCGTCACGACGCTGCTCTGGACCAGTCGGTGGGCCTCGCCAATCAAGGCCGCGACGGACTCGGGCGCCGCGTCGTCGAGCGCATCGACGATCTGGCGCAAGCGGTCGAGATCCCAGAGCAGGGCCTGATGATCGTGATGCAAGGTCAGCCCCTGCTCTGCGGTGAGGTGCGGGCCACTCCTGACGAGCGGCGGATTGAGTGCTCGCAGCGCGTTCAGAATGACGGCAACATCGATCACCTCCTGGACGATCGCGGCGGGCACGGGATCGAGCCAGCCGACGGTGGCCGCGACCATGGCGACCAACGACAATCCCATCCCGACGAAGATGCTCTGCAGGGCAATGCGCCGCGCCCGCTGCGCGATGATGATCGCCTCGCCGACTCGATCCAGCCGGTCCGTGAGGATCACCACATCCGCAGCTTCGGAGGACGCGCTTGCGCCACGCGCGCCGAGCGCGATCCCGGTATCGGCCACGGCCAGCGCCGGGGCGTCATTGATGCCGTCGCCGACCATGATGGTCGGGTGCAGCCGCTGCTCGCTCCGCACCGCCTCGACCTTGTCCGCTGGGACGCGGTCGGCCAGCACGGCATCGAGATCGAGCGCCGCGCCGATGGCCTGTGCCGCCGCAGCACGATCACCCGTGACCATCACCATCCGCTTGATGCCGGCGTCCCGCAGCAGCCGGATCGCGCGTGGCGTGTCGGCCCGCAGTTCGTCGGCGAGCAGCAGCGCGCCGATCAGGCGGCCGTCCACCGCGACAAAGACGACCAACGCCGAGCGCCACGAGGCACGCCTGATCGCTCGCAGCTCCCATGGCGACAGCTCGGCGCGCGAGAGCAGCATGTCACGCGAGCCCGCCACGACGTGGCGTCCGTCGATCTGCCCGCCGAGGCCGGACCCCATGATCTCCTTGACGTGCTCCGGCGGCTTCAACGCGAGCCCGCGGGCGAGAGCCGCAGCGACGACGGCCTTCGCAAGCACGTGATGCGAGGCTTGCTCGAGCGACGCTCCGAGCCTGAGGACCTCGTCCGGATCCTCGCCCGGGGCGACCTCGACGGACAGCAACCTCGCTCCGCCCACCGTCAGGGTGCCGGTCTTGTCGAACAGCACGGTGTGCGCCCGGGCCAGCGCTTCCAGCGCCCTCCCGCCCTTGGCCAGGATGCCGCGGCGGGCCGCCTGCGCCACCCCGGCGATGAAGGCGACAGGTGCAGCCAGAATCAGGGGGCAAGGTGTCGCCGCCACCAGCACGGCAAGGCTGCGGGTCAAGTCGCCGGAGATGCGCCATGCCACGAAGGCGATGACGAGTGTCAGCGGCAGAAAGATCAGCGCATAACGGTCGGCCAGCCGCACGAAGGGAGCTTTCGCCGTCTGCGCCGCAGTCACCATGCGCACGATGCCCGCATACGTACTCTTGCTGGCCACCGCCGTCACGGTCATTCGGAAGGTCTCACCCGCATTCAGAGAACCGGAGAGAACGGCGGTTCCGCGTGTCTTCTGCACAGGGATCGGCTCGCCAGTCACCGCGGATTCGTCGATGGTGGCAGAGGCCGACGCGACGACACCATCGACCGGCACGATCTCGCCGGCCTTCACCAGAAGCTCTTCGCCGACCGCGACGTCCTCGACCGGAGCATCCTCGATCCGCTCGCCGGATTTGCGATGGACCTGCCGCGGTGCCCGATCGACCAGCGATCGCAGATCGTGCTCCGCCCGGGCGACCGCGATCTCCTCCAGAACGTTGCCACCGGAATACATCAGCGCGACCACGGCGCCTGCCAGCGGCTGTCCGAGCGCCAGGGCCGCACTCATCGACAGCAGCGCGATCGCGTCCACTCCGACGCGGCCGCTCATGAGGTCCCTGACGATCGAGACCGCCAACCCCGCGATCACCGGCGCCGTGCCGAGCGCCCACGCGAGGTCGGCTACATCGGGCCGGCCGGCGGCCCGCGCGAGCCCCCCTGCAGTCAATCCCGCGATGGCAATCGCGACCAGAGCCCATCGCAGGATTCGATCAAACGACATGACTTGCAAACATGGCTTGGTTTCTACCTCTGGATACCGATGATCCTGCGCCGAAACCCGCTTCGCCACTTGAGATGAATCAACGTGGCCGGCGCACGACACGCCGGCCCGGACCAAACTTCCAGCCCGCTCGCCCGCGACCTAGCCGCCGCCAGTGCGGGCGCAGTCGATCGCCTCCGTGAGCACCCCGCGGTCGCCGATGTGATTGGCGAGCAGCAGGATCAGCCGGGCGTTCATCCGCAGCGCCTGGTCCTCATCGAGGTCACGCTGGCTGTTGATCAGCTCGGCATAGAAATCGTCGGGGTCGCTGATGTTGGGTGACAAATTGAGCATCATGCTGCCAGCTCCTTCCGTCCAGCGATGTCGTGCCCGGCGGCCCGCAGCATCGCATCCGCAATCCCCGCCTCGTCGAATCCGGTCCAGCGTGCGGCAACATATTGATCGGGCCGGAACAAATAGGTGGTCCCGCGCGAAGCGCCGTAGCGCTCGGCAAGCAGGCCGGAGGGATCTTGGATGTCACGGCCGACGACAATGAGCTTCGGCTTGAGGGGACCCACCGCGATTTCGGTCCTGTCGGTGTCTATGCCGAAGGCCACGACCGTGAACGCGTCGCCGAGACAAGGCAGGAACCAGGCGGGCTTGCCATCCAACGTGATCGGCGCATCGGGAGCATTGGTGCCAGGCCGCACGCCGCCCGTCATCGCCTCATCGTCGGGGGTATTGAGCGCCGACGTCACATAAGGCGTCGGCGTCGAGAGACGGCCGCTGTTGACCAGCGGCCGCGCAAAGCCATGATGCCGGGCAAGCTCCAGCGCGGCGTCACGGAAATAGCGGCTCACTTTCGTCTTCGGCGTGATGAAGTCGGTGGCGCGCGTAGAGTTCAGGATGTTGTCGTCGGCGGCAAAAGCGCGCTCCTCGTGATAGCTGTCGAGCAACGCTTCCGACGCTTCGCCGCGCAACACCATCGCGAGCTTCCAGGCGAGGTTGTCGATGTCCTGGACGCCGGTATTGGCACCGCGCGCGCCGAACGGCGACACTTGGTGCGCGGAATCGCCGGCGAACAGCACCCGTCCCTGACGGAAATTGTCGATGCGCCGGCAGGCGAACTGATAGATCGAGACCCATTCGAGCACGAATTCGGTGTCCTCGCCGAGCATGGCACGAATGCGCGGGATCACCCGCTCCGGCCTTTTTTCCTCATCGGGGTCGGCGTCCCAGCCGAGCTGGAAGTCGATGCGCCACACATTGTCGGCCTGCCGGTGCAGCAGCACTGACTGGCCGCGGTGGAACGGCGGATCGAACCAGAACCAGCGCTCGGTCGGGAAATCCGCCTTCATGGTGACGTCGGCGATCAGGAAGCGATCCTGGAAGAACTGTCCCGTGAATTCGGCGCCGACCATCTTGCGCACGTCGGAATTGGCTCCGTCGCAGGCGATCACCCATTGCGCCTCCATGGTGAAGATGCCGTCGGGCGTCTCCACCGCCAGCGTCGCATGGTCGGCCGCCTGCTTGAGGCTGATCAGGCGATGCTTCCAGCGCAGCTCGATCAGCGGGTTGGCCCGGCACTTGGCAACCAGCAATTCTTCCAGATGATATTGCTGCAGATTGATCATGGCCGGCCATTGGTGGCCGGTCTCGGGCAACAGATCGAACTGGTAGGACATCTGGTCCTGAAAGAAGACCTTGCCGACGTTCCAGCTGACGCCGCGCTCGACCATGGCCGCCGCGCAACCGAGGCGGTCCCAGATTTCGAGCGGACGCTTGGCGTAGCAGACCGCGCGCGAGCCGATCGAGACGGTGTCGTTGTCGTCGAGCAGCACCACCGGCTGGCCGCGCGCCGCGCAGTCGAGCGCGGCGGTCAGGCCGATGGGACCTGCGCCGATCACCACGATCGGATGCCGCTTCACGATCCCCTCGGCCTGCTCCTGGGAACGCCGATAGCCGAACTTCGGATAGATGTAGCTCGTCATGTTCGCTTCCTGATGAGCGTGCCGGGGGATCAATGCGCGTCCGCGAATTCCTTCTCGTGCATCCAGGCGGTGTGACGCGGTGGACGCTTGGTGCGTGACCATTCCTCGACCATCGCGTGCGCAACCGATTTCATGCGGTCGATCTGCTCGGGCGTCGCGGTCCAGGCCGCGATCTCCAGGCGATGACCGCTGGGGTCGTGGAAATAGATCGACTTGAAGATGGTGTGATCGGTGACGCCGACGACGTCGAGGCCGGCGGCCTCCGCGCGCGCCTTGGCCTCTTCGAGCCCGGTGAGGTCCTTGACCTGGAAGGCAATGTGCTGAGTCCATTCCGGCGTGTTGGGATCGCGGCCCATCGGCGGCGAGTTCGGCAGTTCGAAGAAGGCGAGGATGTTGCCGTTCCCGGCATCGAGGAAAATGTGCATGTAGGGATCGGGCGCCTTGGTCGACGGCACCCGATCCTCGGCAATGGCGCCGAGAAGATCCATGTTCATGACGGTCTTGTAAAACTCGACGGTCGCCTTGGCGTCGACGCAGCGATAGGCGACGTGATGGATCTTCTCGATTTTCATGGCGTTTCGCTCCCTGGACCTGCGGTTGCGAAATTCGTATCAGATGTTACTATTATCTGGATTTGATCTCGATCAACCGGCTTCGAAGAAATCATCCGGCGGATCGGCGGACGGGAATGGCGCGATGGGACGTTCAGGCGTGGCGCGCGGGAACGCGGCCGAAGCCGCGATAGCGCAGGGTGGCGTCGAGCTCGACCTGCAGCGATATTTTCCGTACCGGCTGGCGCGCCTCGCCGAGCAGGTGTCGCTGGCGGTGGCCGAGGTCTATTCGGAGCGCTTCGCGCTGACGCGGCAGGAATGGCGCGTGCTCGCCATTCTCGGCATGCGCCCGGAGATTGCGACGAAAGAGATCGGACCGCTGACGACGCTCGACAAGATGCAGGTCAGCCGCGCCGTGCAGGGCCTGGAGTCGCGCGGTATCGTCGGCCGCAAGCACTATCCCGACGACCGGCGCGAGCTGATCGTCTCGCTGACCCCGGCCGGTCGCGCGCTTTATCGCAAGATCGTACCTCTCGCGCTGGCGCGGGAGTCGAAGCTGCTTGAAGCGCTGACCACCGACGAGGTGGCGACGCTCGACCGGGTGATGGGCAAATTGTCGGCCGCGTTGGCGTAGGCTCTCCCCTCAGGCCGCCGAGCGCTCCGGTAGCCCGGCCCGGAGATCTTCAAGCAGGCGCTGCTCGCGCTCGATCCGCGCGCGATAAAGCGCGCGTTCGGTCTCGCTTCTGGCACCGGCCAGCAACAAGCGATAGCGCCCGATCACTTTCTCGCTGCTGCTGATGAGGAGGCTGCGAACGTCACTCATCGGTCCACTCCGCTCGTGGCAATGGCCGATGGCATGTTCGGAACGGTGAATGCGACCGGGAAGACATCGGCAGTGAGAGTCTCGAGCGCGGTCTGCTCCTCGGCAAGGCGACGTTCGATAAACTGGCGCTCGATGTCCGACAGCTCAGTCTTCAGCAGGCGTCGATAACGAGAGAGGTTGTTGCGGTGCGCGCGGATGCGGGCGAAATCCTGATCGAGCATCGTCGTCACTCCTGACGGTCTTTCGCTATCCTTTTCGAATTTACGGTGGCGGAAGATGCCTCTTCCGGAGCAAAAAATATTCAGGCTCGATTTCCTGTCAAGATCCTCTCTTGCCGCCCCCTTAACGATGCCGGGGCCCCCAAAAAAAAACCTTGCGCGCCCCTCTTGCAAGGTCACTGCGGCGCTCTAAGTCGTTTCTCGCCGCGCGAGCGGTGTGCCGGACGCCCGATCGGGTCCGGCGCGGGCGCCGGGCCGGGGTGTTCGGATCCGTCTCCGAGTCCCAAACGGCGCTCCTTCGTATCCATCTTGCTCTTTGGAGGACTTGGTATGAGGACCACTTTTGACTTCGCGCCGCTGTGGCGCTCCACCATCGGCTTCGACCATCTGGCCGACCTCGTCGACAGCACGCTGCGCCAGGCTGGCGAGGACAATTATCCGCCCTACAACATCGAACGCTCCGGCGAAGACCAATACCGAATCACGCTGGCCGTGGCGGGCTTTGGCGTCAACGACATCAGCGTGACCGCCGAGCAGAACGCGCTCACCATCGAGGGCCGCAAGCCCGACAGCGCCACGCGCGAATATCTCTATCAGGGGATCGCCGCGCGTCCGTTCCGCCGCGTGTTCAATCTCGCCGACTACGTCCAGGTCAAGCACGCGTCCTTCCAGGACGGTCTCCTGATCATCGATCTCCTGCGCGAGATTCCGGAAGCCATGAAGCCGCGCCGGATCCAGATCGCGGGCGCTGCGTCACCGCAGATCGAGCAGAAGAAGGCCGCCTAGGCCGACCGAAGCCACTCGACATCAACCACCATGGCGGATGGCGACCGGATCGCCATCCGCCGGTCGAATATCCCTTCGGAAGGAGCGTAAAGGGAGACAGAGATGACCAATGCCAACGCGACCACCGGCGGTCTCGGCCCGCTGTTCCATCCCGCTGCGCATTATGCATCGCCCACCGCCGTCCTCGACGACGGCAAGCTTTCGACAGCGGAAAAGCGAATCATCTTGTCGTCGTGGGCCTCGGACATGTACGCCGTCGAATCCCACCCTGCGCTGCGCGAGATTCCCGGCATGGATCATCCGATCCGGCTAGCAGACATCCTCACCGCGCTGCGCAAGCTCGATGACGACGACGACCCGCCGCCCGGCGGCGGCGTCCCGATGCGGCTGCGGCGGCCCTGGGCCGCCGCAACGCCGTAATCGAGAACCCGCCAAAGAATCCGTACGAGCTCCGGGGGCCACTACATATTTCGAGCCCCCACGGTCGCCTACGCCGCCCCCCTAAGAAGCGTTCCCAGAGCACGTTGAGGCCATCCTCCTCCGAGTCGGCACCGTCGAACAGCAGCACCCAGTCAATGCTGCGCTCAAGGCAGCTATCGCCGAGCTCATCGAACCCCGTCTGCGTCGCCTTGCGTCGGCGCTGCCGTCGCGGGCCGGCAGGCTGTTGGCCGCACGACCTCCGGCTGCCGGACAACTCCACATCATCTGCGATGTGATTGGCGCTGCCGAGAAGGGGCAGACCAGCAGTTCCAGGACATAGAATGTCGTGACGGCCTTAGCCTTCGCGGTTTGGTGGACGAACCACGGCTGATGGCCATTTTGCCGCGATTGACTTGTTATAACATTTGGGCAAATGTCCTAACTAACCGGAGCCCAAAATCCGGATTTTCGGGAGGACAGCATGACGTCATTCAAGCCGACGCGACGAACGCTACTCAAAACCGGAACCGCGGCCGCGGCTCTGGCGACGTTTGGTCCTGGCATCCTGCGGCAAGCATCCGCGCAGGAGTCCGACCTCGCGCCGTACAAATCCGCTCAGATCGACTGGCAGCAGGTCTCGGGCGAGACGATCACCGTCGCGGTGATCCCGGCGAGCTATTTCGAAAACCTCATCACGCTGGCGCCGCAGTTCAAGGCGCTCACCGGCATCGACGTCCGTTTCGAAAAGATTCCGCCGGCGCAGATCCGGCAGAAGAGCGTCATCGACCTGACCTCGAAGACCGGCACCTACGCGACCCACGCCGCCGACCCCATGTATTACGCGCTCTACGCTGCGAACAAATGGGTCGAGCCGCTCGACACCTATCTGAACGACAAGTCGCTGACCGATCAGGCCTGGTTCAAGCTCGACGACATCATTCCGGCCTGGCGCAGCGCCAACGGCATCGACGGCAAGCTCTATGGCATGCCCTATGACGGCGAGGTCACCATTCAGGTCTATCGCAAGGACCTCTATGACGCGAAGGGCCTGAAGCCGGCCGATACGCTCGAAGCCTACATGTCGAACGCCGCGGCGTTGAATACGCCGAACGACCGCGTCTGGGGCGCAGCGCTGCGCGGTGTCGCCGGCGCCGGCCAGAACATGTACATCTATCCGTCGATCTTCCGTGAGTTCGGCGGCGACTGGATGAAGGGCGGCAAGCTCACCGTCAACGGCCCCGAGGCCGAAGCGGCGCTCGCCTGGTACGTCGACATCATGAAGAAGTACGCGCCGACGGCGGCTGCGAACTGGAACTGGCCGGATATCGCCGACGCTTTCTCGCAAGGCACGGTCGCGAGCTACATTGACGCGCATTCCTCGGCCTCCGTCATCAACAATCCCGACAAGTCCAAGGTGATCGGCAAGGTTGCCTATGCACGCTGGCCGAAGGGTCCCTCAGGCAAGCGCACCACCTCGATCTGGAACTGGGGCTTCCCGATCAATTCCGCGCTGCCGGAGAAGAAGCGCAAGGCGACCTGGCTGTTCATCCAGTGGGCCGCGAGCGCCGAGACCCAGGCGCGCACCGCGCACAAGTTCGCGGGACCCACCAAGCGCTCGGGCGTCAACCGCACCTCGGTGTGGAAGGATCCCGACTACATCAAGCTGATGAACGGCTTCGGCGAGAACTTCGTCGAGGCCACGATGGGCGCACTTCAGGAGGACACTGACGTCGACTGGCGTCCGCGCGTGCCGCAATGGCCGGCGATCGGCGACACCATGGCGACCGCGATCCAGTCCGCGCTCTCCGGCCAGGCCACGATCAAGGCTGCATTGGACGATGCGCAGCGCCGCATCGAACCGATGATGCGCGGCTGAGCCATGGCGACGACAGCGGTGACATCGGCCGGGATCGCGAGCGAGGCGCCTCGCAGCGATTTCGGCCGCGTCCTGGCACAGCGCGAGCGCCGGTTTGCGGCGGCCCTGCTTGCACCGGCGTTTCTCGCCCTGATGGCCACGACAACGTTTCCGCTGCTTTTCCTGGTCTATACCAGCACGTTCCGGATGGATCTGGCGATGCCGTTCACCAACGGCTTCGTCGGATTCGAGAATTACCAGGTGCTGCTCTCCGACGAGCGGTTCTGGACCTCGCTGCTGGTGAGCCTCGTCTATACCGGCTCGACCGTTGCGCTTCAGGTCGTCATTGGCCTCGCGCTTGCCTTGCTGGTCATGGACATGAAGCGCGGCCAGGGCTGGTTCCGCGTCATCGCCATCCTGCCGGTGGTGCTGTCGCCGGCCGTGGTCGGCATGATCTGGCGCACCTTCATGCTGGCGCCGGAATTCGGCATCGTGGACTTCCTCGCGATCAATGCGGGGCTCGGCAGCAAGAACTGGCTCGGCGATCCCACGCTCGCGATGGTCTCGGTGATCGCGATCCATACCTGGCAGTGGACGCCGTTCGCGTTCATGGTGCTGCTGGCATCGCTCGCCTCGCTGCCCGAGGATATCTACGAGGCAGCCCGACTCGACCGCGCCTCCGCCTGGCAACGCTTTCGCCGCATCACCCTGCCCCTGCTGCGCCCCGCAATCGTGATGGTCATCATCATGAGGACCATGGTGGCACTGACCGCGTTCGCGGCGATCTTCACCGTCACCGCCGGCGGGCCCGGCACCGCGACCGAGATCCTCAATCTCTATGCCTACCGGAAATCCTTCACCGAACTGTCGATCGGCTACGGCTCGGCGCTCGCGGTCGCCCTGCTGATCGTGACCATCGTCATTTCCGGAATCCTGTTCGCGATGCGGAGGGCGAAATGACCGCACAGCGCCTTCGCGTCTTCGCCCTGCTGGCGATCTCCATGGTGTTCCTGCTGGCCTGGGCGTTCCCGATCATCTGGAGCGTGCTGAACTCGCTCAAGACCGATTCCGACGTGCTGGCCTATCCGCCCAAGCTGGTGTTCGCACCGACCCTGGACGCCTATCGCGACGTGCTGTTCGGCTCGGGATCGATCCTGCCGAACCTTCTTTCCAGCGCCATCATTTCCGTCGGCACCACCATCGTCACGATGCTGATGGCTGTGCCCGCGGCCTACGCGCTGGCGCGCCTGCGCTTTCGCGGCAAGAAGTTCGCGGGCTTCTACGTGCTCACAACGCAGATGCTGCCGCCGGTCGGCATCATCATCCCCTACTTCCTGGTGCTGCGGAACATCGGCTGGATCGACACCTATCAGGGCATTATCCTGATCTATCTGTCGTTCTCCCTGCCCTTCGCGATCTGGCTGCTGGTTTCCTATTTCGAGGACATTCCCTTCGAGATGGAGGAGGCGGCCTATCTCGACGGCGCCAGCCGACTGAAGACGCTGTGGCGCATCATCATTCCGCAGGTCCGCGGCGGCATTGCCGTCACCGTAGTGTTCGTGTTCCTCAATGCGTGGAACGAATTCCTGTTCGCGGTCGTGCTCAGCGGCAACACGGTACGTCCGGTCACGGTCGCCATGTTCAATTTCGTCTCCGTCGAACAGACGCTGTGGGCCAAGCTCGCCGCGGTCTCGGTTCTCGCCATGCTCCCTGTCGTCGTCCTCGGCGTGGTCGCGCAGAAGCATATCGTGAAGGGCCTGACGGTCGGTGCAGTCAAAGGCGGAGGGCGCCGATGAGCGGCCAGGGTCAGGTCAGTTTTCGCAACATCGTCAAGATGCACGGGGAGTTCGCCGCGCTCAAGGGCGTGAATTTCGACATCAAGCCGGGCGAGTTCTTCGCCCTGCTCGGGCCCTCGGGCTCGGGCAAGAGCACGACGCTGCGCATTCTCGCCGGTTTGGATGCGCCGACCGCCGGCCGAGTGCTGATCGACGACAAGGATGTTACCTCGACCGACGCACGCGACCGCGACATCGCCATGGTGTTCCAGAGCTACGCGCTCTATCCGCACATGACGGTGGCCGAGAACATCGCCTTCCCCCTGGAAATGGCGAAGCTGCCGAAGGCCGAGATCGCGCCCGCGGTCAGGGACGCCGCGCGCAAGGTGAAGATCGACCATCTGCTCGACCGCAAGCCCGGCCAGCTCTCGGGCGGCCAGCAGCAGCGCTGCGCGCTGGCCCGTGCCATCGTGCGCAAGGCCCGCCTGTTCCTGCTCGACGAGCCCCTGTCCAACCTCGACGCCAAGCTGCGGCTGGAAACCCGCGCCGAGTTGAAGAAGCTGCAGCGTTCGCTCGGTGTCACCGCCGTCTACGTCACGCACGACCAGGAAGAGGCGATGACGCTCGCGGATCGCATGGCGGTGTTCATGTCAGGCGAGATCCAGCAGGTCGGCACGCCCGCCGAGGTGTTCGCGCGCCCGAACTCGATCGACATTGCCGGCTTCATCGGCAATCCCCCGATGAACCTCATCCCGGCCCGCTACGTGGACGGCGACGTCATTGTCGCGGGCCATCGTCTCAAGACGACGAGCACGGCCGCAGGCGAGCGCGATGTTGTGGTCGGACTTCGTCCCGGCGCCCTGCGCATGACGGAAGGCGGCCTCGGCGCGCGCGTCGACCTGATCGAGGACCTCGGCGATACCGCCGTGCTCGACCTCGACTGCGCCGGCACCATGATCCGCATGCGCGTTTCCGATGGCAACATTCCCGGCGAAGGCGACACGATCTCGATCTCTGCACGCCCGCAGGATATTCACCTGTTCGACCCAGCGACACGCATGCGGCTCTGACACCATGGCTGTTCAAACGCGCAAGAAGAAGCCCTCGCCGCTGGGCAGTGATGTGACCGGGGAAAGTTCGACGCCCCTGCACATCCAGATCCGGGAATCCATCCGCAACCAGGTGCGTGACGGCAAGCTGATCGACGAGACCGGCCGTCTCATGACCGAAGCCGAGCTCGGCCGTCATTTCGGCGTCAGCCGGATCACCATCCGCAACGCCATCGCGCCGCTCGTGAACGAAGGCATGTTCGACCGCTCGCGCGGCCGCGGCACCTTCCTGCGCTCGAACCAGCCCGAGAACTGGGTCGGCCATCTCATGGGCTTCTCGGAAACCATCCGCGACGCCGGCTACCAGGCTGGCGCGAAGATCCTGCAGCAGGGCATGACCAATCGCCACGATCCCGCCGTTCGCGAGCAGCTTCGGGAGCGGGCCGTCTGGCAGCTTCGACGCCTGCGCTTCGCGGACGACACGCCGATCGCGATCGAGCACGCCTTCTATCCGCCGGACATCGGTCTCGAACTCGAGAAGCGCGACCTGGTCTCGATCCTGATGTATCGCGTCTTCGAGGATGAACTTGGTCTCACCATCAAGGACGCGCAGCAGACCATCAGCGCCGATCTCGCTGACGCCAGCAGCGCCAAGCTGCTGGGCGTGAAGGTCGGGTCGCCGCTGCTCGCCATCGAACGCGTCACCTTCGGCAAGGACGGACGGGCGCTCGAGCTGCTGCGTGCCGTCTACCTGCCGAAATATTTCCGCCTCAGCATCAGCCTGACGCGCCGCCACTGACAACGCCACACGTCAATAACGAGGACACGAACATGCCGAATGGCGCAAAGACCCCGGACAGCCCCAACATCCTGCTCATCCTCAACGACGACATGGGCTTCTCGGACATCGGCTGTTACGGCGGCGAGATCCAGACGCCGAACCTCGATCGGCTTGCGGCCAATGGCTTGCGCTATTCGCAGTTCTACAACACCGCCCGCTGCAGCCCCTCGCGCGCCTCGCTGCTCACCGGCCTGCATCCGCACCAGACCGGCATCGGCATCCTGACCTACAGCAATGGCCCCGAGGGCTATGCCGGCAATCTGAACAAGAGCTGCGTGACGATCGCCGAGGCCCTGAAGAGCAAGAACTACACAAGCTATCTCAGCGGCAAGTGGCACATCGCCAGCAGCCTGACGGAGCCGACCGACGCGTGGCCGATGCAGCGCGGCTTCGACCATTTCTACGGCACCATCATCGGCGCCGGCAGCTTCTATCATCCGAACACGCTGACGCGCGGCAACGACAACATCGAGCACGAGGCCGAGAAAGATCCGTCGTTCTTCTACACCGACGCGATCAGCGACCAGGCGGCGGCCTTCATCCGCCAGCACAAGGTTGAGAAGCCCAATGCCCCGTTCTTCCAGTACGTCGCCTACACGGCGCCGCACTGGCCGCTCCATGCCCACAACGAGGATATCGCCAAATACAAGGGCCGCTTCGATGCCGGCTGGGACAGGCTGCGCGAAGAGCGCCTCAAGCGGCTCGTCGACGACGGCATCATCCACCCGAACTGGCGCCTGACCGATCGCGATCCGACCCAGCCGCCGTGGAGCGACGCGGAGCAACGCGAGTGGACGCTGCGCTGCATGGAAGTCTACGCAGCCCAGATCGATCGCATGGACCAGGGCATCGGCCGGATCCTGAAGGCGCTGGAAGAGACCGGGCAGATGGACAACACGCTGATCATCTTCCTGTCCGACAACGGCGCCTGCGCGGAGGACATTCCGGAGGGCGTCACCGCGAAGGAGCTGGTGGACCAGCTCATGATCGCCAAGGCCATGACGCGCGACGGCAGGCCGGTGCGCTTCGGCAACGATCCGACGCTGATGCCCGGCGCCGAAGATACCTATCAGAGCTACGGTACGGCCTGGGCCAATCTCTCCAACACGCCGTTCCGGCTCTACAAGCACTGGATCCACGAGGGCGGCATCGCGACGCCGTTCATCGTGCACTGGCCGCGCGGCATCTCCGAAAAGGGCGGCCTACGCCACAATCCTAGCCAGCTCACCGACGTGATGGCGACCATCCTCGACGTCACCGGCGCCACCTATCCCAAGGAATATAACGGCAACGCCATCCTGCCCTGCGAAGGCGAGAGCCTGGTGCCGTCATTCGCCTCAGCCTATGGCAATCGTGGCCCGCTGTTCTGGGAGCACGAGGGCAACGCGGCCGTGCGCGTCGGCAAGTGGAAGCTGGTCCGAAGATATCCCGGCCCCTGGGAGCTCTACGATATGGAGATGGATCGCACCGAGATGAACGATCTGGCCGCGCAACATCCGGATCGCGTCCGCGAGATGACGGCTCAGTATCAGCAATGGGCGAACCGTTGCGGCGTGATCCCGCGCGAGAAGATTCTCGAGCTGATGGAGGCGGAAGGCGGCACCGCCTTCTGGGAGGAAGAGAAGCAGAAATAGGGCATGACCGGGGATCGCTCACATTGTTGCACCCTGCGCGCCGCCGGCAATGAACCGGCGGCAGGCATCGACACGCAAGCAGCGGTCCTTCCCAACTCAACCCCGATCCCGCGCCGCTGGAGCTCTCTGATCGGCGGAACGTTCCACATGGGATCCGCGGACGGGGGCTTTGTCGAGGACGGCGAAGGCCCGGTGCGGCTCGTCACGCTGTCGCCATTTGCCATTGCCTGCCACACCGTGAGCAATCTGCAATTCGGCGACTTCGTCCGGGCCACGGGCTACACGACGGATGCCGAACGCTATGGCTGGAGCTTTGTCTTCGAGGGGCTCGTGCCCGAAGCGACGCGCACCGCGCACGCGATGCGCGTTCAGGAAACGCCATGGTGGATCCCGGTGACGCGCGCCTATTGGGCGCAGCCGGAAGGACCGACCAGCAGCATCCTCGACCGGCTCGATCATCCTGTCGTCCACGTCTCCTGGAACGACGCACAGGCTTACTGCCAATGGTCCGGCACGCGCCTGCCGACCGAGGCGGAATGGGAGATGGCCGCGCGCGGCGGGTTGGACCAGGCCATCTATCCCTGGGGCAACGCGCTGCAGCCCGACGGCCAGCATCGCTGCAACATCTGGCAGGGCAACTTTCCCGACCGCAACACGGTCGATGATGGCTATTTCGGCACGGCGCCCGTTCACGCTTTCGTGCCCAACGGATATGGCCTGCACAATGTCGCCGGAAATGTCTGGGAATGGTGCCAGGACTATTTTTCGCCGAGCTATCACCGCCTCACGCCATCGCGAGACCCCTTGAACCGCGAGCCAGCTCCCAACCGGTCGATGCGTGGCGGATCCTTCCTCTGCCACGAATCCTATTGCAATCGCTACCGGGTCGCGGCGCGAAGCTCCAATACGCCCGACTCCGCGTCGAGCAATATCGGCTTCCGCGTCGTGCGCACCGAGCCGCTGCGGGATCCCGCATAGGATGGAGCCGGCACCCCATCCAGCGAAGCCGGCTGCCGCTCCCGGCATCCGGCTGCTGCCGCTGTTCCTGCGCAATTTCCTGCGCAATCGCGAGACCGGCCTCGTGCTGGTCGGCATCGTCGTCGGGCTGCTCAGCGGCGTTCTCGTGGCTGCGATCTCGAGCCTCAGCCAGCTCTTTCACGCCCTGCTGTTCGACATTCCTATCGACGCCCATCTCAGTGCCACCGGCGTGATCTCGTGGCAGCGCACGCTACTGATCCCGGTGCTCGGCGGCCTCGTGCTCGCGCTTATCGGGCTTTACTTCGCCCGGCGGGTCAAGGGACAGCAGCTCGCCGACGCCATCGAGGCCAACGCGCTCTATGGCGGCCGGGTGTCGTTTCGCGGCAGCCTGCTGATCTCGATCCAGACGCTGCTGTCCAACGGGTTCGGCGGATCGGTCGGACTGGAAGCCGGCTACACCCAGATCTGCTCGATGTTCGGCTCCCATGTCGGTCAGCGCCTGGCCGCCCGGCGCAATGACATGCGGCTGCTCGTGGCCTGCGGCGCCGCGGGAGCCATCAGCGCCGCGTTCTCCGCGCCGCTGGCCGGCGCCTTCTACGCCTTCGAGGTCGTGCTCGGCGCCTACACCGCTGCCGGTCTCGTGCCGGTCATCGCCAGCGCCGTCACCGCGTGGCTCGTCGCGCGGCAATTGACGCACCAGTCCTTCCTGATGGTGCCTGGATTCCCCTCTCCGGTGTCCGTCGAAATGATCGGGCAGACGATGCTGATCGGCATCATCTGCGCCTTCGCCAGCATCCTCGTCATGCTCGCCGTCGCATTCTCCGAGCGCTGCTTCCAGCGCATCACGGTGCTCAAGGGCCTGCTGCGGCCGATGCTCGGCGGCCTGCTCCTCGGCGGCCTCGCCCTGCTGACGCCGACCGTGCTTGGCGCCGGCCACGGCGCGATGCAGATCCTGCTGGTCAGCAATCCGACCTGGCTCCTGCTCACGACAACCATCCTGTTCAAGATCCTGGCCTCCGCCATCTCGCTCGGCTCGGGCTTTCGCGGCGGCCTGTTCTTCGCCTCGCTGCTGCTCGGCGCGCTGATCGGACAGCTCTACAGCGTCGTGCTGACCGGCCCTCTGCCCACGATCGCGCTTCAGCCGGGCACCGCCGCGATTGCAGCGCTCGCCGCGCTCGGAACCGGCGTGCTCGGAGCGCCCTTCAGCATGGTCTGTCTCGCGCTCGAGATCACCGGCGATTTCTCCGTCACCGTCGGCGCCGTGGTCGCATCGTCAGTCTGTGCGCTGATCGTCCGCGAGCTGTTCGGCTACAGCTTCGCGACGTGGCGCTTCCATCTGCGCGGCGAGGCGATCCGCGGCCCGCAGGACATCGGATGGGTCCGGCAGATGAGCGCGGCATCCCTGATGCGCGCCGACTTCGAGAATGCGCTGACGACGATGCCGATCGGCGAGGCGCAAAGGCAGTTCTCGCCGGCACTGGTCCGCCAAATCGTGTTGCGCGATCCCAATGGCGTCTATGCCGGCATCGTGGCCGCCGCCACGCTGCATTCCGTGGCCAACCGGGACGAGGAGCTGCTCGGGTCGCTGGCGCAGCAACAGGAGGAGTACCTGCTCCCGACCACGCCGGTTCGCGAGATCCTGAAGGCCTTCGAACGCAGCGAAGCCGACGTGCTCGCGGTCGTCGACCGTCCCGACCATCGCGCCACGATCGGCACACTGAGCGAAGCGCACGTTCTGCGCACTTACGGGGAAGAACTCGAACGCCGGAACCAGGAATTGTTCTCGCGCTGAGGGCGCTCAGGGCCGCAGATCCATGTCGATCCGCACGAAATCGCCACGATAGGTGACCTCGCCGAGATAGATCACAGTCCGGTCTGCGGTCGTAAAGATGCGACGGACTTCGGCTACGGGCGAGTTCAGGGGCACGCGCAGCAGCCGCGCCGCCTCGATGTCCGCGGTGCCGATCGTCAGGGTCTGGCGCGCGCTGGTGATGGCGGGATCTCTGAGATCGTTCAGGATCGGGATCACGGTCTCGTTGCGGAAGCGCTTCGGCGACCTGCGGAAGATCTTCTCGTCCAGATAGATGGAGATGACGCAGTAAGGCTGCTTCTGCCGCGAATGCAGCCGACGCATGAAGACGTATTTCTCGGCCGGCTTGCCGTCTCCGGGAAGCAGCGGCGCGTTGCTGCGGCTTTCCGAGATGTTGATGATCTCGGGCGAGGTGTCGCGATACATGTCGGCGAGATCGGAGAGCGTCGTCTCGACCTTGAGCCAGCGATCCTGCCGCACGGTCCCCGTGACGAAGGTGCCGCGGCCCTGCTGCGCCTCGATCACGCCGTCGCGGGCGAGCAGTTCCACCGCCTGCCGGATCGTAACGCGCGACACGCCGAACTCGGCCGCCAGCTCCTCGTTGGCCGGCAGGCGAAATCCCTGGGTCCAGACGCCGCGCGCAATGCGCTGCCGGAAGATGTCGGCGATCTGCGCGTATTTGGGGACGTGACTGTCGGAACTCAATTCCATCTCGTCCTCCAGAATTCAGGTGGCGCGATCAGGCCATGACCAGCGCTGCACCCCGTTCGCCGATCATCAGGCTGGTCGCATTGGTGTTGGCCGAGGTGATCTGCGGCATCACCGAGGCATCGATCACGCGCAGGCGCTCGACGCCGCGCACACGCAGCTGCGGATCGAGGACGGCCTGCGCGTCGCGGCCCATGCGGCAGGTCCCGACACAGTGAAATACCGTGCCTCCCGTGTTGCGCGCAAAGTCCCAGAGCCCGGCATCATCCCTGGCTGCCTCGCCCGGCACCATCTCGACATCCCAAAGCGGACGAAACGCCTTCTGCCGATAGATCTCGCGCAGGATCTTCAGACCCGCAACAATGGTCTTGCGGTCGATCTCCTCGGCAAAATAGTTCGGCACGATACGCGGCTGCTCGAACGGATCGGTCGAGCTGATCGCGAGGTGTCCGCGCGACTGTCCGTGGCACTGCCAGACCGAAGCGGTGAAACCAGAATAGCTGTGCAAGGGTTCGCCAGGCTTGTCGACCGAAAGCGGCATCACGTTGAACTGCACGTCCGGCCGTCCGCCGACGGCGTATTCCGTGCAGGCTGCGCCGCCGACCTGCCCCGCCCCGACCGTCAATGGACCGCTACCTGCCAGCATCCACTGCAGCCCCATCTTTGCGAGCGCAACGGGATTGCGGACCTGATCGTTGAGCGAAATCCGCTCCCTGAGCCGAACGATCAGCCGGGCCTGATAATGATCCTGAAGATTGCCACCGACATCAGGAGAATCGGCGACGACGGGAATGCCGAGCTTGCGCAGCAGGTCGGCCGGACCGACACCGGAAAGCTGAAGGATCTGCGGGGACTGCAGCGCGCCGCCGGACAGGATGATCTCACGATCAGCCGTCGCACTGTGGACCTGTCCCTTGCTGATCCACTCCACACCGGTCGCGACACGACCATTGAAAACGACCCTGCTGACCTGCGCGTGGGTAATGATGGTGAGGTTCGGACGACCGGCGACGGGACGCAGAAACGCCGAGGCCGAACTGGTCCGCCAATGCCGCCCGATGCCGAGCTGGTAGCTGCCGACGCCCAGCGTGGTGGCGCCGTTGAAGTCGGGATTGCGCGGCAGGCCGAACTGCACACCCGCCTCAACCCAGGCCTTCGATGCCGGATTGTCATTGCGAAGGTCGGAGACCTCGAACTCGCCGAGTCCGCCGTGAAACTGGCTCTCCCCGCCGCGGTAACGCTCGTAGCGCCGGAAGTAAGGCAGCAGCTCGCGATAGCCCCAGCCATCGGCGCCGAGGCGTTCCCAATCGTCAAAATCCTCGTGCTGGCCGCGGATGAAGATCAGACCGTTGATCGACGAGGAGCCACCGAGCACGCGGCCGCGCGGCCAGACGATAGGACGACCGCCACTCCCTTCCGAAGGCTCGGTCCTGAACAGGCGTGAATATCGCTCGTTGTAGATGGTGCGATAGTAGCCGACCGGAAGTTTCAGCCAGAAATTACGATCCGATCCGCCGGCCTCCAGCAGCAGTACGCGGCAGGACGGATCGGCCGACAATCGGTTCGCAACGACACATCCGGCCGAGCCCGCGCCGACGATGATGTAGTCGTAGCCGCGTGCTGGCATCAGACCGTCCGGTATTGTTCGATGGAGGCAAGATCGGGCGTGATGCCGAGACCCGGTTCGTCGCCGAGCTCGATCATGCCGTCGCGGACATCGCGCACGGGACCGCAGAACCGGTCGCGCAACGGGTTCTCGTTGCAATCGACTTCGAGCAATCCGTCGCCGCCAACGCCGGCGAGAAGATGCGCGGATGCCAGAAGCCCGATACCGGCCCCAAGATAATGCGGGCAGAACATCTTCCCCGACGTCAGGATGTCGCGGGCAATGCCCACGCACGCCGACAGCCCGCCCCATTTGGCAATGTCGGGCTGGACGACACCGAGAACCGGCTCGCGCAGCACCTCGGCAAACCCGGCGTGGCTCGCGATGTTCTCACCGGCTGCCAGCGGAAAGGGGACGCTCTCGTGCAATTGCATCCATTCCTGGCGAGGGCGATCCGCACGGATCGGCTCCTCCAGCCAAGCGAGATCGAAGTGCTCGAGTTGCGGTGCAAGTTCCAGCGCCTGCGCAATGGTCCAGCCCTGGTTGACGTCTGCAGCAAGCAGGCCTTCGCCGACAAGCCGGCGCAGCGCGGCGAGATTGGCGCGGTCACCTGCCGGATCGAAGCCGATCTTCAGCTTCAATGCGCGATAGCCGCGGCCCAGCGCCGCTTCGGCCGTCCGCTCGGAACCGACCGGATTGATGCCGCTGGCATAGATTTTGATCTTCTGGCTGGCGCCACCGAGCAGCCGCCACAGCGCGAGGTTCTGGCGGCGGGCGTGGAGATCCCAGACCGCGAGATCGATGCCGGCGATCGACTGGGCAAACGGGCCGGCTTCTCCCGATTGCAGCGCGAGCACCGAGGTTCCCTGAGTCAGATGCTCGAACGCCGCAAATGGCTTCGGCACGGTGGATCCGACCAGAGCCGGCGCAAGCACCTCGTTAACGAGCCGAACACGATGTTCGGCGCCTGGTGCTGGAAAATTGCACCACACTTCGCCCCAGCCGATATTGCCGTCAGTGTCCTCGACGCGGACGAAGACGGCCGGCCGGTCCTTCATCCGCCCGAATGACGTGATGACTGGCGTCGTCAGCGGATAGCGATAGCCAAAGGCCTGGACGCTTCGGATGGTGAAAGGCGATGGTGTCATGCGGGAAAGCCTGCGACGCCTACGACCAAAGGCGGCACTTGTATGGTCATCCTATTTATAATATGATACATGGCGCGTGGTTGTGCTCGGGAGTGCAATTGAGGGAGCGGTCAGAAACAAAAAATCGCCCCGCGTGGGCCAGAAAATCGGCGGCCCGCTTCGTGAGAAGCTCAACCCGAAATGCTGGCGAATTTTCGCCGGCATTTCTCCCCCTTGCCGATCACCACACTTGTGCAAGTTAATGAAAGCTTAACTTAAGAAATAAACAGCAACAATCAGGAACTTCGCGATGAGTGAAAATTGGAACTAGCGACCTACGCCGCGGAGAAGATCGAGCGTGCTCGCGCGTTGATTGTGTGATGTAAAATCTTTTTCTGCGGGTAGGCGCGGTTTTGCGCTGGTTTGTTGAACCTTATCCGCCCCATGGGAGACTTAGGCGAGCGCTCGCTTGTCGACATCTCGACCCTTCGGTCGACGAGATCACAGATCCGCTGTCTCTCAACCTTTCGGTTGAGAGACAGCAGCTGGCATCTGCGCGGTAACGAATGAACGCAGCGCGGGCTTGCCCGAGGCATTCGAAAGCGCCGATCAGGCGCCATGTGGCGCCGATCACCTCGCCTTCCCCGTTGCATTGCACCGACGCGTCCGCGTCCACCGCGGCTCCGCCTCGCGAACTAGACGACCTCGTGATCGGGTCTCGAAGCGGGGTCGCGCCTCGGCGAGGGCGGGGTCGAAATGCTGACGCCTGTCACCTGAATGGATCCAGCAACGATATGAGTTGCCATCGCAGGGATCCTCCTTGGTTCACGCAACAAATCTAGTGCGGCAACCGCGTGAGCCGTGGCAGCCACACCCCGAGAATGATATTGGCCATCGCAATGGCCAAAAACACCCAAAGCGCAGCGCGATGCGTCCCCAATTCACCGGCGAGCGTGGCGGGATCGATGTCTCCGGCCAATGCTCGCGCGCTCTGCTCGGCCTCCTGCTGGAGCGGCCCGACCACGGAGACAAATCCCCATTCGAAAACGAGGACGCCCGTCGCAAGTTTGACCCATGCCCATCCGGCGTTGTGAAACGCCCTGTTCACCGCGATGGCCAACAGCCCGGCCACCAGAGTGAGCCCGAGCGACGGCATGAAGATCCAGGTCGCCACCGCGCCTGTCGCGTTGCTGAGCGGCGCGTATTGCGCGATCGCGTCTGGTGCGGGCGCATAGCTGGCCATGACAAGAAAGCACGCGACTGCGCCGACAAGGCCGATCGCCCCCAGCGTGTGAAGAAACTTCATCAACTTCCGCATGATAGGCCGGCGCTCGCCAAAACCTTGCCTATCGTGCCATCGACCAACTCCCAAGCGCCCGGATCAGTCCCCAGGAGCAGCGGATCAAGCTGCCTTGGCGAGCCCGACCTCTGCCCAAATCTCTGCCAGGGCATGCACCAAATGCTCGATATCGGCATCGGTGTGATGCGGCGACGGTGTGATGCGCAGCCGCTCGGTGCCGCGCGGCACAGTCGGGTAGTTGATCGGCTGCACGTAGATGCCATAGCGGTCGATCAGCACGTCGCTGATCTGCTTGCACAAGACGGGGTCGCAGACCATGACCGGCACGATGTGGCTGGGATTGCTCAGATGTGCGACTCCGGCCTCGTCAAGGCGCCGGCGCAGCCGCGCGACGCGATCCTGATGCCGCGCGCGTTCCGTCGTGCTCGATTTCAGATGACGGATGCTGGTGAGCGCACCGGCGGCGACCGCCGGCGGTAGCGATGTGGTGAAGATGAAACCGGACGCAAAGCTGCGGATGAAGTCGCAGATCGTCGCCGATGCCGCGACGTAGCCGCCAATGACGCCGAAAGCCTTTGCCAGGGTGCCTTCGATCACGGTCAGGCGGTGGCTCACGCCCTCGCGGTCGGCGATGCCGCCACCCTTCGGTCCGTAAAGGCCGACGCCGTGGACCTCGTCGAGATAGGTCATTGCATTGTGGGCATCCGCGACGTCGCAGAGTTCGGCGATCGGTGCGATGTCGCCATCCATCGAGTAGACCGACTCGAAGGCCACCAGCTTGGGTGCGTGCGGGTCGAGATCACCGAGCTTGCGCTCGAGATCGCGCGGGTCATTGTGGGCAAATATACGCGTGTCGCTGCGGCTGTGCCGGATGCCCTCGATCATTGAGGCGTGATTGAGCTCGTCCGACAGGATCGTGCAGCCATGCATCCGCGACGCCAGTGTGCTCAGCGACGCCATGTTGGAGACATAGCCCGACGTGAACAGGAGCGCGGATTCCTTTCCGTGCAGGTCGGCCAGCTCCTTCTCCAGCAGCACATGATAGTGATTGGTCCCTGCGATGTTGCGGGTGCCGCCGGCCCCGGCGCCACAACTGTCGAGCGCCTCATGCATCGCTTTCAGCACCGCGGGGTGCTGGCCCATGCCGAGATAGTCGTTCGAGCACCAGACGGTGACCTCGCCGGCGCCGCCCGGGTGATGATGTTTTGCGCGGGGAAAGGCGCCTGCCTTGCGTTCGAGATCGGCAAAGACGCGATAACGGCCTTCACGATGAAGACCTTCGAGTTGCCGGCGAAAATAGGCTTCGTAGTTCATGACGTTCTCCCCTCGGTCGTTGCCGCCGGCTCGGTACGGATGTTGAGAGCCGTGATCAGGCCATCCTTTGCCTGTTGTTCGCGAAAACTCTGGCGAAACTGGTCTTCGAGACGCTGTCGCGCGCAGGCTGCCTGCGTCAGCCTGGAAGGCGCCGCGTCGGGACGCACATCGGCGAGCACGACGAGATTGGGTGGCGCAGCGGCGGTCTTGGCGTCTCGTTCCTGTTCCATGGTGGTGTCCTCCGGCGGGAAACCCGAGCGCATGCCCCACCCCCACAACGTGATCGCGGGAAGCGGAAGCAGCATGAACCAATGCTCGACAAGGCCGAGCGCAAAGATCGTCGATACCAGCGTGAGGCCGACGATGTCGAAAGGCGTGACCGCGACTTCGACGATCCGCTGGATCATGATGACCAGAACCGCCGTCGCGACCGTGACGGAGAGCGGAAAGAAGACGCTGACCGGCTTCTTCGCGAAGAACGTCTTCAGGAATTTCACCGCATCCGGCATCAACTCGTCGTTGGTGACGGGGACACCGAGGAAGAGATTGATCTTGGCGGTTTGCCTGAGCAACCAGAGCGAGGCGAACGTCCAGAGACCGACCTGGTTGGCGCCGTTCCATGTCAGGGCGACGATGGCCCCGCCGCACGAGAGCAGCGCGAACTCGTGATAGAGGATAGCCTGCAACGCGAAACCGAGGCGCGCCCGGCCAACCGCGCTCACTGGGCAGGGCTCCGGCCGCGGCCCGGTCAGCCATCCCGCCAGAAAGGCGATCTCCTGTGCACCCCAAAGCAGGATCGTGCAAGTGAAGGCCGTATAGGCGCCGCCAACGCTGGTATCGCCGGCGGTCATCGCAAGGCCGCCGAGCGAGCCGGCGAACAGCCCAACTGCCAGGAAGGCTCGCGACAGCTCGAACCGTCCCGAGCGCGCCACCAGCAAAAGCACGGCCCCGGTGCTGAACCACCATACGAAGGCAGCGTAGATCGGGGGGACCGTGTATGCAGCCATCAACGTCCTCTCCTCACCATGCCGGTTGCAGGCAGATTTCACGCGGCAGCGCATTCGGTTTCACCGGCAGCAGGAACAGCCTTGCGAAGGTCAGCGCAGCCTGGGCCGCAAGGCCTGAGCGCTTCAACCTCGACAGCAAGCCGCCCTGCTCGCGCGTATCCGCAATCGCTTCCGAAATCAGCCGCAGGCGCTCGAGACCGGCGAGGAAGCGCGGGTTTTCGATATCAATCGTGACCGGGAACACCTGCCTTGAAATCTCGGAAGTGATGCGGAACACCCGCATATCGTATTCAGAGGGGTGCATACCGAGCGCCTCGTGGAAGGCCGGTCGCATGTGATCGCGCACGTACATGGTGGCGAACACAGCGAGCAGGAAGAACCGGATCCAGAGCTTGTTGAAGCCGCGCAGCAGCGAAGGATCGGCGCGCATCAACAGCGCAAAGGCCTCGCCGTGGCGAAACTCGTCATTGCACCACAGTTCGAACCAGCGGAAGATCGGATGGAACTGCCGTTCGGGATGACGCTCCATCTGCCGGTATATCGTTATGTAGCGGGCGTAGCCAATCTTCTCGGACAAATAGGTCGCGTAGAAGATGAACTTGGGACGGAAATAAGTGTACTTCTTCACCTTGGTCAGGAAGCTCAGATCCACCCCGATGCCGTGATCCTTCAGGATTTCGTTGATGAAGCCGGCGTGGCGGGCTTCATCGCGGCTCATGAAGCTGAACAGCTCCTGGATGTCCTTGTTCTTGATCCGCTTCTTGATCTCCGCGTAGAGCACGCAACCCGAAAACTCCGCGGTCAGCGACGAGACCAGGAAATCCTTAAACTCCTTGCGGAGCTCCGGCGGCAGCGATTCAAGGTCGTTCTTGAATTCGTCGGTCTTCACGAAGTGCGCCTTGTTGTGATCGGCACGCAGTTCCTTGATGACCGCGTTCCATTCGGACCGCACCAGGCTGACATCGAGGCGATCCATAGCCTCGTAGTCGGTGGTGTAGAAGCGCGGGCTGAGGATGGTGTCCTCGCGCGCCTTGTCGAGACTTTCGCTGCTGCCCTTGATGCCGGGGCGGGTTTGCAGATTGCCGTGGGTGCCGCCTTCCATGTTGATCATGATGCCCTCCCATCCGAGAAGCTGACTTCGTAAAGCTCGGTCAATTCCAGATACCCCTCGATCCGCGCCCACAGCCGGTCGAGCGGGCCGGCGCGGACCACAGTCGCCGTCCGGCGTACGACCAAGCGCTCGCCAAAAGCGACCCCGGTCGGCGCGTCATGAACCATGACCTCGTCGCCGGGCTGGATCGCGATGTCGCCGTCGAGCACGACATGCGCGTGCAATGTCTCCGAGGTCTGCTCGATTTCGACCGTGCAGGGCACGTCAAATGTCTTGCGTGAATTGCTCCAGAACATTGTCATGACGAGCTCCCCCTCAGGCTCATCAGCCGAGCAAAGGCTGCCGTATTGGCCGATCCGAAGGCATCGAGATCGATCTGCTTGCCGGTCGAGGTGTCCGTCAGCGTGATCTGGCCGTTGACGAAACGGGTGACGCGAAATGGCGGTTGCTTGCCGATGTCGCCGAGCTTGCGTTCCCGCGCGAGACCGCGCAGCACGACGCGAATGAAGCCGTTGCTGCCCGGCGCCAACGTATCCACCAATTGCCGGCTACCGGCATCGTACACCAACACCGCGCCGTTGTTGCCGTCCTCGAACTGGAAGTCGCGGCTCTCGACAACCGCCGGCAGTGACATGTGGACGCCGCCAATGCCCGTCAGACGCGCCGTCGTCACCGTCGCGAGCGAAAACAGCACGAGGGCCGCAGCCGCGATGATTCCGCCTTTGGGAACGACGGGCTCCTGGATGGCCTGGCTCATGAGCGTTCTCCATTCAGGCGGCCGCGGTCGACGGCGAATTGGCCGTTGCGCCCGAGAGTAGGTTGCGATTGGCGGCTGCCGACAGCGCGACTGCAGCCGGGGCGGGCTGGCCGCCCAATGCCTCGGAGAGCTTGGCCGCGACGATCGCGGCGTCCGGCAACGCGCACAGCATCGGCTCGGGCTCGCGCAGCCGCCACGGGCGGATGTGCGGCCACAGCAGCAGGTACGAAACGCGCTTGCTGTCGAACACACCGAGCGGAATGTCGCCCGAGCCGTCGCGATGGATCTTCAGCGCGGCGTTGGTGATCTTGCTCAGCGGAACGTTCATGGTCATCGGCAGCGCGACACCGAACTGGAACAGGACGCGCTTGCTGGTGATGGTGTAGCAGGCCGCCCGACGGAACAACCAGGCAAGTGCCGCCAGCACAGTGATGGCGCTGATCGCAGGAGCGATCAGCCACAGCGCAGAAATCGCGGCGTCGCGTGCTGGCATGCCATTCGACCAGTTCGACCACAGTCGCCAGGCCAGCAGGACGCCGAAATAGATCGCAACCTCGCGGATGTGGAACGACCGCAGCGCCAGCCCCTTGAAGCCGGGCTTGCCCTGCCAGATCACGCGCTCGCCGACCGGCAGCGGTGCCGGCAGCTCGGCGGACTTCGCACTCTCGAACTGCTGATGATCCTGTTTCACAGCAGCGGCTCCTGTCGTGCCGGCGTGGCGTAGAGAGTGCCTGCGCCGAAATATCCAACGATGCGATCTTCCTCGAGCTTGGTCACCTGATCGAGGCTCTTCGTGGCCGGCACGTCGGCAAACTGGCTGCCGAGGATGGCGTCGACCCAGACCCGGCTGCGGTAGCCGTCGATCTTGGCGAAGGGCATCGGCAACAGCACGCGCCTCGCCCCACCCGGCGTCGCGACCTCGACTTCGAGGTAGCGGATCAGCGCCTCGGCCCGATCGACCCAGACATCGGTGACGATGCCGCCCATTTCACTGTCCGCGCCGTTCACCCGCATGCCGCGCGGATCGGGATCGCGGGACTCGAGATAGGTGCCCTCCGCAAGCCGCAGCGGAACGATGCAGGGGATATTCTCCATCGTGAGTTCGGGAACGTCCTCGCGATTGGCGTAAGACCCCGGCCCGACGCCATCGAGCATTGGATTGCCGGTCGGCTCCGCCGGGGCGCCCGGCCACACCGCGATCGGCGCCAGCGCGACGTCGGGGCGATCGTTTTTGTGGTTCGGAAGCGTCGCGGTGTGTCCGTCCCGCAGGAGATACGTCTTGGGATCCGGCATGCGAGGGAAGCCGTGCGCGACTCCGCCGTTGATCCCCGTCGATTCGAGCGGATAACCTTCGCGCTTGTCTTCGCGGCGAAGATAAAAGATCAGGCCGGCGAAGAAGATCCAGAAGACGTAAAGGGTGACCTGTGCCAGGTCCAAATATGAGTCGGGCTGCATGGGCGACCTCCCTATCGTTGACTAGCCTGGAAATTCTGCCAGGCCGAACTTCGTGGATGGCTGCGGGAAGTTCGCGCGTGCGGAGCGCACGAGCGGGCCGATCGCAACCAGTGTGGCGAACAGAAAGGCAATTTCGATGTGGTAGACGACGCTGTACCCAATCGACGGACCTGTCAGCGCGCGGCCGAGCGCGCCGCTCGACGCGAGCGACGTCACGGCATCGCGGATGCCGCCGCCGAGCGCGATTCCGCCACCGGCAGCGGTCGCCTGCACGGCACCCCAGGTGCCCAGCGCCAACCCGCTTTCACCGTCACGCGCCAGCGCCATCGCCGCGGTCAGCGTTCCCGCCGCAAATAGCCCGCCGCCAAAGCCGATCAACGCGGTGCCGACGCGAAAGAGCAGCACGGAGCCCAGCGGCGCGGCGAAGATCACCGCGGCGAACGCGAACACTCCCGCCACCGCGCCAAAACCGGCGATGCGGTAGGGATCGGCGTTGCGTCCCAGCGTCCTTGCGGCCAAGCCAAATCCCGCCAGCGTACCGAGCGCGAAGAACGCCGTGAGCGCCGTGGTCTGCCCGACGGTCAGCTTGAGTATTTCGGCGCCGTAAGGCTCGAGCAGAATATCCTGCATCGAGAATGCCGAGGTGCCGAGCGCCACCGCCACGAGGACGCGGACCGAGCCGCCGGCGTTGCGGAACTTGGCCCAAGAGTGCTGGAATTCAGGCCGCTCGCGCGCAGCTGACGTCAGCGCCGGATTGCGCGCTTCCTGCTTCCACAAGGCGGCAATGTTGAGCAGCAATTGCGTGACGGCGACGCCCTGGATCACCTGGATCAGGCGTATTTCGTTGAAGTTGCGCAAAAGCTCGCTGAAGATCAGCGCGCTGCCGGCCATTCCGAACAGCAGCATAACATAGAGGAAGGCCACCACGCGCGGCCGCGCATCAGCCGGCGCCAAATCGGTCGCGAGCGCGAGGCCGGCCGTCTGCGCCGTGTGCATGCCGGCGCCGACCAGCAGGAAGGCGAGCGCCGCGCCGAACTGTCCGTAAACTGCGGGATACTCGCCCGTGCCTGACAGAACCAGTAGTGCAAACGGCAGGATCGCGAAGCCGCCGAACTGGATCAGCGTTCCCATCCAGATATAGGGCACCCTGCGCCAGCCCAGCACCGAGCGATGATTGTCGGACTTGAAGCCGATCAGGACGCGGAATGGCGCGAATACGAGCGGGATCGACACCATCAGCGAGACCAAAAGCGTGGAGACGCCCAGCTCGACGATCATCACCCGGTTTAGAGTGCCGTTCAGCAGCACGATCGAGATGCCGGTCGACACCTGGAACAACGACAGACGCAGCAACCGCCCGAGCGGAAGCTCCGTCGTTGCCGCGTCGGCAAAGGGAAGGAAGCGCGTCCCAAGCCGCATCCACCCTTTTGCCAATGTCGACGAGATCCGGGTCATCGGGGCGTCATCTCCAAAGCTTGCGACTTGTAGAATCCGCTGGCGACGCGATGGCTACGGCCGAGCTGCCATCGCTCAAGCCCTTCCTCCGACATCAGTAACCGTCGCAATTTCTGCTCACCCACCGGCTCGATCGCCGGTGCGCGATCTCCTCGCGGGAAGAACCGGCCGACGGCGTGCATCGCAGCCAGCGCCGGTGTCTTCGGCGCGAACGTCACCAGCAGGGCTTCGGAGGTCCGGTTCGCCAAGCCGGCCATGATCCGGCAGGTGTCCGCCGGGCGATAATGGATCAGCGAATCCATCGCGACCACGAAGTCGAACTTGCCAAGCTTCGGGTCGAGCATATCGCCGGACCGAAATTCGATGGTCGAGGAATCGAGGTCCGACGGCAGCCGCTCGCGCGCCACCGACACCAGCGTTGGAGACAGGTCGATCGCAACCACCCGGGCGCCGCGCCGCGCGGCCTCGATCGACAACGCACCGGTGCCGCAGCCGGCATCGAGCAATCGCGCACCGCTCATGTTCTGCGGCAGCCACGAGAGCAGCGTGTTGCGCATCTCGTCGCGCCCGGCGCGCACGGTGGCCCTGATGCGACCGACCGGCGCATCCGACGTCAGTTTGGCCCAGGCATCGACCGCGGTCCGGTCGAAATAAGTCTGAAGCTCGCCGCGCCGTTCAAGATAGGTTGCAATGGACATCAGTCGAACCCCAGCAGATCGAAGATTTCACGGTCCTTCAGCGATTTTCCCGGCAACGGCTCGATCGTTCCGGCCCAGAGCTCGGCGGCGAGCCGCATGTATTCATCGGTGACCGCCTTCAATTCAGGCGTCTCATCCATTTCGAACAACGTCGATTTCTTCAGCCGACTCTTGCGGATGACGTCGAGGTCCGGAAAGTGCGCTACGCGCTTCAAGCCGGCCTGCTCGGCATAGCGGTCGATCTGGTCGGTATCCTTGCTGCGGTTGGCAATGACGCCGCCGAGTCGGACGCCGTAGTTCTTCGACTTGGCCTCGATCGCGGCGACGATGCGGTTCATCGCGAAGATCGAGTCGAAATCATTGGCGGCGACGATCAGCGCGCGGTCGGAGTGTTGCAGGGGTGCCGCAAAGCCGCCGCAGACGACATCGCCGAGCACGTCGAAGATCACCACGTCGGTGTCCTCGAGCAGATGGTGCTCCTTCAAGAGTTTCACGGTCTGGCCGACGACGTAGCCGCCGCAACCGGTTCCGGCCGGCGGCCCACCCGCCTCCAGGCACATCACGCCGTTGTAGCCTTCGAACACGAAGTCTTCCGGCCGCAGCTCCTCGGCATGGAAGTTCACGGATTCCAGCACGTCGATCACGGTCGGGACCAAGCGTTTGGTCAACGTGAAGGTCGAATCGTGCTTGGGATCGCAGCCGATCTGCAACACGCGCTTGCCGAGTTTGGAGAATGCGACCGACAGGTTCGACGATGTCGTGCTCTTGCCGATGCCGCCCTTGCCGTAGACCGAGAACACCTTTGCGGTGCCTATCTTGAGCTTGGGATCGAGCTGAACCTGCACGCTTCCCTCGCCGTCGCCGCAGCAGGACGGGCTCTTGAGCGACGATGGTTTGGTCTGAATGTTCATGCGGCAACTCCCACGCCTTCAAGGCGGTCTTCGAGCTCTTCGCCTGCCCTGCGCAAGACATCGAGCATCTCAGGATCGGGCGACCAGTATTTGCGTTCGTGAGCTTCGATCAGGCGGTTGGCGACCTTTGCGGAGGCGACGGGATTGAGCGAGGCCAGGCGCTCGCGCATTTCGGGATCGAGCATGAAGGTCTCGGTCAGCTGCCGGTACACCCAGGGCGCGACCTCGCCCGTCGTCGCCGACCAGCCCATGGTGTTGGTGACATGCTCTTCGATCTGGCGAACGCCCTCGTAGCCGTGCTTGAGCATGCCCTCGTACCATTTCGGATTGAGCATCCGGGTGCGGGTCTCCAGCGCGACCTGCTCCGACAGCGTCCGGACCGTGCCCGCGCCCCGGGTCTGATCGCCGATATAGACCGGCGCCGACTGGCCACCTTTGGCCATCCGCACGGCGCGGCCAATGCCGCCGAGCGTGTCGAAATAATGATCCACGGTCGTCACGCCGAGCTCGACCGAGTCGAGGTTCTGGTAGGCGAGATCGACGGTGGCGAGCGCGTTCTTCAACAGTGCCGTCTGCTGTACAGGCTGACCCTTGAGGCCATAGGCAAAGCTCTTGCGGCGGGTGTAGGTCTCGGCGAGTTCGTCCTCGTCCTCCCAACGACCATTTTCGACCAGATGGTTGACGTTCGAACCGTAGGCGCCGTCGGCGTTGCCGAATACGCGCAAGGACGCGGTCTCGAGATCGCAATGATTTGCGGCCTGGTAGGCGAGAGCGTGCTTGCGAACGAAATTCTGCTCGACCGGCTCGTCGGCGGACGCGGCCAGGAAGCAGGCTTCGGCCAGCAGCTTGATCTGCAACGGCAGCAGGTCGCGGAAGATGCCGGACATGGTGATGATGACGTCGATCCGCGGCCGGTTGAGCTGATCGAGCGGGATCAGCTCAGCACCGGTCAGGCGACCATAGCCGTCGAAGCGCGGCTTTGCGCCGAGCAAGGCCAGCGCCTGCCCGATCGGCGCGCCCTCGTTCTTGAGGTTGTCGGTGCCCCACAGCACGATCGCGACCGATTCCGGAATCCCGTGTCCTTCGCCGGCATGCTTTTCGATCAGACGCTGTGCCTGGTGAGCTCCGTCCTGCACCGCAAAGGCGCTGGGAATACGGAACGGATCGAAGCCATGGAGATTGCGCCCGGTCGGCAGGATGGCCGGCGTGCGCAGAAGATCGCCGCCCGGCGCGGGACGAACGAACCTGCCGTCCAGGGCACGAAGGATTGCAGGCAGTTCATGATCTTGCTTCAGGGTGCGATCGATGCCGGCCAATTCCATGTAGAGAGTAAGCGCGGCATCATCCCTCGCGGCCAGTGTTTCGGGCGGCCCGCCCCTCACCAGCGCTTCGAGGATCGATTTGTCGGGACGCGCGCCGTGCGAGGCATCCGCCACCGCCTGCAGCATTTCGACCCGCTGTTCGACCGACGGCGTTTCACCGACGACATGCAAACCATGTGGGATCAGGGTGTATTCGAGCTCCAGCACGGCTTCCGACAATTTGCCGACCGCGGTGGCCGGATCCATCCAGGCGGGGGCCGTTTCGGTCAGTTCCAGCGCACTGGCCTGGGCCTGAATCAACGTCGCGAGATCGCCGCGCTCCGCATCGTCATCCGGAGCAAGGGCACGCCAACGCCCGATCGAGCCCTTCAGCTCGACCAGACCCTTGTAGAGCCCGGCATGGGCGACCGGCGGTGTCAGATAGCTGATCAGCGTCGCGGCCGAACGGCGCTTCGCGATCGTGCCTTCGGACGGGTTATTGGAGGCATAGAGATAGAGGTTCGGCAGGTCGCCGATCATGCGGTCCGGCCAGCAAGCGCCGGAAAGCCCCGCCTGTTTACCGGGCATGAATTCTAGCGCGCCGTGGGTTCCGAAATGCAGCACCGCGCCGGCGCCGAAATCCTCGCGCAGCCAGCGATAGAATGCCGAGAAGGCATGCGTCGGCGCAAAGCCCTTCTCGAACAACAGCCGCATCGGATCGCCTTCATATCCGAACGCGGGCTGGATCCCGACGAAGACGTTGCCGAATCGCTCGCCGAGCACGAAGATCGAGCTGCCATCGCTCTGCTGCTTGCCCGGCGCCGGCCCCCATTGCGCCTCGATCTGCCGCAACCATGCTTCGCGACGAACATGATCGCCGGCCGGAATTCTGGCGTGGACGTTGGCATCGGCGCCGAAGCGAGCGGCGTTGCCGACCACGATGCGCTCCCGCAACGCGTCGACACTTTCGGGCACCTCGACCTGATAGCCCTCGCGCTTCATGGCGGAAAGTGTCCGATGCAGGGATTCGAACACCGACAGAAACGCCGCGGTACCGGTATTGCCTGCATTTGGCGGGAAGTTGAACAGGACGATCGCGACCTTGCGATCCCGGCGCTGCGAACGGCGCGTCGCGACCAGGCGGGCCGTGCGCGCCGCCAGCATGTCGGCGCGTTCGCTGCACACATGCATTTCGCCTCCGGTCTCGGCCGGTACGAAAACACAGGCACGCTCGCAGCCGGTGCAGGGAACGCCAGCCCCGTCGGAGCGGCCGCCATAGACCATCGGTCCCGCCGCACCGTCCAGCTCGGGGATCGCGACCATGATGGTGCTCTCGACCGGCATCAGACCGCGATCCGAAGCTCCCCATTGTTCCAGCGTCTGAAATTCGACGGGATGCGCCGACAGATAGGGGACGTCGAGTTGAGCCAAAATGTTCTCGGCCGCCCGGGAGTCGTTGTAGGCGGGACCACCGACCAGCGAGAAGCCGGTGAGCGAGACCACCGCGTCGACAACGCTGCTTCCGTCTTTCATGAAGAAGCGTTCGATCGCCGGGCGCTGATCCAGCCCGCTGGCGAAGGCCGGGATCACGCGCAACCCCTTTGCCTCGAATGCAGCGATGACGCCGTCATAGTGACCGGCATTTCCGGCGAGCAGATAGGAGCGCAACAACAGGAGCCCGACGGTGCCGCGCTCGCCGGCCAGGACGGGCAGTCGATCTGCGCTATCGGCGATGCGACCCTTAAGGCGCGGATGATAGACGCCGATGTCGGCATAGTCGACCGGCGCCTCGGCCTTGACGATGCCACGCAGGCCGCGACGCGGACCATCCGCGTAACGGTCGACCAGCAGGCGGATCATGTTCGCGATGTTCTGCTCGGAACCGGCCAGCCAGTATTGCAGCGTCAGGAAATAGGCGCGCATATCCTGCGCGGTGCCGGGGATGAAGCGCAGCAGCTTGGGCAGCTGCCGCAGCATCTTCATCTCGCCCTTGCCGCCGGGGCTACCTTTGCGATTACCGCGCAGCTTTTTCAGCCATGCGATGGCGCCGAGCGCCTCGCCGCTCATGTCGAACCTGCCGACGCGCGTGAGTTTGACGATCTCGGCCGCCGACATGCAGCAAATCATCGCGTCGCAATCATTGCGCCGGGCAACGAGTGCCGGCATCACGAGGCGAACATGGTCGTCGAGAAACAGCATGGTGGCGATCACGATGTCGCCGCGGGCGATGTCGGCCTTGCAACGATCGAGCGCTGCATCGTCGGTACCCCATTCGTCTGCGGAATGGACCGCGAGCGTCAGCCCGGGGAAATGCCCCCTCAACACCCTCTCGGCCCGAGCGGCCGCGCCGGACAGATGACTGTCCATGGTCACGACGACGACCTTCAGAGCCGTCGCGTCAGCGGGCGTAATGCGCTTTGGCATCGTAGAGTGTCTCAATGGTTATGGTGGCAACGCCATTTTCATTGGCGAAACGTTCGGTGTTCCGGCGCGCCTTGCCGCGAACGAAGAATGGAATCTTGTAAAGCTCTTTCTCGGCATCGGCCGCCCAGGTCACGCCGGCCAGTGTTGCCGCCGGAACCAGCTCGACCGGCCGAACCGGCTTTGCGGCATCGGCCGCCTGATGGCTCGCGCCAAGATGCGACGGCACAGCACCGTCCATGAACTCAAAATCATCCTTGAACATCGCCAGCAGATGCTCTTCGAGGCCCATCATCAGCGGATGCACCCAGGTATCGAAGATGACGTTGGCGCCCTCGAACCCCATCTGCGGTGCATAGCGTGCCGGAAAGTCCTGCACATGCACCGGCGCCGAGATCACGGCGCAGGGAACGCCAAGGCGCTTGGCGATATGCCGCTCCATCTGCGTCCCCAGCACCAGCTCGGGCTGCAGCTCCGCGACCTTCGCCTCGACCTCCAGATAGTCGTCGGTGATCAGTGGCTCGACGTCATAGCGCTTTGCCGCGTCGCGGATTTCGCGGCCGAACTCGCGGCTGTAGGTGCCGAGACCGACGACCTTGAAGCCGAGTTCGTCGGATGCAATGCGTGCGGCGGCAACGGCATGGGTGGCGTCGCCAAAGATAAAGACACGCTTGCCGGTCAGATAGGTCGAGTCGACCGAACGCGAGTACCACGGCAGCCGGGTAGAGGCCGAAGCCAGCGTCGCCGACGCATCGACACCGGCGAGCTTCGCGACCTCTGCGACGAATTCGCGGGTGGCCGAGACGCCGATCGGAACGGTTTTGGTGAAGGGCTGACCGAAAGTCCGTTGCAGCCATGAGGCGGCCTGGCCTGCGATTTCTGGATAGAGCACCACATTGAAGTCGGCCTCGCCTAGTCTTGCGATATCGGCCGGGTTCGCGCCCATCGGAGCGGTGACATTCACGTCGACGCCGAGCTTTGTCAGCAGCGATGTGATCTCGACAATATCGTCGCGATGCCGGAAGCCGAGCGCGGTCGGGCCAAGCAGATTGCAGCGGGCACGCACGCCGGCTGCGCGCTCAGGGCGCGATGCTCCCGGCGCCGGCGCCGAGGGCCCTGCGAGCGCGCGCACCAGTTGATAGAATGTTTCGGCCGCGCCCCAATTTTCCTTGCGCTGATAGGCCGGCAGATCGACGGCCACGACAGGGATCGGGAGATCGAGCGCACGCGCGAGACCACCGGGGTCGTCCTGGATGAGCGACCCGGTACAGGACGCGCCGACCAGCATCGCCTGCGGCTGGAAGCGAACAAAGGCATTCTGCGCTGCCGCCTTGAAGAGTTCGGCGGTATCGCCGCCGAGATCTCGCGCGGAGAACGTGGTGTAGGTCACGGGCGGTCGCCGGTCGCGACGTTCGATCATCGTGAACAGCAGATCCGCGTAGGTATCCCCCTGCGGAGCATGAAGGACGTAATGCAGGCCTTCCATCCCGGTGGCGACGCGCATTGCGCCGACATGGGGAGGTCCTTCATATGTCCACACGGTGAGCTGCATGATCAGGCCACCAGTTTGGCGCGGCGCACCAGGGGGCGCGCAAACAGTTCGGCCAGATCGGCCGCCTGCTCGTAGCCCTGGATCGGCGTGAACACGAGCTCGATCGACCATTTCGTGGTCATGCCCTCGGCCTCCAGCGGATTGGCAAGTCCAAGCCCGCACACCACTAGATCGGGGCGCGCCATGCGGCAGCGATCTAGCTGCAGATCGACGTCCTGCCCTTCCGACAGCACGACATCATCCGGCAGCAGCCTGAGCTCTTCGGCGAGATGCTCGCGGTGCAGATAGGGCGTACCAACTTCGACCAGCCGCATCGACAATTCGCGCGACAGGAACCTCGCCAGGGGAATCTCGAGCTGCGAATCCGGGAACAGGAAGATGCTGCGGCCGTCGAGCTGATCGCGATAACGAACGAGCGCCCGCTCCGCCCTGATCCGATGGGGTTGCGTCACCGTCTCGAACAGCGCGGGCGCGACACCGAACGCATCGGCCGCCGCACGCAGCCAAGCCGTCGTGCCCTCGACGCCCAGCGGGAACGGCGCGACCAACCGCACGGCGCCGCGATCTTCAAGCGCGCGCGCCGTGTCAGCGAGGAAGGGTTGGGCCAGGAGAAATCGGGTGTTTGGTCCGATCGCTGGAAGCGCGCTCGCCTTGCGCGGCGGCAGGAATTGCACGCGCCCAATGCCCAGCGCGTCGAAAAGCCGGATGAACTGGTCCTCGATCACGTCGGCCAGCGAGCCGACGATAAGTAATTGGTCCTCGCTCGTCCGGGTCGGGGGGGCCGCGGGGACGAGCGAGGCGAGACAGGCATCCTCGCCTTGCGTGAATGTTGTCTCGATTCCGCTGCCCGAATAATTGAGAATGCGAACTGCGGGCGAAAATGTCTGCGACAGCCGCAATGCGGCCCGCGACAGATCGAGCTTGATGACCTCGGACGGACAGGAGCCCACCAGGAACAGTAGCCGGATCTCTGGCCGCCGCGCGATCAGCTGAGCGACGATGCGGTCCAGCTCGTCGTTGGCGTCGGTGAGCCCGGCGAGATCCTTCTCCTCCATGATCGCAGTGGCAAATCGCGGCTCGGCGAAGATCATGACGCCAGCGGCGGACTGAATCAGATGCGCGCAGGTGCGCGAGCCCACCACCAGGAAGAACGCATCCTGGATCTTCCGGTGCAGCCAGACGATTCCGGTCAGCCCGCAGAAAACCTCGCGTTGGCCGCTCTCACGAAGCACCGGCTTGGGCGCGCCATCGGCGGAGACAATACATCCCTGCACATGCACGTTCATGCGCGGCTCCCTCGAATAACAGGAGTTGCAGAAAGCGCCAGTCGCTCGTCGCGGCGCGCGGCGCGCAGCTTGAGGACAAACTGCGTGGCGTTGACGAAGTAGGACGCATAGGCTGCCAGCGCGAGCAGCATCTGCTGGCGCGGATCACCGAGCCCTGCGAACAGCGCGACCAGATAGGCGGTGTGCAGTGCCAGCACGAGGAAGCTGAAGACGTCTTCCCAGAAGAACGCCGGCGCAAACAGGTAGCAACCGAAGACTTCGCGTTCCCAAATCGAGCCGGTGACCATGATCGCGTAGAGCACGAGCGTCTTGACGACGATCGACGCCGTGGCAGCGGCAAAGCCTTCTCCGGTGAAGAGATAACGAAGCACCAGCGCCAGGCTGATCAGGAAAACCGCAAACTGGACTGGCGCGAGGATACCTTGCACCAGGGTCCACCTTGTTGCATCGCGGCGAATACGCTGCTCGGGCGTGTACAGAGGCTTAAGTGGTTGCGTCGGCGAGCTTGCTTGCGATCCGGCATTGCCAATCTGCGTTATTTCGTTCGCAGGCGCAGCGACGGATTTGTCGGTCAAACTGTAAAGACTATTTGACAGTCCATCTGCACGGTGATGCGATATCGGCTGGGAAAATCGAGCAGCTGCCGGCGAAGGGTTGCCGTACTTGGAAAATGGGCCGTGTTTAGCTGATCGAAACTGCACCGCGCCACTCCCTATGTGCGGGCTTGATGGAAGAAGGCTAAACCTCACTTCACGGACTGTCAACTAAACCATACGTAAATTCAACTTGACGGTTTTTGGACTCGGGGACTTAATGTTGGGGGGAGTGAAAAATGACCGATGTGAACGAGCAATCTTTCTCACCCGGTAGTGCCACCGACACCGCTACGGCGCCTCGTGCCAAATCGCTACGACAGAGAATTCCGACGCCGATCTGGCGCTTTCGGCCGACGCTGCAGCCGGTCGCGGTGGTCCGGACTATCAAGACCCAGATCATTCCCAAGATCGTGCTAGCGTTGCGCAGTGCACCGACAGGAAGGCCCGCGGAGAACGCCGAACCTAGCACGCCGACCGAAGTGGAGATGTTCGCCGCATTGGCGCTTGGCGCAGATGACGGCGCAGCATTCGCCTATGTCGTGGATCTCCAGGCGAAGGGCGCCTCGGTCGAATCGATCTTTCTGGATCTGCTGGCGCCCGCAGCACGACAGCTCGGCACGCAGTGGGAATCGGACGCGACGGATTTTGCCAGCGTGACGCTCGGCGTCGGGCGATTGCAGTTTATCATGCACCGCCTGGGCGACAGTTTCGTCCAGGAGGCAAACGACGGCCACAGCGGCGAATCGGCACTGCTGACGATCATTCCGGGTGACCAGCACAGTTTCGGGCTATCCATGGTGGCCGAATTCTTCCGCCGCGCCGGCTGGAATCTCTGCACCGGACCGTTTTCGTCACACCAGGAGCTGACATCCCTGGTACATAACCACTGGTTCGATATCGTCGGCTTCTCCGTCAGCAGCGACCGGCGGCTCGACGAACTGAAGAAGGACATCCACGACATCAGGCGCGACTCGCGCAACCGGCAGGTCGGCATCATTCTGGGCGGCCCGATGATAATCGCTCAGCCCGACCTTGTGGCGTCGATGGGAGCCGATATGATGTCGGCAGATGCGATCAGCGCACCGCAACAGGCGCACGGTCTGATCGAGCAGATGAAGGGGCGGAAGTGACCGGCCTCGGCGCACAGGGACGGCGCAGATTGACGCGAGGAAGATTACCCTCCAACGCGATTGTGGAGGCGACGGGAATGGCGTCTGCGACGGCGGAAAATCCCTCCCCGCCCAGCGTCGTGACGGCGCTTTATCTCCGCACCAAGGCGCTGCATGCGGAAGCCGAACGGACCGGCATCATTCGCAGTCTGCTACGGGGTGAAGCGAGCCGCGCAGGCTATATCCTGTTGCTGCGCAATCTGCTCCCCGCCTACCGGGCAATGGAGCATGGCCTCGAACGCCATACCGGTTCACCCGGCATCGAGCTGCTCTCACCTTACCGGCTCGCGCGCGCACACGCGATCGAATCCGATCTTGCCGCCCTGTGCGGCGAGCGATGGATTGAGGACGTCCCGCTGCTTGCCGCCGGCGAGATCTACGCCAAGCGGGTTGCACATGCAGCCGATGGCGACGGCATGCGACTGATCGCACATGCCTACACCCGCTATCTCGGGGACCTCAGCGGGGGGCAGATCCTGCAGCGATTGCTGGCGCGCACACTCAAACTTCGGCCTCCGGAGCTGACGTTCTACGATTTTCCGCACGTCTCGGATCTGGAGGTGATCAAGGCGAGCTATCGCAAGGCGCTCGACGAGGCCGGCGCCACCGCGCCCGATCCGCAGGTCGTGGTGGAAGAAGGCGCAATTGCCTTTTCGATGAATATCGACCTTTCCTGTGCCGTCGAGGCCGCAACGCCCCATGAGCCTGCCGCGGTCGCTGCCGTGGGCTAGGTCGCCCGGCCCGCGAGGCGTCTCAGGCTTTCGGCTTGCCGCTACCCGACGTGCGCGACGCGTGCCAGATCAGATGCTCCAGCACTTCAGCGGTACGCAGCGTCGAATTGCGCACGCTCTCGAGCATCTCGGCGATCCGCCCGGTTTCCACACCATAGGTGATTTCGAGCGCGGCGAGCTGGGCATTCTCGATCACCGACGACAGCAGGTTCTGGTAGACGAGATCGGTCTTGGAATCGAGACGGACGCTGCTGATCCGATTGCTCTGAACGATGCCTTCCTGGAAACGGCTACGCGCGATCTCGGCGGCCTTTCGGTCGGTGATATCGGAGAAGATCAAGACGAAGCCGAGCACCCGGTCCCGCGACGGCTGCACAGGATCGGCCCTGACCATCAATGGCTTTTCCCGGTTGCCTTCGCTGCGCAACAGCAACTCACCTCGCCACGGGCGATGGTGACGAATGAGGTCCGCAACATCGCGAAGGAAACGGTCCGATTGCTGAAATGCTCCGGCCAGTTCGTCCAGATGGTCGAAGGCGGCATGATCCTTCGGCAACAAGGTCTTGAAGGCCTGGTTCATCAGCAGGACCTTGCCATCGATATCGGCGATAATCACCGGCTGATCGGACACGCGCACCTGGCGACTGAACTGTTCGAGCTGGTCCTGGGCGATGAGCGTACGCACCGCGCGGAATTGCAGAACAATATCGCCAACCGACTGACCGATCAGGCGCGCAGCGGCGAGATCGGCCGGCGTCCAGGGGTCGGACGTTCCTTCAACCTGCTGGTGCCACTGCGCGAAAGACCGGCGCGGTGACAAATCCGTAGGGCTGTTGCCGATCACGAAAGGTTTCAACGGATCGCCGCCCCAGGTCACCGTGCGGATGCGCTCTGGGCGGAACCAGATCAGGTATTCGCCGGGATTGCTGGAAATCGGCGTCACTGCGATGCCGCTTGCGACCTTCGTGATCCCCGCGAACTGGGGCAGATCGAGCCCGAGCGACGCCGTCGCCATTAGCGACCGATCGCGATGCGTATCCAGCCACGCGCCGATCTCCCTGATTTCTTGTGTTCCCGGGACTTCACCGGTCGAAATGATCTGGCCTTCATAGATTAGAGCGCTTCCGCTTGCCCCGAGCGGCTGCAGGATCGATTGCGAGCTGTCGAAGATCGCGCCTCGCCAATCGCCTTCGCGCGACATCGCCTCGATCATTCGCTGCTCGAGCCGCTGCACGAATATCTCGGACTGGCTTTGCGCAAAGCTCTCGAGCGCCGCGATACGCGTCGCGATCGCCTCGGCAAGCAGTTCGCAGACCGCCCGCAATTCGAAATGGATGAAGCGCGGCTCGTAATGGTGACAGGCTACGAGGCCCCACAGCTTTCCGCCGACAACCAGAGAAATCACCAGGGTAGCGCCTACGCCCATGTTCTTCAGATACTGAAGATGAATCGGAGACATGCTGCGCAGGAAGCAGAGCGACATGTCCAGATCCCGCCCCGTGATCGGCGAGAGCCGGGGCTGCAGCGGGACGGGCTCATAGTTCACATCCACAAGCACGCGGACTCGTGTGCGCTCATAGAGCCGCCGCGCCATCTGCGGAATATCGGTCGAAGGGTAGCGATTGCCCAGATACGCCTCAAGCTCCGGCTTGCGGCGCTCAGAAAACACTTCGCCGTGTCCCTCATCGTCAAAACGATAGACCATGACGCGGTCATAGCCGGTACGATCCTGAAACAGGGTCGCGGCCTCTTCGCATAAAGCGCGGATCGAGGACGCGGTGCGAATCTTCTCGAGCGCCTTGGCGATGTGCCTGGTGAAATCGACCGACGGCCCGGCCCGCTCCAACTCGATGACCAACCCTCCTTCGGGCGGACGATGCAAAAGCCCGTCATATTCGGCGCCGGGGCTTCCGATCCTGCAGCGCACCGCGATCGGCATTCCCTGGGCGGTCGGGTCGAGATGCGGGAGAATTCGGACCAGCAGGTCGCCATCGAGCTCGGCGAGCGCCATGCCGTCGACCTGCTTCAAATTGAGAAAGGTCGCGGCATTGGCGCTGGCCTGAACGACACGGTGATCGGGCTCGCTGACGACCAAAAGGGCGCCGTGGGGCTGAATCGAGCCCGCGAGATGGATCTCTTCCCGTTCGCAGTTCGAAAGGTCGGCTTTTCCGAATGCTGGTGTAGCGAGCGAATGCAGCGCCAACTCAGTCCTCTGGGGTTTCCTCGGCGTCCGGCTCTTTATCATCCAGGCCGTAACGGTTGAGCTTTGCATAAAGGCTCTGGCGGCTCAATCCCAGAAGTTCGGCGGTCGCCGTCCGGTTGCCACCCGCCAGCTCGAGCGCCTGCTTCACATAGTGCTGTTCGACCACGCCAACCGTATTCTTGACGAGCTGGCGCAGCGACGACTTACCGATCTGCTCGCTCATCGAGCCCAGCGCGGTACGCAGAAAATCGCTCTCGCTACCCGACGGCAGGCGACGGGCTACGTTGCGCAGCAAAACGCCGATCTGACCCGGCGCGCCCTCCCCGGTTCCGGCCGAGATCTCGACCTCTGTTTCCGTGCCGAGCTCACCGCGGACCGACGTCGTGAACAACCGCACCGTCTTGTGCCGCTGAAGATTCGAAAGAAGTGCATTCAGATCGGCACCCGGCTGCCAAAGCCAGCGGCCGAGCGATTCTCCGATTGCGGACGCCTTCGAGCCGAGTTGGACCAGATCGAGGAAGGCCTGATTGGCATGGCGAATGATCCCGGCTTCATCGAGCGCCACGAACCCGTCTGGCAAATGCTCGACCAACTCCTCGATGGTCGAGGGCTGCCCCTTCTCCCTCGAAGCCGACAGGTCGGTCGCTGCAGTGAACTGCAGCAGAAACACGTGGCCGGGTTCCGCCGTCATCAGCGACCCCCGCAGCATCCAGGGTTTGGCGTCAGGGCCAAGATGCACAAGGATGCTCAGCGCTTTGCCACGCTCGCGGATGCGCGCAAGCACTTCGCGAACCGCATCGCGGTCTTCAGCGGCGATGTCATGCAGCAGCTCACGTCCCGCGATGTCCTCGTTGCGGCGACGCGGCGAATTCAGCGCCTCGATCGCAGTACGGTTGGCTTCCAGGATTCGCAGGTTGGCGGCCGACACGATCAAGACGGCTTCGTTGGACGCGTCGAAGACCAGACGGTAGCGGGTCTCGATTTCGCGCAGCTTCCAATAGTCGCGCTCCATCGTCTGCTGAGCCGCGATCAGGCGCGACTGAAGCTCGGCGACGGCCTGCAGGTTCTTGCCGATAGCAAGCATCCCGGCGCGGCCACCCAGCAGCACCGTCGTGAATTCCATCGGAATTTCGAGACCGCTCGGAAAGCGCTGGTTGATCTGGCGGAACGCCGAGATGCCGGTGACACGTGCGTCATCGACCATCCTCTTGACCTTCTCGCCGCCCATGTCGCCGGCAACTTCGACCCAGGGGCGGCCGAGCCATCCGTCGACGCTCTCGCCGCTCATCGACGGAGACAGCGTCGCCTCGCGGATCACCCCCTCCATGTCCAGCAGGAGGGTGATGTCGGGCTGTACGGTCGGTAATGCGGCCATTCTGTTATCTGCCGATCAATCTCTGCGGAAGCGTGAAGCTGTCGAAACAACGGCAGTTGGACCGATGCACGCCACATGCCAACGTTGCCTGACACGCGGAACACGAAACCAAGGGTCTTGGCCTCTAGGAATGCGCAGAATCCCGCGCCAAGTCAAGAAACACCTTTGTTTTGAAGGTTTTAGTTGTCACATTTGCATGACACTGGCTGTACAGGTCCTAGCGAAAAGCTCACCGTCGAACGTCCAGTTAACACAATCCACCGCGAACAGTTTGACGAAGCTCAAAACAAACGTCAGGAACCGACAACATTGATTGATATTTATAACTGTCAATATATCCTAACACTCAAATCGAGCCCAAACAGAAGCCAGGGAGAGCAACGTGCCGGTGAAATCTGCAGTTTTTGCTTACGTCGCAGCAGGCATTGTTTTTTCGAGCAGCGCAGCCCTGGCGCAGGACGCGGCCAAGGGTGAGCAGATTTTCAAGCAGTGCATGACCTGCCACCGCATCGGGCCGGACGCCAAGAACCTGGTCGGACCGGTCTTGACCGGCGTCATCGGCCGGCAATCGGGAACGGCGCCAGGCTTCGCGTATTCTGCATTGAATAAGGCCGCAGGCGAGAACGGATTGGTTTGGTCCGACGAACTGATCATGCAGTACTTGCCCGATCCGAACGCATTTCTGAAGAAATTCCTGACCGACAAGGGCAAGGCGGATCTCGCAACCGGCTCGACCAAGATGGCGTTCAAGCTTACCGACGAGCAGCAGCGCAAGGACGTCATCGCCTACATCAACAAGTTCTCTGAGAAGAAATAGTCGGTCGGCGGAGGACACGTGCGGTGGCTAGTTGCGCCACCGCCGGGAGACGTCGGTCAGATGTGCAAGTCCGGCCGCCGCGAGGAAGAAGCTCGCCAACATCCAGCCGCTGTCGGCAAGGGTTGCGCGCAGAGCGAGCAGAAGGAACAAGCCGGCGCACAGATTAGGTAGGAGATCGCGTGGCGAGATGCCTCGCCGGGCACGCGACCAATATACCAACAAGGCCGTAGCCTCGAGAAAGACCACGACGAGAATGAAATCGACGAGGCGTCCACTCGCAAACAGGTCAGCCATGCCGGAAGATCACACGGACATCCGATCCTGGCAACCGTTCGTCACGCGAAAGGTGCATTGAGGCGAACGACCGTAAGGTTGAGAAATGCGGCGAACGACACCCACAACAGATAAGGCACCAGATAAAGACTCGCGAGCCTTGCGAAGCGCCAGAACACGATGATCGGCAACAGGATCGAGAGCCACAGGAACACCACCTCGATCAGCGCCCAATCCGGACGTTTCAGCGCAAAGAACAATGTGCTCCACAGCACGTTGAGAAATCCGTTCAGGGCAAACAGCACGATCACCCATTCCCGCTGGGCGGGGCTCCCGGCGTTGCGCCAGGCATAGACTGCCGAGGCCGTCGCCAGCGCGAAGATCAAGGTCCAGGCGGGACCGAACAGCCAATCCGGTGGCTGCCAAGACGGCTTGATGAGGCTCTGATACCAGATCCCGGTGTCGGTCAACGTGCCGCCCAACGCGGCAATAAAGACCGCAACGGAAGCCGCGATCGCGACAGGCTTCCAGAAACTGCCGCGCGTGGCCATTACGCCGATGCCAGCCCTGCCATGTGGGCAAGGTTCTTGAAGAATATGCGCACATGGGCGACCGGCTTGGCGCGAACAAGTTCCTTGTTCATGTAGGCATCCCACGTCAGCTTCTGGACGTCGCGGTCGCGGCAGATGCTGACGAAGCGTTCGCGGCGGCGATCGCTGGAGTACCAGTACCACTGCATCACGCCGAGAATCCAGAACACCACGCCGTGCAGCCGCATGAAGCGCTTTCGCGCGTTGCGCAAGGCCTTGGCGTTCCCGGTCTCCAGAAACTCGTCGACGGCTTCCGCAGACAACCGTCCGCCGATCATCGCGTAGTAAATGCCCTCGCCCGACGCAGGAGCAACGACTCCCGCTGCATCGCCGGCGAGCAGCACGCTGTGCCCATCATCCCATCGCGGCAGCGGGTGCAGTGGGATCGGGGCTCCTTCGCGGCGAATCGTCTCGGATGTTCCAAGCCCCGCAGCGTCACGCAAGCTGCCAACCGACTCCCGCAGTGAAAATCCCTTGCGGGCAGACCCAGTGCCGACGCTGACGGTGTCGCCATGCGGGAAGACCCAACCGTAGAAGTCGGGAGACACAGTGCCGCGGTAATAGACGTCGCAACGCGTACCGTCGAAGCTGGACGCCGGCGGCGGAGCGCGGACGATCTCATGATAGGCGAACACGTAAGGCAGCCGGTCCGCACCGGGCAGACACTGCCTTGCGACGGCCGACAAGGCGCCATCGGCGCCGATCAGCGCGCGGGCTCGAACGGTCCTTTCCGCCACGATCCCGTCGGCGGAGCGTGCCTCAAAATAGACAACGGTGGTGCCGGTTTCGTCGCGTTCGAAGCGCTTGAACAGGCCAGTCCTCCGCTTCGCGCCAGCCTCGGCGGCACGGGTCCGTAGCCATTCGTCAAAGACATCGCGGTCGACCATGCCGACGAAGCCGCCGTCGATCGGCATGTCCACCTGCTGGTTCGAGGGCGACACCATTCGGGCGGAGTTGACGTGCGCGACCAACAGGTGATCGGGGATGTCAAAGTCGCGGATCAGCCGCGGCGGGATCGCACCACCGCAAGGCTTGATGCGCCCGGCACGGTCGAGCAACAACACGCTCCGCCCGAGCTTTGCAAGATCGTGCGCGGCCGTCGCGCCGGACGGCCCGCCGCCGATCACCACGACATCGAAAATTTCTGAACTGCTCATGACCGCGCTCCTTCTGCGATAGCGGCTACCGGCGGATCCAAAAGGCGCTGCTGCATCGCGTCCTTTGCCGGAGCACGATGAACCCAGACGGCCATCACGGCGGCAACGACGAACAATCCCGCTTCCGATGCGAACACCGCGGAATAAGACAACTGCACCGACGTCAGGACGTAGCGCGCGATGTCGCTGGCCAGCGTTCCCAGGAATCCACCGATTCCAAACGCGAACGCCTGTGCCGCGCCCCACAGACCCATGCGCACGCCTTCGCGCTTCTCATCGCCCGCTCCAACCAGCGCCATCATCGAGCCGATCGCCGCCACGGCGTAGGCCCCATTGGTGACGCCGAGCATGAACACGGTCTCGCGCAACGGCCAGGACGGCCCGACGACGGCCGCTGCCGCCAAGCACAGCAGCGCGATTGCCGAGACGAGGCATCCCCCGATGGTCCATATCTGCAGGTTTCCGCGCGATCGTGGATAGATGGCGCCGATCAACGGCACCAAGGCCATGCCGATCAACGTTCCCGCATGCTGCACACCCGAAAGCTTTGTCGTCTCGCCGGGCGTGAAGCCGAACACCGCGCCAGCGAACGGCTCGAGGATCAGATCCTGCGCGCTATACGCGAGCATCGAGACAAAAACGAAGACGGCGAACCGGCGCGACCTTGGTTCGTTCCAGACTTCTAGGAAGGCTTCGCGGAACGACGCTTCTCGCGTCGTCCGCTTCGAGACGCGTTGGGCGTTGGTTACCTGCTCTCGTTCGACGCCCGATACGCCGATGACCGTGAGAACCATCGCCGCCACGGATACCGATCCCGATACGACGATCAGTCTCATCGGGGAAAAAGGATCGAGCAAATGGCCCGCCAAACCCGTGGTCACGATAAAGCCCGCAATCATCATCACCCAGACGATGGTCGCGGCCGCCGCACGGCGGCTGTCGTCGGTGCGCTTCGCAAGCAACACCAGCAGCGACGTTCCGGCAGCGCCGACCCCGACGCCGATCAGGCAGAAGGCGGCCACCGCAAGCGCGATGCCGAACAGCGGATGCGTCGTCATCCAGGCCGTCGCCACCGCCGCCATCAATCCGCCGGTTGCCAGCACCGCCATGCCGCCGACGATCCACGGCGTTCGGCGGGCCCCGAGATCCGAGCCGTGGCCCCAGGCCGGCCGGAAGGCCTGGAAGGCATAGTGAACGGCGACGAGAGCGCCCGGCAGCATAGCCGGCATCGCCAGTTCCACCACCATGACCCTGTTGAGCGTCGACGTCGTCAAGACCACGATCGCACCGAGACCGGTCTGAACCAGACCGAGCCTAATAATGCCCAACCATGAAAGAACCGGGCTGTTCATGGTCAGCCCGCTTTCATCGCGGCCAGCGCGAAGGCGCTGACGAGCATGCCGACGACATAGCAACTGATCCCGGTGCCGTTGTACCAAGGGGCGCGCTGACGCGGGCTCTTCAGAAAATGCACCATCAGAAGCAATTGCGTGAGCAACAGGACCGCTACCGCCGCCGCATAAATCGGACGCTGCCATGCCAGTAGCAGCGCCACGACCGCCACCTGGGGCGCTGCCATCACCACGCAGGCAAACCGCGCGGCATTGTCGACGCCGAGCAGCACCGGCAGCGAATCGATCCCCATCCGCTTGTCGCCTTCGACCGACTTGAAGTCGTTGAGCGTCATGATGCCGTGGGCACCGATACTGTAGAGCAACGCGACCAAGACGATGGGCCAGTCGGGCGCGGATGCGCTCATCACCGCAGCACCCGTGAACCAGGGCAGGCCTTCATAACAGAGCCCACATGCCGCATTGCCCCACCAGCCGTTCTGCTTGAGGCGGATCGGCGGCGCGCTATAGGCCCAGGCCAGCACGAGGCCGACGATGGCGGCAACAAAGCCCCAGGTACCGAGCACGGTCGCAAGCAACAGTGACAGCGCCGTCCAAAGGATCGCGATGTAGAGACCCCAGCGGCCGGGAATTCGTCCCGACGGAATTGGCCGGCCGGGCTCGTTTATGGCATCAACATGCCTGTCATACCAGTCGTTCACGGCTTGGCTGGTGCCGCAGACCATCGGTCCCGCCAGCAGCACACCAGCGATAATCATCGGCCAACGGTGGCCCGGCGAAACGCCGGACGACACGATCCCGCATCCCAGGGCCCACATCGGCGGAAACCAGGTGATCGGCTTCAGCAGTTCGAGAACGACCGACGATGCGGGACGACTGACAACGGCACTAGTCATCTTCGACCTCCCCATCACCTGCGTGCTCCGCGAGCCCGAAGCGCCGGAGCTTGACGTATAAACTCTGACGGCTGAGTCCGAGCATTTCCGCGGCCGATGCACGGTTGTCGCCAGTCAGTTCCAGTGCGGCCTCGATCGACAATTTTTCGATGACATCGGTCGCCTCGCGCACGAGATCGCGCAGCGGAACACGGCCGATCTGTTCGGTGAGTTGGGCAACGGAGCGCGGGAGTTCGCGAGCCGAGGACGGCGATGCCGAAAGGCGCTTCTCGACATTGCGGATTGCGAAGCCGAAACCCTGCTTGCGGTCCTCGTGGACCAGAGACGCCGCTGAGACCTCGACATCCGTGGTGGCGCCATGTTCGCCGCGCAGCGAGGTCGAGAACAGCTTGATCGAGCCGGTCTGGCGAAGATTGGCGAACGCCACCGCAAAGTCGACACCGGCACGGCCGAGCCAGCGATCCAGCGACTCCCCGCGTGCCTGCTCAGCGCTGCTGAGCTGCGCCATCTCAGTAAAAGCCGGGTTCACCTTGACGATACGGCCGTCATGCCCGGTGATGACCAACGCGTCGGGCGCGGCGTCGAAATACTCCAGCAAGCTCGATGTCGCCTTCAGCGCGCCGGCTTCCGCCGGCGTCTGCTGCGACGACAGGCGGACCAGAAACAAGGTCGCGTTCTCCTGCCGGAACTGGGACACGGCGACAAAGCACTCCCGGTCTCCCTTCGCAAGCCGGGCACGGACGTTGCCGTCACGACCGGTGGCGCGAACATTGGACAGCAGGGTTTGAACCGTTTCGGCATCCGCCGAAACGAAATGTGAGGCGAGGTTCGATTTCAGAACCTGCGGTGCGCCCTCGTCGAACAGCGCCAGCGCGGCTGGATTGATCTCAAGAATGGCATTGTTGGAGGCATCAATGATCATGACCGCCTCCGACGAGACCTGGAATAGCAGGCGATAGCGCGTTTCGGCTTGGCGCAGCCGGACATAGTCGCGCTCCATCGATTGCTGGGCGTTGACGAGCCGCTGCTGCATCGCTGCCAGCGGACGCAGATCGCGACCGACCACGACAAATCGATCGTTGCGTCCGATGTTGACAGCCGAATACAGCACCGGAATATCCGCGCCTCCGGGCGACGGATGGTTCACCTGACGCCAGATCGAGGACTTTCGGCTCACCGCGTCCTGGAGCAATTCTCTCGCTTTGCGACTGGTTTCGGAGGTCACAATGTCGGCGAGCTTCGAACCCAGCCAGCGGCCGTGGGCGTCGAGCTCGAGCGACAGGTCTTCCTTGTTGAAGGCGACATCGCGAATGATCCCCTCGCCGTCGATGATTACAGCGACGTCGCTGGCTGCCGCGATCAGGTTCGCGGCTGGCAATGCGCCGAGATTCCCCAGCGACTCCTTCGGAGATTTGAACACCTGAACCAGGGCAAATATCCTCCAACAACCCGTGATATCTCACCTAGCGTTCCTCGAACCCGGTTTTTGTTGGCGGACGACCAACGCACGAAGCCCGGATCAGGCCGTACGCCGCCGCGTCGTCTCGGACAGCCGAGCCGGGAAGACGATGAAAGCGTGCGCGCGCCGCAGCGGCATGTTGCAATCCGGCGCGCGCCAGATCTTCAAATGAATTATCGCGGCAGTGCCAGGCCGTGCTTGACGCCCCAGTCGAACCAGTTGTCGACGACGGTACCGGAAAGCAGGATCCCGATGCCGCCCGTGAGCGGGCAGAGCACCGCAAACCACCAGGCCCAGCGGTGGATCGATTCCGCCGTCGCGTTGAAGCCCATGGTCCAGCGCCAGAACAAGGCGGCCCGCTCGAGCGCCGTGCCTCTGTCGACGATCTGCTCGATCTCGCGCTCGCCGCCATAGCGGCTGACCGCCAGGATCGTTGCGCCGTGCATCGCGAACAGCAGGGCCGAGCCATACAGGAAGGCGATCGAGAGCATGTGAAACGGATTGTAGAAGAGGTTGCCGTGGGTGATCGAGAAATTGTTGGTCCAGTCGAGATGCGGGAATATCCCGAACGGAACGGCCTCGCTGAATTGACCCATCAGCAGCGGCCGGATGAAGCCGAGCACCAGGTAGAGCCAGATCGCGGACGCGAAGGCCCATGACACGTGCGTGCCCATGCCGAGCGCACGGGCCCGACGGTACGTGCGCCCCCACCATAACAGGATCGAGGTGGTGAGGAAAAAGCCGGCCATCAGCCACCAGCCGCCTTCCTGCAATGGCGGAAAGCTGATGCCGTATTCAGGCTTCGGCGGCTCCAGCGACAGCCATGGCAACTGCCTGACGAATTCGATCGGGCTCCAGTTCACCGATGCAAGCATGTTGAGACCGATGATCTCGATCGCAACGATGCCGCAGGCGATGGAGGCGAGTCCGAGAAATCCGAGATAGAACGGTCCGACCTGGGCGTCGCCGATCTTTCCGAGCCAGTAGTTGAACCGGCCCTCACTGGTACGAACCCATATTCCCGGCTGAATCGGAATGCCGGGGTAGATAGTGCTGCGCACCTGCACCTGCGTGAAGAAGTTCTGATATTGGGCCATGGCTCAGGACTCTCTCTGATGACCGGAATTAGTTGGAGGACCAGATCGGAAGATTACGCCACCAGTTCCACCACTCCGACCAGGCATCGCCTTCCGACCATAACGGCCCGCTGATCACGATGCAGACCGCGCTGAAGAACACCGCGGAGAGCGCGATGAACAGTCCGAGGCGATGGATGCCGATGGTGCCGACGGAATAGCCGATCAGATCCCGGAACATCGTGTTCTCATGTTCGGGCGTTTTCACAGCCTCCCCCTTGTCGGGATTGGTCGACGACAGGATCAGACCGCCGTGCAGGGCCAGCGCCAAGCACGTCGTGAAGAAGAACGTGATGGCAATCATGTGCGCGGGATTGTAGTGGAAGTTCCCGTATTGGTAGCCGGTGTTCGACACCCAATCGAGATGGGTGATGATGCCGTAGGGGAAGCCGTAGCTCCACGATCCCATCAAGACCGGCCGGATCACCACCAGGGTGAAATAGGCTAAGATCGCGAAGCCGAAGGCGAACGGTACGTGATAGCCGATCCCGAGCTTTCGGCAGATCTCGACCTCCCGAAGCGCCCATGACACGAAGGCGCCGAGTGCGCAGATCGTGACGATTTGCCAGATCCCTCCCTCCTGCAGCGGCGCGAACGACAAGCCGTATTTGACATCCGGTGGATTGACGCTGATTTGCCAGAGATTCCAGGTGGGTCCGAGCGCAGTGTTCCAGAGGATCATCGCGATGCCGACGAACGAGAAGAACACCGTCGTCACCCCGAAGAATCCGACGTAGAACGGACCGACCCAGAAGTCGAACAGGTCGCCACCGATGAGCGTTCCGCCACGCACGCGATATTTTCTTTCAAAGCTGAGCATTGCCATCGTTCGTTCCTCCGCCTGCGAAAGCCAGCGTGACCATCATCCCCGGGTCGCTACCGGAAGCGGACGAGACGGGCCGCTCGATCCTGCCTCGTCCGTTCCGGTACGCATTTCGTCATGCCATCAGGACGGCATGCTTGGTGGTGTGTACGGCAGAGTGATCTCTGACGTCTTCGCCTTGCGAGGCCCGTCCAGCCAGTTGAACCGGTCGGTCGATAGCAGGATGAAGTGGATCACGATCGCCAGTCCGAACAGGAACGTGAAGAGCGCGACCAACGCACGGCGCGGATCGAACAGAAGCCAAATTCGCCACATGATTGCCTCCCTTTATGTCAGGTACGAAAGGGCGACGCTGGCGACGTGCTGAATGCTATCCACCGCCGTCGTCTTGTAGCCGCCCGGGCCGGGCAACCAGGGACGCCACATCCAGGCGAGGATATGGGCAACCACCGCGACAGCCGTGAAGAGCAGGAAGCTCGTCATGAATATCGAATGGAATTCCTTGGCTTCAGCTTCGGATAGCCCCGATAAGGAACCGTCCTTCATTTGGTATCCTCCTAGTGATGGCCTTGCGGCCGTTCGCCGCCCGAGCGTGGGCGACAGCGATTGCCGAATCCATCGATACGGCAGTTATCCGCCCGGCAACCGGCCGGACGGAATCCCGGTTACAGTCCCATGAACGATGAGGTCACGATCGTGCCGGCAGCGCTGCGGGCCTCCGCGAAGATCGATTCGCGATTCCTGGAATGGTCGAAGACCGCTCGTTTGCGCCAGGGTGTCAGCCGCGAGAGCGCAGCCCGCAACAGAAAGGCCACGTAGCAGGCGCCAAATACCGCGTGGGATTCGATAGTCTTGTTCTCGCCGTGCGCTTTCGCTCGATCGCCAAAAGCATAGTCGGACATCGACATCACCTCCCGCATATCGTCTTTCAGGTGCAGATAAGGAATCACCGGAAACAAACCGGCTTCGACAATTCTCATGCTGGCGCTCCACTCATCAGCACCGCGCGAGCCCTGTTCACGAACTCCGTGGTGACGCGCGCTTCACCGGCCTGGCGCACACCGCTCTCGGCGGCATCGCGCAGGCGCTTGGCCGCCGAGATGCGCACCAGTACGGGATGGGCCTCCAGCACCTCGTCGAGCAGCGCTTTGGCCTCGTCGCTCCAGAGAATTTCCTCGTGCAGCCGGGCAGGCGTCGGGTCGACGCGATCGAGATCGGCCGCCAAAGGCAGGATATTGAACAACGCGTCGAACAGCGCGTTGCAGACCTCCTGAACGAGGTAGGTCGCGCCCGAATAGCCCATGAACGGCGTGCCGGTGTGGCGGCGAATCACCGCGCCCGGGAACGACGCCGGCACATAGATCGCCCGGCCACCTGCCTCGGCCAGGTACATGCGCTCGTTGTAGCTGCCGAACAGGATCAGCGGCGGCTTCTCGCGCACGGCAGATCGTACGGCATCGTTGTCCGGCTTCACGCCCGCTTTCCGCGAGAAGGAGAAGGTGCATGGCAGCCCCATCTCCCTTTCCAGGAAATTCCTGACGCCGCGTGCATAGGTCTCGTTGGCGACAATGGCGAAGCTGGCCGTGCCGAAAAAGTCCTGGGTCACCGATCGCCACAGATCCCAAAGCGGCTTGATGGTGGTGTGCTTCTCGCGCGCGATGAACGGCTCGGGATCGAGGCCCAGCATTTCGCCGAGCTTGCGCAGGAATCTGGTGGTGGAGTGAAGGCCAATCGGCGCCTGCAGATAGGGACGCTCCAGCGCCTCGCACAGCATGCGGCCGAACTCGCGGTACATGCAGACGTTGACGTCGGCATTCACCAGCTTAGGAATGTCGGCGAGGTGACTGCCAAGCGGAAACACCATGTTGATGTCGGCGCCGATACCCTCGATCAACCGGCGGATTTCGGCAAGATCGGACGGCATGTTGAAGGTGCCATAGATCGGCCCGATGATATTAACGCGCGGCTTGACGCCCTCGGCACGTGGCTTGCGTTCGGGGATCTTCTTGACCCCGTATTCCTTCCAGAGCCAAACGATGGCGCGGTCGGCGCTCTGCCACTGATCCTCGTCGATGGTGCGCGGCAGGAAACGCTTGATGTTTGTTCCCTCCGGGGTCACGCCGCCGCCGATCATTTCCGCGATTGAACCGGTGACGACGACGGCCGGCAGATAGGGATCGAGCACGCGGTGGGCGCGTTTCATCGCGCCTTCGGTACCGGTCTGTCCGAGCTCTTCTTCGCCGAGGCCCGTCACCACAATTGGTAGCTCGTGCGGCGGCAAAGCGTCGGTATAGTGCAGCACCGATGTGACCGGCAGATTCTCGCAACCGACCGGTCCATCGATGATGACCTGCATGCCCTTCACTGCGGTGAAGGCATAGACAGCTCCCCAGTAACCACCCGCGCGATCATGATCCAGGACGAGCATCAGATCATCTCCTCGGCTTTGCGCTTCTTGGCCTGGGCTTCGATCTGTTTCCTGTATTTTTCCCGGAATGCCACGTTTTCGTTCGGCGTATCCTCCCAGATGCCGGCCGCGTGGCCCTCGCCGACATCGCCGAAGAATTCCTTCATCTCGTCGAAGCGGCTCTGGTTCGCGAGCGCCGCGTTGACGACCTGCGCGAGAGATCCGGCACCCGCAACGCCGAACAACGGACGCGCCGAAATCAGGTTGGTGAAATACAGAGCCGGGATCGCGAGCTGTTTGGCCTTCTGGACGATGGGCGTGGTGCCAATGGCCAGATCGGGTTTGAACTCGCCGACAGCCGCGAGGTCCATTTCGAGCGATGCGCGATACTGGACTCGTGCGCCCCTGGATTCCAGCCATTCGCGGTCGGCATCAGACCATTGCGTTCTTGGGCAGGCGGTTCCGACATACGGCACGCGCGCGCCGCTCTCGATAAGGAGCCGCGCGACGAGCAGTTCGGAACCCTCATAACCTGAGACAGTGATCCGCGCGTCGATCGGCTTCGCTGCGAGTGCAGTTTTGATCATCGGCAGGAAGCGGTTTTTGGCGGCGTCGATCTTATCGCGCGCGACGTTGCAAGCCGTGCCGATGGATTCAAGCCAGGCTTCGGTGCCATCATGTCCGACCGGGGCGGAACCAACGATCTTGCGTCCGGCCAGTTCGAACTGGCGGAAGCTCGCGGTGTAGAACGGATGGATCGCTGCAATCACGGAGCCGTCCAGCGCGGCATAGAGCTCGCGCCACTCGCGCGTCGGCACCACCGGACCGGCCGCGAGACCGAGCGGCTCCAGCATCATGCCGATGCCGACCGGATCGGCGGGGAACATTTCGCCGACCAGCGTGACTGTCGGCCGTTCGCTCTTGCCGCCGCGCGGCGCCTGCACCGGCCCCTGCTCCACTTCCTTGCGGGCATATTCGAGCATCGCTGCCGCCAGCACATCCTTTGCCTCGGCATGGGTCGGCACACCGAAACCAGGCACGTCGATGCCAATGATTCGGACGCCGTTGATTTCATCCGGCAACAGATCCAGCGGAACGCCCGACGCCGTCGGCACGCAGAGATTGGTAATGATGATGGTGTCGTATAGCGCGGGGTCAGCGAGCTTGAAGACGGCTTCGCGAATGTCCTCGAACAGTTTCCCGGTGACGAGCGTCTCGGAGTTGAAAGGCACATAGCCGACGGTGCGCCGCGCACCGTAAAAGTGCGAGGTGAAGGTCAGGCCGTAGACGCAACACGCCGAACCCGACAGGACCGTCGCCGTGCGCCGCATCCGCAGGCCAACCCGGAGCGAACCGAACGCCGGGCACATGCTTTGCGGCTGGTCATGCGGGCCTTTGGGATAGTCGGCGGCATACCGGTCGAGGATATCGCTCTTTCCCGCAGCGCTGGCGGCAGCCTTGAGTTCGGCGGCGCCGGCATGACAGCCCAGGCCGTCGGTTTTCGTCGCCGCGGCGTTGAGGGTCGGCGGGGCAACGACAGCGTCCGTCGCGGCCAGCTCGACCTCGACGGGCTCATTCACGACAGACTCGGCTATCGCGCCGGCGTATCGCGGCAGAAGGACGTTCATGTTGCGCTCCGCGTCATGCTGCCGCTCACGCCGCGTCGTAGACGACTTCGAGGGACGGCTTGTCGACCACCGATTTTCCGCACATGTCTTCCATCGTCGCAGGCTCGAGTACGACGCCGCGACCGACCACTTCGCCCTTGAACAGGCCGAGCAAGCCGTCCTGGGTCAGCGGCGTGGGGCGAACCGGCGGCGCCAGGCCGACATTCGTGGCAAGCTCCTCGAACAAGGAACTCCACTGCCCGCCCGGCAGGCCGATGATCTCGTAATTCGCGCTCTTCTTGCGGATGTCGTCGTCGGCCGGGATTGCCGCAAGGACGGGAATGCCGACCGTCTGCGCAAATGCCGCCGCCTCGCCGGTGCCGTCGTCCTTGTTGATGACCATGCCGGCAACGCCCACATTGCCGCCGAGTTTGCGGAAATATTCGACTGCCGAGCAGACATTGTTGGCGACGTAGAGCGACTGGAGGTCATTGGAGCCGACGACGATGACCTTCTGGCACATGTCACGCGCGATCGGCAGGCCAAAGCCGCCGCAGACCACGTCACCGAGGAAGTCGAGCAGCACGTAATCGAATCCCCACTCGTGGAAACCGAGCTTCTCCAGCAGTTCGAAGCCGTGGATGATACCCCGGCCGCCACAGCCGCGGCCGACCTCGGGGCCGCCGAGCTCCATCGCGAACACGCCGTCGCGCTTGAAGCAGACGTCGCCGATCTTGACCTCCTCACCGGCGAGCTTTTTCTTCGACGAAGTCTCGATGATGGTCGGACAGGCGCGACCGCCGAACAGCAGCGACGTGGTGTCGCTCTTCGGGTCGCAGCCGATCAGCAGCACTTTCTTGCCCTGCTGCGCCATCATGTAGGACAGATTGGCCAGCGTAAAACTCTTGCCGATTCCGCCCTTGCCGTAGATCGCGATGATCTGGGTTTCCTTGGTCGCCGGCGTCGTCACCGGCGCATCCGGCTCGATCGACGCTTCCGCTCGCAGAGCGTCCTTCATGTTGATGTTCGGCACGACATTCATGAGAGCGAACTCCAGTTCAGGATCATTTTCAGGCAAGCCGACTCTTCGAACGCGACGCGATAGGCGTTGGAAGCATCCCGGGCATCGTGGTGGTGGGAGATCAGGCCATCGAGCGAGAGCCGTCCGGATTCGACCAAGGCCTTGATCGCGACGAGATCGGAGGGCTGCCACTCCGCGGCAACGCGAAGCCGCGCCTCGCGCATGAACGCGGGCGGAAACGCAAAGGACAGCCGCTCGCTGTAGAATCCAGCCAGCACGATCTCGCCGCCCGGCGCGATGCGGCCAATCAGGGAATCGAGCAGGCTGGCATCGCCGCTCACGTCATAGATGCTCTTGTAGTCGCGCCGCGTATCATGCTCGGGATCGATCACACCGTAGTCGACGGCACCGCCGACGCGCGCCGGATTTTTCTCCCATACGGTCGGCGGCTCGTTGCGAACTGCGATGGAGATGCGCGCCAGCAGTCGCCCCAGCACGCCGTGACCGACGATGCAGTCCGGTGCCGAGGCACCCCGCGCCGCGATGGCATGATACGCCGTCGCCGCCAGCGCTAGCAGAATTCCACGTTCAGCGAGATGTTGATCGAGCGGCACCACGCGTTTTGCTGCGACCACCAGCCGCGATGCGGAGGCGCCGAACAGGCCACGGACCTCGCCGAAACATTTCGCGCCGGGCACGAAGACGCGTTGACCCGGATGGAGGTCCGTAGAACTTCCTGCCTCAACCACGCGGCCAACCGACTCGTAGCCTGGTACCAGCGGATATCCCATGCCCGGGAACGAGGGCATTCGTCCCGACCACAACAACCGCTCGGTGCCTGTGCTGACCCCGCTCCAGTCGACATCGACGACGACATCGTCGGAGGTCGGAGGAGTCAAAGGCAGCCGATCGAGCTCGATCTGCTCCGGCTGCTTGAGAACCACCGCGATGGTCTCCATCGCCCCACTCCGATCTTGGCGGAAGCTGAGAGGACTCCGCGAGTGTCATGCTAGACTTACATTTGCGACTGTCAAGTTTGATTAACGTCAATTTCGATTTTTTGCGCCCTGATCACGCTCGCAAGCATGGGCATCGCCACCGGCCGCAGCGCAATATCGCCAAAGCCGGCCTCGGTGAGCATGTCCCGCAGCCGCGCGAAGGTCCTGGGCCGGCCACTGCCCATCGCGAGCAGATAAAAGGCGAAATACGCATCGCCGATCGGCTCGGCGCCGCGAACGCCGGAGATGGGCTCGGCAATCAGCAGCGTGCCGCCGATTGGCAGGCACAAGTGAATCGCGCGAAGCAGCGTCATGACGTCGGCGTCGTCGTGATCGTGGATCACGCGCACCAGCGAGACGATATCGGCACCCTCGGGAAGACGGTTAGCGAGAAAGCTCCCGCCGATCGCGACCGCGCGCGACGACAATCCCTCGGCACGAAACCGTTCGCTCGCCTGGTCGGCCACCGCAGGCAAATCGAACAGCACGCAGCGCAGTCTGGGCGTCTCGGCTGCAACGGCGGCGATGAACGATCCGTCGCCGCCGCCCACGTCGAGCAGACAGCGATGTCGACGAAACCAATAAGCCGACAGTATCTGCTGCGAGATCATCGGCTGCGACGCAGCCATCAACGCCGTGTAGGGTGCGATCGCTTGACGCGGCAGATTGGCTGCCTTGCGATTCGCCGCGTAAGGCCAATAGGCGGCGAGCTGGCCCGCGCCCACGTCACCGCGCAGCAGCGCGATCGGATCCCTCAGGTCGTCGTACAGCATCGCATGATGCTCGATCATGGCGACGACGCCGGGATTGCCCCTGAGGGCCGCGCCGCGCGAACCAAGACCGTAGCGGCCGTCGCTGCGACGCTGCAGCAATTGCAGCGAGACCGCCGCATCGAGCAGCGTCAACGTCGCATCGACTGGCAGCGGCACACGCGATGCCAGCTCCGCCGAATTCAACGGGCCATCTGCCACTTGATCGAACAGCTTCAGGCGGACGCAAGCAAACAGAACCTGCGAATACACGAAACCGGCACAGAGATCGAACAGCGCGCCTGCCCGACGCCGCGCGATCGGTCGCGTCAGCGCAAAATTCCCGGCAAACCGCTGAAAAGACTGGTTGGAAAGGATCGAATCGCGCCACGCGAGCATGCGATCACGCAACGACGGCCGGGGCGCGCCGTGTCCTGAAGGGACGACACCCGCACCGGACGGCGCCTTGGATGTCTCGCCTCGACCGTCACGATGCGCGATCGCGGCCATCGTGGCTACGCGGCGAACTGGGCAAGCTTGGCCGGCACCAAACGCTTGGCTTCCGAGAGCATCAGCAACCGCAGCTCGGCGCCATTGGGGCATGGCGGGATCGCATCGATGGCGCCACGCACGAGGTCGTGCAAGCGGTACAGCGCGCCATCGAGGCCGAGTTCGATCACCGCGCTCGGACGCCCGAGCGCGAGGTCGCGGCCGACGGGCTTGCCGATCTCATCTTCGTCCGAGGCCGCGTCACGAATATCGTCGGCGACCTGATAGGCCTCCCCGAGCTTCTCCCCGACCATCCGCCACGGCTCGCAATCGGCGCCGGCTGATGCGGCGCCTGCGACCGTAGCCGCGGCGAACAGCGCGCCGGTCTTGGCGCGGTGATAATGTGCGAGATCGATCTTGTCTTCGCATTCCCAGGCTTGCCCCGCGACGATCCCTGAAGGCACGCCGACGGATCGGGCCACCGTCAGGGTGAGCGTCGCCAGCCGCTCCGGCGTGCATTGAAGACGCGCCAGCGTCTGGAACGCGAGCACGATCAACGCATCTCCAGTGAGAACCGCGAGCGGCTCGCCAAATGCCTTGTGCACCGATGGACGGCCACGCCGCGTCTCGGCCGCGTCGAAGCAGGGTAGGTCATCATGCACGAGCGAGGCACAATGCAGGAGTTCGAGCGCCGCGCCGGCAGCGTCAGTAGCCGCTGGATGATCCTCACCGCACGCCGCTGCGACGCTATGGACGAGCCTCGGCCGCACCCGCGCACCGCGGGGAAACACGGCGTAACGCATGGCCGCCGCCAGCCGGGGCGGACAACCGGGAAGCTCGGCCTGATCAATCGCGTCGTTCAGTGCCCGTTCGATCCGGCTGGTGACGTCCATGGCAGGCTCCCGTGCTCGACACAAGGAATGTCAAATTTACTTGTCGATTGGAGTGTAAATAAATATAGACACATGTCAATTGACAAGCCGGAGCCGGTGCGAGATGCCCAGAGATTGTGTTGTCGTTGTCGGCAGCGGTGTCGCGGGGCTGGTCTCCGCCTTCGCGCTCGCAGCACGCGGCCTCGACGTGACTGTCCTGGAACGAGCCGCCGCGCCGGGCGGCAAGATGCGGCAGATCGCGGTCGGCGCCTCGATGATCGACAGCGGTCCGACCGTCTTCACGATGCGCTGGGTGTTCGACGAACTGTTCGCGGCTGCCGGCCGGAATTTCGCGGACCACATCAGCTTGAGCCCGCTGGATATTCTCGCCAGACACGCGTGGGACGAGAATGCCCGGCTCGATTTGTTTGCCGATCAGGAGCGCACAGTCGACGCAATCGGGGATTTTGCCGGCGCTGTGGAAGCGGATGGCTATCGTGCCTTTTGCCGGGACAGCCAACGCATCTACGAGATTCTCGAGAAGCCGTTCCTGCGTGCTCCCCAGCCGAGCATGGGCGGACTGATTGGCGCCGACGGCCTTCGCGGGCTTATGCGATTGCCGCAGATCAAACCGTTTTCGTCGATGTGGTCGGCGCTCGGAAAGTATTTCGTCGATCCAAGGCTGCGGCAATTGTTTGGGCGGTACGCGACCTATTGCGGATCGTCGCCGTATCTGGCGCCCGCAACGCTGATGCTGGTTGCGCATGTCGAGCGCGAAGGCGTCTGGAGCATCGACGGCGGCATGCATGCACTCGCCAAAGCGCTGGCCGATTGCGCAAGGTCCTTTGGCGCGACGATCCGCTACGGTGAGGACGTCAGCGAAGTTCTGATCTCCGGCGGCCACGTCAGTGGCGTCAGGCTTGCAAGCGGCGAGCGTATTGCTGCGGACGCCGTGATCATGAATACTGATGTCGGCGCCTTCGGGGATGGAATGTTTGGAGATCCTGTCCGTCGCGCCGCAGCCGCGATCCCGCTCCGCGCCCGTTCGTTGTCCGCCATGACATGGAGCGCCGTCGCAAAGGCGGATGGCTTTCCGCTGCAACGGCACAACGTCTTTTTCTCGGGCGATTATGCAGCCGAGTTCGACGACATTTTCGCGCATGACCGGCTCCCGCGCGAGCCGACCGTGTATGTCTGCGCCCAGGATCGCGACGATGAAATCCCGCCGGTCGGTCCCGAGCGATTTCTGGTGCTGGTCAACGCGCCCGCAAATGGCGACCGGCATGCCTACGATGCAACGGAGGTGGCACAATGCGCGCAGCGGACATTTGGCATGCTGGAGCGACGCGGCCTGCGACTCCAGTCGCAAGCGGATCCGATGCAAGCGACGACGCCGGCGGATTTCAACCGAATGTTTCCGGCCACCGGCGGCGCATTATACGGCCGCAGTTCGCACGGATGGACGGCCTCTTTCCAGCGTCCGGGAGCACGAACGAAAATACCGGGGCTGTACCTGGCGGGAGGGAGCACGCATCCGGGTCCGGGCGTGCCGATGGCGGCCTTGTCGGGACGGTCCGCAGCAGCCAGCCTGCTCGCGGACCTGACTTCTCGCGGGTCGTTCCGGCAAACGGCTATGCGTGGTGGTATGTCGACGCGCTGAGCGACGACGGGCAGAACGGCATCACCATCATTGCTTTCATCGGCAGCGTGTTTTCACCCTATTACGCATTTGCGCGGCGCAAGGGACCGGCCGATCCGCTCAATCATTGCGCCGTCAATGTCGCGGTATATCGCAACAGCGGAAATCGCTGGGCGATGACGGAGCGATCACGCGACGCAGTCAACTGCACGACGGACACATTCACGGTAGGTCCGAGCCATTTGTCCTGGGACGGCAGATCGCTAACCATCGATGTGGATGAAATTGCCGTTCCGATTCCCGGACGCCTGCGCGGTACCATCCGACTGGTACCCACCGCGATCACGCAGCAGGCCTTCTCGCTCAATCAGAGCGGCAATCATCAGTGGTGGCCGATAGCGCCATGCGCGCGCGTCCAGGTGCGGTTCGATCATCCCCGCCTGAGCTGGCAGGGTGACGGCTATTTCGACATGAACCACGGCGACGCGCCGCTGGAGCAGGGTTTTGCCGACTGGCAATGGTCGCGCGGGGCGATGCAGGACGGCACGGTGATCCTTTACGAAGCAGAGCGCCGTGACGGCAGCCGGGTCGACCTCGCGATGATGTTCGATCCTGACGGACGGATGCAGGCTTTCGAGCCGCCGCCAACGATGGACCTGAGGCGTTCCGGCTGGCGCGTCGCCCGCAGCGTGCGCAGCGACAGTGCTGCCAAGATCGTCAAGACCCTCGAAGATGCGCCGTTCTATGCCCGCTCGGTCGTGTCGGCGAGCATGCTCGGAGAGCCCGTGACGCTGATGCACGAGAGCCTGTCGCTCGATCGCTTCAAGATGCCGATCGTCCAGGCCATGCTGCCATTTCGCATGCCGCGGGTGCGGAGGTCGAATTGGTCAAGGTGACGCGGTTGGCTTTTGCTGCTTCGCCCGTTCGGCTTCCTTCTGTCTGTCGAGCCTCCGGCACACCAGTTCGAGGATGCCCCAGGCCGCCGCGAACATGAGCACCACGAAGAACTCGATGAAACCAAGATAGCTGTCCATGATGTCGCCCCGCGCAACTCTCAGCAGCTACCGTTCCGTACAGAATTCACCCGAAAGCTACGCCCAGCTCACCAATGGCGGCATGTAGCTCAAGATAGTGTCGATGTTGCCTCCGGTCTGAAGGCCGAACATGGTGCCTCGGTCGTAGAGCAGATTGAACTCGACATAAAGTCCACGGCAGGCCAGCTGCTGCGCTCGCTCCGCTTCGGTCCACGGTTCCATCATCCGCCGGCGCACGATCCGTGGATAGACATCCAACAAAGCAAGTCCGACTTCGCGCGTGAATGCAAAATCCTTCTCGAAGTCACCAGTGTCGAGATGATCGTAGAAGATGCCGCCGACGCCGCGCGCCTCGCCGCGGTGCGGCAGGAAGAAATAGGTATCGGCCCAGGGTTTGAACTTGCCGTAATAATCGGGATCATGAGCGTCGCAGGCCTGCTTCATCGCTGCGTGGAACGTCACGGCATCAGTCGCATCCTGGGTTCGCTGCTCCACCAGCATCGGCGTGAGATCCGCACCACCGCCGAACCACCCCTTCGCGGTCGACAGAAAACGCGTATTCATGTGTACCGTCGGCACCCGCGGACTGCGCGGATGCATGATCAGGCTGATGCTGGTGGAGACGTAGTCGAGCTGAATGCCTGCGCCCGGCAGCGTTTTGGCCATCTCTGGGGTAAGCGTGCCGTTGGCCGACGAGGTGTGAATACCGATCTTCTCGAACAGCCTGCCACCGCTGAGGAAACCACCGGTACCGCCGCCGCTGCCGGTCGCGCGCTGCCACGGCTTGAAGATGAAGGTGGCGGCCTCCCCCGGAAACAGGGCGGCCGGCGCTTCGCGCTCCAATACCTCGACCTCGGCGCAGATCCTGTCGCGCAGCGATTCGAACCAGACTTTCGCTTCGGCACGCCGCCGTTCGGCGAGACCGTCGTTGTTGTCCCTGATGGCGTCGGTCCCGTGCATCTGCCTTGCCTTACCGGAACGACCCCGAACGCTGCAGCTGATCCCGGCGTTCCAGGCGTTCGAACAGGTCGATTACCCAGACCACACGGTCCTCGACCGGCCGCCACCGCGGCCTGGCATTTGCGCGTAGCGGCGTTGCCGCCACGGCGTCCACCAGGAAACGGGTCTCTTCAATATCGGCGGTTCTGACGTCAAGCCCTCTCGCCGGCGCCCATTCCATTTGCGGCAAGAGCAGCGTCCGCGCCAGGACCGCGAGCTTGCGTGGGGACGAAACGACTGCACGTCTCGACACGGAATCGAGCCCGCTCCGCTCGAGCTCGCGGCCGATTTCGGCATAGAGCGCGCGGGCGGCGTAAATGCCGGGGCGGCAGCCGATCGGCAGACTAGCGATGCCGTGCGTCGCGCGCGAATAGAACACATCGGCCGCATCGAGCAACCGCTGCACGATGGCCGCGACATCAGGCGTGAAGCAAGGGTTCGGCAGCCAAATGTCCGGGTCGATCCCGGCCTCGCGCAGCCACGCCTGCGGCAGATAGAGCCGGCCGGCGCGAGCATCTTCGCCGACATCGCGGGCAATGTTAGTGAACTGCATCGCAACGCCGAGATCGCAGGCCCGCGCAACGATCTCCGGCGCGCGTTGCCCCATCACCAGCGTCATCATCGCGCCAACAGCACCCGCAACCCGCGCGGCATAGGCAGTGAGATCCTGCAACGTCTCATAACGGCGGACCTCTGCGTCCCACGCGAGTCCTTCGAGCAGCGCTTCCGGCAGCTCGCGCGGTATGCAGAACTTCGTGACGACATCGGCGAACAGGCGATCAGCAGCGAGGTCCATCGGCTGCTCTCGATAGGCGCGATCGAGCCGGTCCCGCAGCCGCGCCACTGCCGCGGCGCGGTCTTTGCCGAGATCGACGGCATCATCAGCCAAGCGACAGAATGCATAGAGCGCAATGGCTGGTTCAGCGACCCGGCGCGGCAGCACCTTCGAGGCCGCATTGAAGGTCCGCGAACCGCCTTTGAGCAGGTCACGGCAGGCAGCCATGTCGATGGGATCGAGCCGTGTCGTCATGCGGTCACCAGGCTTGCAAGATGTGAGGCATCGGGCACCAGGGCATCCAGAACACGCGCCGACGAGAGCACGCCGGGCAGGCCCGCGCCGGGATGCGTACCGGCGCCCACCAGATACAACTTTTCGATATCTTCGCTCTTGTTGTGCGGGCGAAACCAGGCGCTTTGCGTGAGGATCGGTTCCAGCCCGAAGGCTGCACCACGAAACGAGGATAGCCGATCCTGGAAATCCTGCGGCGTCAGCATCCGCGAGCTGACGATCTCATTCTGAAGACCGGGCAGTACAGTCCTCGAGAGCTCGCCTGCAATCGCCTGGCGATACTCTTCGGCTATCAAGCTCCAGTCGGTACCGCTTTGCAGATGCGGGACAGGCGAAAGCACGTAGAACGCATCGCAGCCGTCAGGTGCGAGGGAAGTGTCGGTCGCGGTCGGGCGATGCAGATACAGGCTGAAATCGTCGGCCAGAACCTTGCGATCGAAGATATCCGTCAACAATCGCTTGTAGCGCGGGCCCAGCAGGATCGTGTGGTGCGGCACTCCCTCGTATCTGCGACGTGTGCCGAAATACCAAACGAACAGGCTCATTGAATAACGCGCTCGCTCGATACGCCTGTCAGTCCAGCGTGACCGCGCCGACGCAGGCACCAGATGCCGATACGTCCACGCGGAATCCGCGTTGGACACGACGACATCGGCAGCAATGGTCTCGCCCGAAGCCAACCGTACGCCCCGCGCAACGCCGTTGTTCACGACAATCTCGCGGACCTCGTGGTTGCAGCGGAGCCTGCCGCCCTGCCCCTCGATCAACTTGACCAGCCCATCGACCAGCCGCCCGGTGCCGCCAAGCGCAAAATGCACGCCCCAGCGCCGCTCCAGAAATGCGATCAGGCAGTAAATCGAACTCGCGGTGAGAGGGTTACCACCGATCAACAGCGGATGAAAACTGAAGACGACGCGCAGGCGAGTGTCCCGGAAGAATTTCGAAACCAGCGAGTAGACACTGCGATAGCTCGACAGCCGCAGCATCTCAGGCGCGATCTTCGCCATATCCGTCCATTTCCTGAACGGTACGTCACCAAGCCTCTCGAACCCGACCTTGAAGATCTCCTCGCTGGCTCTCATGTACTCGTCGTAGCCGTCGACGTCGCCAGGCGAGAATCGTGCGATCTCGCGGCGCATCGCGGCGGGATCGCCGGAATAGTCGAAATGCGAACCGTCCTGAAAGCGGATCCGGTAAAACGGCGAGACCGGCACCAGCGTCACGTCGTCCGACATCTTTCGTCCGCACAGCTTCCACAGTTCCTCGAACAGAAACGGCGCGGTGACGATGGTCGGCCCGGCATCGAAGGTGAAGCCGTCCTGAGTGTAGACATAGGCGCGGCCGCCGGGGGCATCGAGTTTCTCAAGAACGGTGACACGATAGCCTTTTGCGCCGAGCCGGATCGCAGCTGCCAATCCGCCGAAGCCGCTGCCGATCACCACCGCATGCGGCTGCAGATGCGATGAAGGTTGCGGCGATGGGCGGACGAAGATTGAATCCAGCATGAGGCCACTGTAATTATTTATTGACAGTTGCCTAGCCGGAAAGTGTATATTCCGACTTACATTTCCTGCGCCGCTTGCTCGGCAGCGCAGGCACGCGCGTATTTCAAGATGAGTTCTGCAATCCGTTGCGGCTCTTCTTCGTGCGCGAGATGACCTAGACCGGACAGTCGCTCGATCACGGCAACTGGAAGAATCTCGCGAACCTGTCGTGCGACCTCCGGCGATATCGAGCGATCATGGGTGGCTGCCACCAGGACCAACGCTGTCGTCAGCCGCGGCAGATCGTGCAGCAACGGCTCGAGTTTCCAGTTCGCCATCATCCGCAGCGCGGCCGCGACATGCGCTGGATTCCGCACCAGCTTGCGGTAGAGCTCAATCCCCTGCTGATCGATTGTCGAACCGGTATTGGCGATCAAGCGCTCGACCGCGCCGGCATGAGACGCCTGCCAGGCGAACATTCGTGGCACCAACGAATTCATCACCAGCAGGTTTGCTAATGGCGAGAACAGATGATTGGCAATGCCGCCGTAAGGCATAAAGGCGCCATTGAGGGCGATCAGCAGGCGCGGCGCCATGCGGCCGGCGAGACACATGCGAGCCGATATCGCTGCTCCTGCCGAATGACCGACCGCGATCTCCGGCCTGACCTCCAGCTTGCGCAGCAGGGCTCCGATGTCGGCGGCCATGCCGGGCAGCGACAGGCGATGTGACGGCGGGGTCTGCGTAAATCCGTGTCCGGGCAAGTCCAGCGCGACCACCGAGAAATGCTGGGCCAGTAGCGGCAACACTCCGCGCCAGGAATGCGTTGCGGCGCCGGTGCCGTGGATTAAGAGCAGCGATGGCCCCTCGCCCATTCGCTGCACATGCCAGCGGATGCCGGCCGCTTCGACGAACAGACTCGCATGCCGATTGGGCCAGTCCGTACCATCGCGGCTCCAGACGAGACCGGACACGGCAGTGTCTTACGCGGGCAATGCCGACGGCACGCCGGCGAGGAACGCGTCGTAAGCCTCAATGAATTCGGCTTTGGCTTCGAAGTGCGGCATCGCGCCGGTCGAGAACACGCGAATGGTCCAGTTGGCACGGCCCTCGACTTGCGTCTTGTTGGCATAGTCGACGAAATCGCCGCGAACGCCATGGCTCATCCAGACCGGCAATGTCAGCGAGTTGTAGATTCGGGGCATGTCCTTGCTGAACAGAAACCCGGAGACGAAATAGTACGGAGCGTGCTGTGCGCCCGGTTGGTGTGTGGTCAGGTAATCATATTCCAGCAAGCCCTCGTCGATGTTGGTCGAGCCCCAGGTCTTGTTCAGGAAGTAGCGAATGATTCGGCGGCTGCTCAGCAGCCGGAAAAAACCTTCGCTCCACAGGCGAACCTCGAATAGCCCGTGCAGCCACGGCTTGCCTCGCGTGCCTTCCCGCCATTTGGTAGCCTTGTCGAGGCTCGTGAAGCCGGTGGGGCTGACCAGGGCCAGGCTGCGAAACGCCAGCGGCATCTCGCTCACGGCTCGGGCGAGAAACTCGGACGACAGCGACACCGCCAATGCGTCAATCGGACCGCGGCCGTGATCGTTCTGGATTTCGCGCGTTGCGATCAGAATGGCGTCGGTCATCATGCGCACGGTGTATTCGCGCCTGCCTCGCTCGGAATGCCCGAAACCGGGAAGCTCCAATGCGTAGACTGTCCGGCTTCGGCGATAGTGTTCGTAGAGGGGTTTAACTTCATAGGCTGAGGCCGCGGCATTGATGCTGTGAACCAATAGCAGCGGCGGGAAATTGCCGGATAGTTCGGGACCGGCCGAATAGTAGGTCAACCTTCCGACCGGACTACCGATCTCGTGGCGCTGGCCGGAGACCGGGGCGGGCAATTCCGCGCGACGCGACGCGTCGGCATTTATTGCCCGGGCGGCTGCGCTCATTCAAAGTCTCCCTTTTTCGAACCCGATCGCATCTCGCCGTGGCCAAGACCGTAACAGCAGTGGATCAAGACTGACAATCATAGTTGTCGACCAGCGACGGAAATGCCGCTTGACACGGGGCTCCGCCCGTCAACCCTTTCTCGAAGTGCTGTCCGGCCGGCGCCAGCCAGTTCCGCCGCTCTGGATGATGCACCAGGCCAGCCGTTACTTGACCGAATACCGCTATGTTCGCGCCAGAGCCGGCGGCCTTCTCGATCTCTGCTTCACGCCTGATCTCGCCGCCGAGGTGACGCTGCAGCCGATCCGCCGCAAATTTCGGAAGCGGCCAATTGATCTTCAATCTCGGCCACGCATCCAACCGCAGACCCCGATCGCACATGTCGAACATTGGTGAAGCGGGTGCGGACCTGCAAGGGATCGTTTTAGCCGACGCTGGCAAGCACTGCTTTTGACAAAGTTGCGGCGTCGGCGTGCGGCAGCGGCAGATAGCGTGCGCCCATCTCCTTGGCGATGGCTTCGCCTGAAATGCCCGGACGCGGCGACGTATCGACCAGGACAATGTCGACACCGGCCCCGCGCAACTGCCGCGCCGCGCTCATCGCGTCGTCCTCGGCACGCGGACGCCCCTGCCCGCCATCGCGCGCAATGTTGGCCCGGCCGTCGGTCAGGACGATCACGGTCGGCGTCTGTCCCTTGCGGCGGACCGAATCCGCCAACACGAAAGCCGCATCGAGCCCCGCAGCCAGCGGTGTCCCGCCGCCGCCAGGCAATCCTGCGAGAGCACGTTTAGCGCGCGCCAACGAACGGGTCGGCGGCAGCAGCAACTCCGCAGCACTGCCGCGAAACGAAATCAGCGCGACCTGGTCTCGCCGGATGTAGCAATCCGCCAGAAGCAACTCGACCGCACCCTTGGCCTCCGCTAGCCGATGCAATGCTGCGGAACCGGACGCATCGACAAGGAAAATCGTGACCGTTTCTGTGCGCTGCCTGAACCGCAAGATGCGGAAATCATCCTTACGGATCAAAATCCGGGGTAGCGATCGCGCGCCCGCTCCGGTCATCTCACGCCGCCGTAGCGGTTGCCATGGTGCCGCCGCGCGCAAGGTTTCGATCACGTTGAGCTTGGCACCGGCACGCAATTCGCCGCTCAGCACGCCGGCCGGACGCCCACGCTTGTTGGATTTCTGCAATGCGCCGGCCTTGCCGGAGGAACGACTGCGCGATCGTCGCGCTGATCCCGCACGAAGGGCTGCAAGCACGTCCGGAGGGATTGCGGCCTGCGCCGCGGCCAGAATGACTTCGTCAAGCGCGCGATCGATGTCAGGGGTTTGATCTTCGCCACCGGACTCGTCAGCTTCATCGTCTGTTGGCGGTGGTGGCTGCCCCGGCTGGGCCGCCTCATCTGCGGGCGGCAACACCAGGGCACGGGGAGCCAGCGCCAACCGCGCGGCCAAGGCAAGGTCTCCCTGATCGACTTTGGAATGGCCCGCGAGCGCGGCGGCGGCGCAGGCGATACGCAGCGCCAGCAATGGCGCGCGCAAGGAGGTGATCCCGAGCGCCGTGGCCGCGGTACAGAGGGCCTCGACCTGGGCACCGTCCGCCTTGAGGGTTGGCAGCTTCGCGCGTGCGGCCGAAATTTCCCTGGTATCAAGCGCGAATTCCTCGGCGTCACGGACGCCGATCGCGTTGAGATCGAGGTGGACCGCCAGGCGATCGCGCAGAGACGCCGACGTGAATTCATCGTCAGCGCCTTCGTCGAGGGCGACCACACCGAAACGCGCAGGCATCCGAAGCGACAGGCCGTCGCGCTCGACGATGGTCTCCCCAGCGTCCATCGCGGCCGTGACATGGACCGTCGTTGCTGCGGACAGCCGCTCCGCCATCGCCAGAATGAGGACACCGCCATCCGCCTCTGCGAGCAGCCCGCGTTCCGCAACCGGCCTTCCAGCCAGTAGCGTCGCGTTGAGATCGAGGCCACCGAGAAGCCGGCCGTCGGCGATGTTGAGCGGCAGATGCTTCACGTTGCAGGATGGCGGCAACACCGTACGGAGCATGGCCAGCCAGCGATCCCGCACCGGTCCGGAGCGTGATCTCAACAACACGCCACCGGTTCCCGACGGATCCACGGCGAATAATTGCAACGCCGTCACCGCATCGGACCAGATGGCAGCGCCGGTCATCCCAGGACCTCTGATATCGCACGGTCGACGCGTACCGAGGAGCCCGCATCATCGAGCGGATTGCGCCGCAAGCGATGACGCAAAGCGGAAGGCGCGATCCGGCGCAGATGATCGTCAGTCACGGTCTTTGCGCCTTCGAGTGCCGCGAGCGCTCGTGCGGCGCGCATCAAGGTCAGCTCGCCACGCAAGCCGTCGGTGCCGAGCGTCATGCAGAGCTTGGCGGCGCGCTCGAGCGTCACATCGGGCACCGAGACTGAGGAAAGTTTCTCCCGCGCCCCGATTATCTTCTTGCGAAGCTTGACCTCGTCCTTGGCCCAATTGGCGACGAAGGCTTCGCTATCGCTTTCAAAAGCGTCCCGGCGCCGTACGACCTCGATCCGGTCCGCGAGATTGTCGGGTGTCTTCACCTCCACCGACATGCCGAAGCGATCCAGCAATTGCGGGCGCAACTCGCCTTCCTCGGGGTTTCCCGTCCCGACCAGCACGAACCGCGCCGGATGGCGTATGCTCAGGCCTTCGCGCTCCACGACATTTTCGCCGGACGCGGCAACATCGAGCAGAAGATCGACCAGATGATCCTCCAGCAGATTGGCTTCGTCGATATACAGGAATCCACGATGCGCGCGGGCCAGCAATCCCGGCTCGAACGCCTTCTCTCCGCGCGCAAGTGCGCGTTCCAGATCGAGCGCCCCGACAACGCGATCCTCGGTTGCGCCGAGCGGCAGATCGACGACCGGAACAGGCACTTGCGCGGATTTCAGCCCGCCTTTGGTTGCGCGAATGCGGCAATCCTCGCAAAACTCCGCCGGCCGATCCGGATCGCAATTATAGCGGCAAGCGGCAACGACCTTCATCTTCGGCAGCAACGCCGCAAGCGCGCGGACCGCGGTGGACTTGCCGGAGCCGCGATCGCCAAAGGCCAGCACGCCGCCGACCTTGGGATCGACCGCGGCAATCAGCAGCGCGAGCTTCATCTCGTCCTGGCCGACAATCGCGGAGAATGGAAATGTTGTTGCCATGCTATCCTTTCATGGCAGCGGCCGCGTACGCGCAATGATATCGGCCGCCCCCTTGTGAAGCAGTTCCAACCCGACCGCGCGACCGAGCTCGCGCGGTCGACTTGCGGGTCCCGAGCGGGTCACTTCGATAAATTCCCTGCCCGCTTCATCCAGCACCGAAGCCGTGAGCGTCATCTGCGAACCGTCGATCATCGAATATCCTGCGATGGGCGAGTTGCAGTGACCGTTCAGGATCCACAAAACCTCTCGTTCCGCGTCGCAACTTAGATGTGCCGCGGGATCGTCGATCAGCGCGAGATATTGCCGCGTCCGCCAATCGTTGACCGCGCACTCGACCGCGACGATACCCTGCCCCACTGCGGGCAAAACCTGCGAAGGCGCAAGCTCGCAAGCAATGCGATGGCCGAGACCGATCCGTTCGAGCCCGGACCGGGCCATGATCAAAGCGTCCGCCGGCCCCGCCTCGCCGCCACCGGGCAGGCGTTGCATGTCCCGATTGTCCAGCTTGCGAACTCGGGTATCGGCCGCGCCGCGAAAGTGAATCACCTCGATGTCAGGGAACAGCCGCCGTGCATAGGCGGCGCGCCGCACCGCGTTGGTGCCGATCCGGTAACCCTTGCCGCGCGAGCGCCTGATGTCCTCGAGAAAGACGCCGGCTCGCAGCACGAGCGCATCGGTCGGCGGATCGCGCGGCAGCGTCGCTGCGATTACGAGCCGGGGCGTATCCTCATTGCCGGGCATGTCCTTGAGCGAATGCATTGCTGCATGAAGCCGGCCCGATCTGACCGCGGCGCGGATGGCAGTGACGAATGCACCGCCCTTGCCGCCATGGACCAACAGCTTGCTGGTCTGATCGTTATCGCCCGTGGTCTCGAACCTGACGATCTCGACGCCCAATGCGGGCGCCACCCCGGACAAGCGCCGCGCAATATCCTCGGTCTGGGCCAATGCCATGACGCTCTTGCGCGTACCTATCCGCATCGAGACTGCCACCACCGCGCTCCCATCCGCAACCGCACGACTCTCCGCGGCGCGGGCAGAGATTAAGGCCAGCCGTTTCCGGAATGCAAATCAGGGTCAGCTTGCGGTGCACGCGCCGATTTCAAGACAAAGCTCTGCAGCGAATATACGAGCCAATCATCCGGCGTTTCACACCGCGCCAAATTTATTTTTGCTGGCGTGCTCCGAACTTCTTCCGACTTCTGCTTGGCCCGACGGGGTGTTACTCATATCGCTGCGCCCCTTGGAAGCAACTGGCCACCGGAGTTCGAGATCGCGATGAGCGCGGATGTCCTGATAGGTGACGGCGAAACGGCGCGGCTGACACCTCATCCGCTGCGTTCAGCCGTGCTCGGCGAGGTTCATGCTCGCCCCTTCACCCCTATTGCAGTGCCATCGCGCGTTGTGCATTTTGCCTTCGACACGTCGGGACCACGCGCACAGGTCGACCGCGTCAACCTTACCGCATTTTGCACGTCGCGCGGGCTGCAATCGCCATCGCCCGCCGAAAAGCATCATCGCGCCCCGTTCGGCACCACCGTGCTGCGCTGGGAGCAGCACTCCGAATTCACCACCTACACCTGGGAAATGCCAGCCGATCCCGCGGCCGCGCCGTTCCATCCGGATGTGGCCTCGCTAGCGGGACCGATGCGGCTGGTGCCGCAGCCCGGCCCGCTGCTGGTGGCCGTCGACCTGCATCTTCTGGCAGAGGATCTGCCACGAACCGCGCCGGAACGGTTGTTCGACAACGCCAGTCTGGCGGTCGCCGAGAACTCGGACGGCGCCGCGCTCTACGCGACAGATTTCCAGCCCGGCCCTTCGGGCTTTGTCCGCATCCTCGTTGCCAACCGTAAGATGTCGTCCGAACGCGCCGGAGCGCTGGTCAGGCGGGTGATCGAGCTCGAGACTTATCGCACGCTCGCCTTGCTCGGCCTGCCGGAAACGCAACGGCTGTCGCCATCGATCGCAGCCGCAGAGCGCCGCCTCGTCGAAGTCACCGACCAGATGCGCCAAGCCGGTGACCTCGCCGCCAACCACAAGCTGCTCGATGAGCTGACTGCCCTGGCCGCCGAGGTGGAAGCCGGGGCGGCCGCGAGCGTGTTTCGCTTTGGCGCCAGCCGTGCCTACGAGGAGATCGTCGAGCAACGCTTGCAGACCATCGGGGAACGCAAGGTCGGTGGACTCCCGACGTGGTCGTCGTTTCTGGCACGCCGGATGAAGCCGGCTCTGCGCACATGCGTCACCACTGAGGCACGCCAATCCAGCCTTTCGTTGAAGCTAGCACGCGCCGCAAACCTGTTGCGCACCCGCGTCGATGTCGAGCTGGAGCAGCAGAATCAAGAGCTTCTGAAGTCGATGAATGCGCGGACGCGGCTGCAACTGCGGCTGCAGGCCACAGTGGAGGGCCTTTCGGTCGCGGCGATCACCTATTACGTGGTAAGCCTGTTTGGATACATCGCCAAAGCGGCACATGACAGCGGCGCTCTTCATGTCGAGCCCAATGTCGCGACAGCAGCCTTCGTGCCGGTTGCCGGCCTTGCGATCTGGTGGACGGTGCGAACTATCCGTAGAAGGCACATGGCCGGCGAAGACCGATGAAGCTGCTCGTCGGATTACTCGCGACCGTTGCGATCCTGCTCGGGCTGTTTGAACTGCATGATGGAAGCCGGGAACTGAACGTCACGCGAACCGTCATCGGCGAAACGCCGGTGACGATCTTCAGGCCGAAATCCGCCTCTCCAGCGCCGGTCGTCGTGATCGCGCACGGCTTTGCCGGTTCGCAGCAGTTGATGCAGCCGTTCGCCGAAACGCTTGCGCGCAACGGGTATGTCGCCGTGACCTTTGATTTCCTCGGCCATGGCCGCAACTCGGTCCCGATGCATGGCGATATCAACGAGGGCCTGACCATCACTGCCGCCTTGCTGGAGGAATTGACCGACGTCGCGGCGTCGGCACGCAAGCTGCCCGGGAGTGACGGCCGGCTCGCGGTGCTCGGACATTCCATGGCGTCCGACATCGTGGTGCGGTACGCGCAAGCGCACCCGGATGTCGAAGCGACCGTCGCGGTCTCGGTGTTTTCGCCCGTGGTGACACCGGCCAATCCGCGCAATCTGCTCGTCATCGTCGGTGCGCTGGAGCCTGCGATGCTCAGGAACGAAGGCCTCCGCATCGTCAATCTCACCGCCGGCGGCACGGCCAGTCCCGGCGAGACTTACGGGCGATTTTCCGACGGTACCGCCCGCAAGCTCGTGCTGGCGCGCGGCGTCGAACACATCGGCGTGCTCTACAGCCATGACAGCCTGATTCAAACAGTGCGCTGGATGAATGCGGCCTTCGGCGACCGGCCGCAGGCAGAGGTCGACAGCCGCGGCCGCTGGCTGGCGCTGGTGTTTGCCGGCATCGTCGCACTGGCCTGGCCGCTGTCCACAATGTTGCCTGCGGCAAGTCCGAGTTTGGCCGGCGCAAGCCTGGGCTGGAAGGCGCTGATGACGGCCGCTCTCCTGCCGGCGATCGCAACCCCGCTGGTGCTGTGGAAGATGCCGACTGACTTTCTGCCGATCCTGCTCGGCGATTATCTGACATTACATTTTCTGCTCTACGGCGCGCTGACGACCACGTTCTTGGTCTACTTGCGCAAGCCTCAACCGCCGGCCGCCGCGACGTCTTTCGCATGGACGCGCGTCGCGATCGCGGCAGTTGCAGTGTCCGCCTACAACATCCTGGCCTTCGGTCTTGCGATCGACGCCTATGTGTTCTCGTTCCTGCCGATCCCGGCGCGTCTGCCTCTGATCGCCGCAATCGCCTGCGGGACGCTGCCCTATTTCATCGCCGATGAGTGGCTGACGAGCGGCAGCGAGTCCCGCAGCGGCGCCTACGCCCTCACCAAATTCTGTTTCATACTCTCGCTTGCGATTGCCGTAGCGCTCAATCCGATGAAGCTGTTCTTCCTCGTGATCATTGTGCCGGCCATCCTGCTGCTGTTCCTGGCCTTTGGGCTGATCAGCCGCTGGAGCTACGCGGCGACGCGGCATCCGCTACCGGGCGCACTCGCCAACGGAACGCTGTTCGCATGGGCGATCGCCGTGACCTTTCCGATGATCGTGCGATGATTTTTCCTCCCACGATTTGCTGCTGGAGTGATGAGATATGTGGCTACCCAAGCGCATCGAACCCTTGCCCGGACAGGAGTCCGTCTGGGATTATCCGCGTCCGCCGCGTCTGGAGAAGATCGGTGCGCGGCTGCGCGTCATCTTCAACGCACACACGATTGCCGACACGACGGCGGGCTATCGGATCCTCGAGACCAGTCATCCGCCGGTTTACTACATTCCGCCCGACGATATCGCGCGACAATATCTGCTAAATTCGCCGGGCAGCTCGTGGTGCGAATTCAAGGGGGACGCACGATACTGGTCGCTGAGTGTCGATGACCGGATGTCGGATCGCGCCGCCTGGAGCTATTCGTCGCCGTCGCCGACGTTCTCCGCTATCGCGGGGCATCTGGCGTTCTATGCCTCGCGCGTCGATGAATGCTGGGTGGACGACGAACGCGTGCAGCCCCAAGAAGGCGACTTCTACGGCGGCTGGATCACCTCACGCATCGTTGGGCCGTTCAAGGGCGGCGCAGGGACTCGCGGATGGTAGAACACGAGTCTCCTGCTGGTCATCACTACTTCGGCTGGCCGGTCGAACCGTTGGCGGGCCCTGTCCCGGTATCCGATGAGGTCGGGGCAGCACGGGTGTCAGGCGCGGGATTGATCGGCTGATAGAGCTTGGGCTGATCGGGCGTGCCAGCCGGCTGCGCCATGCCTGTCGTTGCACCACCGACCGGCGTGGTTGCCTGAGCGGTTTCGAGGCGGGATTTGCCGTTGTAGCCAACCGTGAGCAGGCCCATCACTGCGAGCGCGAGGACGGCGAACCCAATGAGTTCGGGTCCGGCTCCGCTCGGCGCCAAGCCGCGGCTGCTTCCGTTGCCTTCAAGCGCGTTCGCCGCGATTTCGCGGTTGGTGCGGGAGCGAAGAAAGTAGATGAACGCGCCGGCAATGATGAACGTCGTGGCCGCGAGGGTGAAGAACATCAGCCAGCTGATAGGGTTGTCGCCTTGCATGAGAAGCCTCCATTGTATGATTGAGATGACAATGGGAGCGACTAAACTTGGTTCCTAAGGGATGATAAGCCACAGACCTTCACTGACCCAAGCCATTGAGGAAATGAGAAATATCTTGAATCGTGCAGGATTCAACGTGGATTGTCAGATCGAAATGTAAACTACAATTGACAGTCGGGCCAACATCGGAGAGCTTTGTCGGACGGAATTGCCGGCAGCCCCGAGGGATGACATGGCGCCAAGGATGAGCGGCCTCCGCACCCAACGATCCGATCCGGCGAAGCTGGATGAGCTGTTGCTGCGCATGGCGGGGGGCGACGAGCTGGCCTTCGAAAAGCTGCACGCGGCCACGCGGCGCAAGCTGTTCTCCACCGTGCTCCTGGTCGTCAGGCGCCGGCATCTCGCCGAAGACATCGCGCAGGAGGCCTATGTTCGCATCTGGCTGAACGCCCCGGCGTATCGTCCGGCTCTGGGCTCGCCCATGATGTGGATGATCACGATCGCCAGGAATCTCGCGATCGATGCCGTGCGAAGGCCATCGCGGGAAATCTTTCGCGACCAGTCGGCCTTGCTGGACTTTCCGGCCGACACTCCCACGGCGCTCGAGAGCATGGAGCGCAGGGAGAACGAAAGCGACACCGCAAGGCTTCAGCAGAGCATGTTGTCCGCCTTGCAAACGCTCGAGCCGACACGGCGTCATCTGGTGATCGCGGCCTATCTCCACGGTGAAAGCCGGCATCGGTTGGCCGAGCAATATGGCGTCCCCGCCAACACCATCAGGACATGGCTGCGTCGCGCACTCATGCATGTGCGGGCGCAGATCGGAGCGATGCCGCCGGGCCATCACGGGATGCGGTCGTCCTCTCTCGGCCATTAGCGCATGATCGGGAGAATCGCGCATCGGCTCTCCTAGACCTTGAACGATAATTTGAACTGATCGTGCTGCCCGCCGGGAACTTATGTTCACTTTGTAACTTGCGTCTCGGGCTGCTGCAGCGGGAATTTCGTCGTGCCGGAAATTAAAATGCCTATCATCCTCGTTGTCGAAGACGAGGAGTTGCTCCAGAGTTTCGTCGCGGACGCATTGCACGACGGCGGCTTCGAGTCGGTCGTCGCGTCGTCTGGAGAAGAGGCCGTGACTTTGCTGAAAGCCGACAACGGCCAATACCGAGCGCTGGTCACCGACATCGACCTGAAAGGCAAGATGAACGGCTGGGACGTCGCCCAGCACGCCAGGGAGATCCATCCGGAATTTCCTATCGTCTATACGAGCGGGGCCGCAGCCGCGGACTGGACCTCCAAGGGCGTTCCAAACAGCGTCATGCTTCCCAAGCCGTTTGCACCGGCACAGCTTCTCACCGCCCTCGCCAATCTTCTCAACAGCGGGACGCCCGCGGCGTAGGTCAGGCACAAGAGACGCAACGACAAATTCTCGCGACCGGACCGGGCGACGACATCCAGACCACACGTTTTTGCCGTACGCACATTTCGCTTGTTCGCCGTGTGGCCTCCCATAGTCGTCGCCGGTGCCGAAAGAATGCTGGCGAGACGAAAAACAGAACTCGCAGAGCAATCTGGCCATGGGATCGCTCGAGGCCAACACGGCGAGATGATCGAGCTTGGTCAAATGGGTGCACGCGACCGACTCCGGCATCGTCCGAATTTGAACAGGCGACGGCACGTCTCTTCGCTACTGCTGACGCAAGATGCCATCACTCGCTCCGGCCAAATGAGCCGCGATGGTGCGCGCCTTTGAAAGGTCCCGGTTCTTAGGCCAATCGTAATCGGTCCCAAGTTCTCCCCTATTTTCTTGAGAAGCCGCCGGCACGTCTTCAGTCGCACGGCGCCTGAAGACGTGCTGAACCGCGCGCCCGCAAAACTCCTGTGATACAGGCGCGTGACGCGATGCAACTCCCCAGCCGAGACTGGCGAACTGCACGATTTCAAGGGGTTAAATGCTCCCTGGCTGGGGCGGGAGGGATCGAACCTCCGAATGGCGGAATCAAAATCCGCTGCCTTACCGCTTGGCTACGCCCCAACGCCCGGACGGGATGGCGACGGCCGACCGCCGCAGATTCCCTCCGGTCGCAGCCGGTCTATAGGGAGCAGCGCGGCATTTCAACCGCCTGGAGCGGCAAAATACCGCCGGTGCCCGGGATCGGCCGCGCCGCGCCCTTTATCGAGCCGCGCTAGGGATGACAGGCCCTGCGGCGAGGCATCCTTCCGCCCATTGAGACCTCGGCCATTTCATGGGAATACGGCGCCGATATCCGTCCACGGGAGTGAGCCATGACCTACCGCGCGCCGATCTCTGACATGCTGCTGTCGCTCAACCACGGCGCCGGCCTCAAGGCCGCCATGGAGGCCGGTCATTACGGCGATTTCGACGCCGACATTGCCGCAGCCGTGCTGGAGGAAGCTGGCAAGTTTGCAACCGACGTGCTGGCTCCGCTCAACAAGGTCGGCGACGAGCACGGCATCAAGCTCGACGACGGCAAGGTCACGACCGCGCCGGGCTGGCCGGACGCCTACAAGCGCTGGATCGAGGGCGGCTGGAACGCGGTCTCGGGCCCGGAAGATTTCGGCGGCCAGGGCCTGCCGATCGCGATCAACGCCGCCTGCACCGAGATCTGGAGTGCCGCGAACGTCGCTTTCGGCCTCTGCCCGCTGCTGACGGCTTCGGCAATCGAGGCGCTGGACGCGCATGGCAGCGACGCGCTGAAGAAGATCTATCTCGAGAAGCTCGTCTCCGGCGAGTGGACGGGCACGATGCAGCTGACCGAGCCGCAGGCCGGCTCCGATGTCGGCGCGCTGCGCACCCGCGCCGAGAAGCAAGCCGACGGCACCTATCGCATCAAGGGGACGAAGATCTTCATCACCTATGGCGAGCACGACATGACCGACAACATCGTGCACTTCGTGCTGGCGCGCCTTCCGGACGCGCCCGCCGGCACCAAGGGCATCTCGTTGTTCCTCGTGCCGAAGTTCATGGTCAATGCAGACGGCTCGCTCGGACAGCGCAACGACATCTTCGCCTCGGGCGTCGAGCACAAGCTCGGCATGCATGCCTCTCCCACCTGCACCATGACCATGGGCGACCATGGCGGCGCCATCGGCTTTTTGATCGGCGAAGAGAACCAGGGCATGCGCTGCATGTTCACGATGATGAACCAGGCCCGCCTCGGCGTGGGCCTTGAGGGCGTCGGTGTCGCCGATCGCGCCTTTCAGCAGGCCTTGTCCTTTGCGCAGGAGCGCAAGCAGGGCCGCGCCGTCGGCAAGAAAGGCGACGGATCGGATGCGATCTTCGTGCACCCCGACGTCAAACGCATGCTGATGCGGATGCGGGCGCAGACTGCGGCTGCGCGCACCATCTGCTATGCGACCGCTGTCGCACTCGACGTCTCGACGCGCGCCAAGGATCCGAAAGTCAGGGCCGATGCCGCAGCGCGCGCGGCGCTGCTGACGCCGATGGCCAAGGGCTATTCCACCGACATCGGCAATGAGGTCGCCTATCTCGGCGTGCAGGTGCACGGCGGCATGGGCTTCATCGAGGAGACCGGTGCGGCCCAGCATTATCGCGATGCCCGCATCACCGCGATTTACGAAGGCACCAACGGCATCCAGGCGATCGACCTCGTCACGCGCAAGCTCGCGGCCAATGGCGGTGCGTCGGTGTGGGCGCTGCTCGACGAACTGGCGGCGACGGTCAAGAAAGTCGAAGCCTCCAACGATCCGGCTTTCGGCACCACGGGCGTCAAGCTGCGCGAAGCGCTGGAGGCCTTGACGCGTACCAGCAAGTGGTTGCTGGAGCGGGTGACGTCCGCGCCGAACGAGGCGCTTGCAGGTGCGACACCGTATTTGCAGCAATTCGGTTCCACGCTCGGCGGCTGCCTGCTCGCCTCGGAGGCGCTCGCCGCCAAGGCCGACGGCAACACGGACGCCGCGCGCTACGTCGCACTCGCGCGCTTCTTCGCCGAGAACATCAGCGTCCAGGCCGGCGCGCTCGAGCGCACCGTGACGGAAAGCGCGGAGTCGGTCGCGACAGCCGATGCGGTTCTGCTGGGTTAAGCAGCGGCTCACCACAACCGGAAGATTTAGGCTTTTGGACTTGCAGCTCATTGCTGCAATGCAAACCCCGTGGCGGCCGCCATGTGCCGCCGTGTGGAAATCCGCTCCAGAAAGCTTGACCGAGCGCATTGGCACGCTTGCGGGATGATGTAGGCTGAGGCTTGCAAGGCTCGCGAGCGGCAAGTGTCGCGGCGAGCGCAGGGGGTTCTCATGTCGAGCGGCAACATCGTTCTCACCGAGGAGCGCGGAACGCGCGTGATCAACTTGCGCCGCCCGGGCAAGAAGAACGCCATCACCCAGGACATGTATCGGGAGATGAGCCGCGCGATCGACACCGCGCAGAACAACCCCGATATCCTCTGCATGATCATCACCGGCGGCTCCGGCGTATTCACCGCGGGCGACGACATCGACGATTTCATGCACGCCGACACCGCGCGTCCCGAGACGCTGTCGGAGGGCGCCAAGTTTCTTTATTCGCTCGCCCTCAACGTCAAGCCCATCATCGCCGCCGTGGACGGCGCCTCGATCGGCATGGGCACCGTGATGCTGTTTCACTGCGACTACGTGTTGGCCTCGAACGCTGCGACCTTCTCAGCGCCCTACATCCATCTCGGGCTGGTGCCGGTCGGCGCCGCCAGCCTCCTGATGCCGAACACGATGGGCTATCAGCGCGCCTTCGCGATGCTGGTGATGGGGCGGACGTTCTCCGCAGCCGAGGCGCACGCGGCAGGCTTCGTCAACACCGTGGTATCGCCGGGACATACCGAGGTCGAGGCGCGCAAGGTGGCGCGCGAGATCTGCCGGCTGCCGGCCGAGGCGGTCGCAACCTCCCGCAAATTGCTGCGCGCGCCGGCCGAAGACCTCACCCGCCGCATCGACCAGGAAGGCCATCTGTTCGGCGAGCGGCTGAAGTCGGACGAAGCTGTGGCAGCATTCAACGCGTTCGCAAGCCGGAAGAAGCGGTAGCCTTCGGGGCGTGCGAAGCGCGAACCCGGAATTCCTTTCTCCACCAACTGCCGTTCAATCGATTTTGGGCTCGACGCTACGCGCGTCCCGGAATGACGGCGAGAACTTCGTGAAATCTTCGCGCGGAGCGACTAATCTGGTTCTATGCGATATGCCTTACGATCCATCCTCGCCACCCTCGCCCTCGTTGCCGCTCTCCCCGCCTCGGCCGAGACCGCCGCGCCGGTCGAGCTACGCGTCCTTGCCATCAACGATTTTCACGGCAATCTGCGGCCGCCGCCGGGCGGCATTCGCATCGCCGATCCCGAGGACAGAACCAGGAAAGTGATGGTTGCGGCCGGCGGCGCCGAATACATGGCGACGCTGGTCAAGCAACTGCGCGAGGGACACAAGAACACGATCTTGGTCGCGGCCGGCGATCTGATCGGGGCGAGCCCGTTCCTGTCGGCGATGTTTCACGACGAGCCTTCGGTGGAAGCGCTTTCCCTGATGGGGCTTGCGATCAGCTCGGTCGGCAATCACGAATTCGACGAGGGCAAGACCGAGTTGCTCAGGATGCAGAACGGCGGCTGCCATCCGGTCGACGGCTGCCAGGGGCCGCATCCGTTCACGGGCGCCAAATTCCGTTATCTGGCCGCGTCCACCGTTGAGACCCCAACGGGCAACACCGTGCTGCCACCCTACGAGATCCGGGACTTCGACGGCATCCCAGTCGCCTTCATCGGGCTGACCTTGAAGGAGACCGCAGGCATCGTCTCGCCGTCGGGCATCCATGGGCTCGAATTCCGCGACGAAGCCGCGACCGTGAACGCGCTTGTGCCGCAGCTGAAGGCGCGCGGCGTCGAGGCGATCGTGGTGCTGATCCACCAGGGCGGCGAGCCCGCCGGGGACTACAATGAATGCCCTGCCATCACCGGGCCGATCGTCGACATCGTCAAGAAATTCGACCGCGCCGTGGACGTCGTCGTCAGCGGCCATACCCACCGCGCCTATGTCTGCGACATCGACGGGCGGCTCGTCACCAGTGGCGACAAATACGGCACGCTGGTCACCGCGATCGACCTCAAGCTCGATCCTGTCACTCGCGACATCATCAGCGCCAAAGCCGAGAACGTCATCGTCGCCAATGCCTCGCTGGCGAAGGACGCCGAGCAGACCGCGTTGATCGAGGCCTATGACAGGCTGTCGGCGCCGATCGCCAACCGGCCGGCCGGATCGGTGACGCAGACGCTGTCGCGCGTGCCGAACGAGGCCGGCGAAAGTGCGCTCGGCGACGTCATCGCGGACGCGCAGCTTGCCGCGACCCGGGCGCCCCAGGATGGCAGCGCTGTCATCGCGCTCACCAATCCCGGCGGCATCCGCACCGATATCGTCCCGAAGGAGAACGGCGCGATCACCTTCGGCGATGTCTTCGCCAGCCAGCCGTTCCGCAACCGCCTCGTGACGGTGACGCTGACGGGCAGCCAACTGAAGGACATGCTCGAGCAGCAATGGCTCGACCCGAAGCGACCGCGCATCCTCCAGGTCTCGATCGGATTCAGCTATGCCTGGGATGCGTCGAAGCCATTCGGCGAGCGCGTGATGGCCGACAAGATGATGCTCAACGGCAGGCCGATCGAGCAGGCCAGCGGCTATCGTGTCACCCTCAACGATTACCTCGCGGTCGGCGGCGATGGTTTTACCGTCGCCAAACAAGGCACGGCGCCGCAATATGGCGGCTACGACGCGGACGCGCTGTTCGCGTTCTTCCGGGCGCATGGACCAATCGGCCCGCTGCCGCTGAGCCGAATCCTGCGCGTGAATTGATCCGGATCAAACGGGCCGGAACGGGACAACCCTTTGCCATTCCCGTTCGAGCGCATAGATTGGGTTTTGCATTGCGTTTTGGCGCCGGATGCGCCAAGCGACGTCGAAAGCCCGCATCCATGAGGCCGACCTGATGAGCACGCTTCTCCTTTCCCACAAGGCCTGCCTCGACCATGTCACGCCGCCGGGACACCCTGAAAGGCCGGATCGCCTCCGTGCGGTGGAAGAGGCGCTGTCGCATGAGCGCTTCCAGTTTCTGGTGCGCGACCAGGCGCCGGAGGGCGATCTCGATATTGTCACGCTCTGCCACAACGAGCACTACGTCACCGAGCTGCGCCACATCGCGCCGAGCAGCGGCCTCGTCTACATTGACGGCGACACCTCGATGTCGCCGGGCACCTGGGAAGCGGTGATGCGCGGCGTCGGCGGCGCGGTGGCCGCAACCGAAGCGGTGATGGCCGGCGAGCATCGCAATGCCTTCGTCGCGGTGCGCCCGCCTGGCCATCACGCCGAGATCGGCAAGCCGATGGGCTTCTGCTTCTTCGACAATGTCGCCATCGCCGCGCGTCATGCGCAGCGCAAATACGGCATCAAGCGCGCGGCCATCGTCGATTTCGACGTGCATCACGGCAACGGCACGCAGGACATTTTCTGGTCGGACCCGACCGTAATGTATTGCTCTACGCACCAGATGCCGCTGTTTCCTGGCACCGGCGCGAGGGGCGAGCGCGGCGACCACGACACCATCGTCAATGCGCCGCTCGCCTCCGAGGATGGCGGGCCGGAATTCCGCTCGGCGTTCGAGAATCTGATCCTGCCGCAACTCGAAAAATTCAGCCCGGAGCTACTCATCATCTCGGCCGGCTTCGATGCGCATTATCGCGATCCGCTGGCCTCGCTGAATTTGCGCGCGGAGGATTATGCCTGGGTGACGCGCAAGCTGATGGATCTCGCCGACAAGACCGCGGGGGGCCGCGTTGTTTCGGTGCTCGAGGGCGGCTATGACCTGCAAGGACTGAAAGAATCTGTTACGGCGCATGTCGGCGCCCTGATGGGCGCCTGACGCACCCGCCACATTACGCCCGCAAAACTTTGTTTTCTCGTGTGGAAAGCGAATCGGGCAATCGGAAACGGATATGGCCGAAAATACTCAAGTCGACGTCGCCAAGCTCACCTTCGAGCGCGCGATCGAGGAACTCGAAACGATCGTGAAGCGACTCGAAGACGGCAAGGTGCCGCTTGAGGAATCCGTCACGATTTACGAGCGTGGCGAAGCGCTGAAGCGCCGCTGCGAGGAATTGCTGCGCCAGGCCGAGGCGCGCGTCGACAAGATCACCACCGATGCCAGCGGCCAGGCTACCGGCACCGCGCCGCTGGACGTGCAGTAAGGAAACCCGGGATCTTTCCACTCACTCTCCTGGCAGGCCAAACCTCATCACAAGCGCCTGGCTGCCCTCACCAATTTCACGATCGCACGGCGCCGTCCGATGAGGAGCGCGGTTCCGTGGAGCCGGATCAGCGTAATTCGTTGCAGGAGATCGGTCCCCGAGGACCCAGAAAACCTCAAATCAGGCAAAAAACCCGCTGAGGAACCTGGCACGGCTGGAACCCCCGGGCCCCAGCCAAGGTTAACCACCTTGGCCCGCTGGTTGCATCTGCATACCCCTAATCGGTCCTGCGGGTTGGCTTTGGCCCAAGCTTTGGTGTAAAGCTGCGCGGAGTGTGGCTTTTTGCAAGCCTTGCGTGGGCATAAAATTCCGACGACAAGCGCTTCAAACTGCTAATGAAATTGGCTGGGACGGACGAAGCCGATCTAAGTGACAGGGATCACAGAGACTGAACCGGAGCGCACTTAAGCTTACCTAAGCTTGAAGACGGGGCCTTGCCCCATGCAGGTGGCTCCGACGGTTTGAGGACTCGCGCTGCGCCGATATTGTGCAAACCCATCGCGCACCGGAATGACCTTCCGGCGCTGACAAATTGGAAATCGCCGTGAACGCATATAGTAAGACGCCGCTTCTCGACACCATCCGGACGCCGGACGATCTGCGCAAGCTCAAGATCGAGCAGGTTCGCCAGGTCGCCGACGAACTGCGGCAGGAGACCATCGATGCAGTCTCGGTGACCGGTGGTCACTTCGGCGCGGGCCTCGGGGTGGTCGAGCTCACCACCGCGATTCATTACGTCTTCGATACGCCGCGCGACCGGCTGATTTGGGACGTCGGCCATCAGGCCTATCCGCACAAGATCCTCACCGGCCGGCGCGACCGCATCCGCACGCTGCGGACCGGAGGCGGCCTGTCCGGCTTCACCAAGCGCAGCGAGAGCGACTACGATCCATTCGGCGCGGCGCATTCCTCGACCTCGATCTCCGCCGGCCTCGGCATGGCGGTGGCGCGCGACCTCGCCGGCGGCAACAACAACGTCATCGCAGTCATCGGTGACGGCGCGATGTCGGCGGGCATGGCCTATGAAGCCATGAACAACGCGGGTGCGATGAACTCGCGCCTGATCGTCATCCTCAACGACAACGACATGTCGATCGCGCCGCCGGTCGGCGCCATGAGCGCCTATCTGTCGCGCCTCTACTCCGGCAAGACCTATCGCACGCTGCGAGAGGCCGCCAAGCAGATCAACCAGCGTCTGCCCAAGGTCATCGCCAACCGTGCCAATCGCGTCGAGGAATACTCCCGCGGCTTCATGATGGACGGCGGCACGCTGTTCGAGGAGCTCGGCTTCTACTATGTCGGCCCGATCGACGGCCACAATCTCGACCATCTGCTGCCCGTCCTGAAGAACGTGCGCGACATGGAGACCGGCCCGATCCTGGTCCACGTCGTGACGCAGAAGGGCAAGGGCTACGGCCCGGCGGAAGCGTCCGCCGACAAGTACCACGCCGTCGTCAAGTTCGATGTCGCGACCGGCACGCAAGCCAAGTCAAAGCCGAACGCGCCGGCCTACCAGAACGTGTTCGGCCAGAGCCTCGTCAAGGAAGCGCAGAAAGACGACAAGATCGTCGCCATCACCGCGGCGATGCCGTCCGGCACCGGTGTCGACATCTTCAACAAGGCTTTCCCCGACCGCACCTTCGACGTGGGCATCGCGGAGCAGCACGCGGTGACCTTCGCCGCGGGTCTTGCGACCGAAGGCTACAAGCCGTTCTGCGCGATCTACTCGACGTTCCTGCAGCGCGGCTATGACCAGATCGTGCATGACGTCGCGATCCAGAGCCTGCCCGTCCGCTTCGCCATCGACCGTGCCGGCCTCGTCGGCGCCGACGGTGCGACGCATGCCGGCTCCTTCGACAACGCCTATCTCGGCTGCCTGCCGAACATGGTGATCATGGCAGCCAGCGACGAAGCCGAACTCGTGCACATGGTCGCGACCCAGGTCGCCATCAACGACCGCCCGAGCTCGCTGCGCTATCCGCGCGGCGAAGGCCGCGGCGTCGAGATGCCGGAAGTCGGCATTCCGCTCGAGATCGGCAAGGGTCGCGTGGTCCGCCAGGGCAGCAAGATTGCCCTGCTTTCCTTCGGCACGCGCCTCGCCGAATGCGAGAAGGCGGCCGACGAACTCGCAGCCCACGGCCTGTCGACCACGATCGCCGATGCACGCTTCATGAAACCGCTGGATACCGAGCTGGTGCTCAAGCTCGCCCGTGACCACGACGTGCTGATCACGATCGAGGAAGGCTCGGTGGGCGGCTTCGGTTCGCATGTCGCGCAGTACCTGACCGATCAGGGCGCGCTCGACACCGGCATGGTCAGGTTCCGCTCGATGGTGCTGCCCGACGTGTTCCAGGACCACGACACCCCGGCCGCGATGTACGGCCGCGCCGGTCTCGACGCCAAAGGCATCGTCGCCAAGGTGTTCGAGGCGCTCGGCAAGGACGTCAAGGCCGAAACGGTCAAGCTGGCCTGATCATGAGTTCACCTCTCCCGCTTGCGGGAGAGGTCGATACGAAGCGAGGGGCGCGCGGTTCTCGACGCGACTTGCAGTTCGCCTGAATTCCCCCGAAGCAGTCAGCCATGAAGATCTATCTGGCAGGCCCCGACGTGTTCCTGCCGGATGCGGTCGAGATCGGCCGGCAGAAAGTCGCGATCTGCGAGCGCTACGGGCTTACCGGCCTCTATCCCCTCGACAACGCGATCGACCCCACGGCGCCCGATGCCGCGCGGCAGATCTTTTGCGGCAACGAGGCGATGATGGATGCGGCCGACGCCATCATTGCCAACCTCACCCCGTTCCGCGGCGCCGGTGCCGATCCGGGCACGGTCTATGAGCTCGGCTACATGGCCGGGCGACGCAAATTCTGCCTGGCCTATTCCAACGACTGCGCCGCCTATGCCGACCGTGTCGGTCGTTTCATGGACGTCAGGTCCGAGGACGGACGGCTGGTCGACGCACAGGGACTGACGGTCGAGGATTTCGGCCTCGTCGACAATCTCATGATGATCCATGCGCTGGAGCTGCACGGCTGCCCACTGGTGACGCCGGCCGCAATGCCGATCGACGTCTGGCACGATCTGGCCGCGTTCGAGGCTTGCGTCCGGATGGCGGCCGCGCGATTGATCGCTACATAAGCGCTCGAACCTTCTCCGGAGATCCGATGCCCCCTGCCCGCAAGCGCGCGGATGTTTTGCTGGTCGAGCGCGGCCTGTTCGAGAGCCGGGCGCGGGCGCGCGCGGCGATCGAGGCGGGTCTCGTCACGGCCGATGACAAGCAGGTTGCAAAGCCGTCGGAGACGATCGCCGAGGATGCGGTGATCCAGGCCGAGCCAGCGCACCCTTACGTCTCGCGCGGCGGCGTCAAGCTCGCTGGAGCGTTGGAGCACTACAGTATCGAGATCGAGGACCATGTCTGCCTCGACGTCGGCGCCTCCACCGGCGGCTTCACCGAGGTGCTGCTGGCGAATGGCGCCAGCCTGGTGTTCGCGGTCGATGTCGGCACCAGCCAGCTGCATCCCTCGCTGCGCGACCATCCCAAGATCGTGTCGATGGAGGAAACCGACATCCGCAGCTATGACGGCAAACGGCTGCCGGCGCGGCCCGATGTCGTCGTCATCGACGTCAGCTTCATCTCGCTGAAGTCCGTATTGCCGGTGGCGCTGTCGCTGGCGGCAGCGCCGATGAGCCTGCTGGCGCTGATCAAGCCGCAATTCGAGGCTGACAGGAAGCACAACAAGAAGGGCATCGTCCGCGACGCCGACGTGCACCGGGAGATCTGCGACGACATCGTCGCCTTTGCCACTTCGCTCGGCTGCACCGACATCGAGATATTCCCCTCGCCGATTGCGGGCGGCGACGGCAATATCGAATTCTTCCTGGGTGCGCGCCGTGGTTGAGCGCATCAGGATCGATCATGTCGGCCATCGCGGCGACGGCGTCTGCCTCGACGCCGGCGAAGCGATCTACGTGCCCTACACGCTTGGCGGCGAGACCGTCGAAGTCAATCACGTCGTGGGCCACCATCCTGACCGCCGCAAGCTGCTTGCGGTCGACGTCGCAAGTCCCGAGCGTATCGCCCCATTCTGCCCGCATTTCGGCGTCTGCGGTGGCTGCGCCATCCAGCATTGGGCCGCCGAGCCATATCAGGCCTGGAAGCGCGGCATCGTGGTGGAAACATTGGCGCAGGCCGGCATCGATTGCGCGGTCGCGCCGCTGGTTGATGCCCACGGCGCCGGGCGCAGGCGCATCACGCTGCACGGCCGCTTCGGCACGCATGACGTCCTCAAGGTCGGTTTCGCGGCGGCAAGCTCGCACGACGTCATTCCGATCGATCGTTGCCCGATCCTCGATCCGGCGCTGAATGGCGCGCTCGATGCCGCCTGGGCCCTGGCGGAGCCGCTGACCTCCAGGATGCCGGTGACCAAGCCGCTCGACATCCAGGTCACCGCAACCGCCAACGGCCTCGATGTCGACGTCCGCGGCTCCGGCCCGCTGCCGACGCCGCTCGTCACCGCGCTCTCGCGCGTCGCCGAGCAGCACCGCCTGGCGCGGCTGACGCGCCATGGCGAATTGGTGCTGCAACGCCTGCCGCCGACAATAAAGATGGGCCGCGCTGAGGTGACACTGCCGCCGGGCTCGTTCCTGCAGGCAACCGTCGCGGGCGAGGAGACGCTGGCAGCGCTCGTCGCGGAACGCATCGGCAAGGCCAAGGAGGTTCTCGATCTCTTCTGTGGCGTCGGGCCGTTCGCCCTGCGACTCGCAGAGAAGGCCCGCATCACCGCTTATGACAACGATGCCGGCGCCATCACTGCGCTCGCAAAGGCCGCCCGCACGCCGGGCCTGAAACCGATCAAGGCAGAGCCGCGCGATCTGTTCCGCCGCCCGCTGGTGCCGCCGGAGCTGCGCGATTTCGAGGCCGTGGTGTTCGACCCGCCGCGCCAGGGCGCGCAGGCGCAGGCGCTGAAGCTCGCCGCGAGCAAGGTCCCGGTGGTGGTCGCGGTGTCCTGCAACGTCGCGACCTTTGCCCGCGACGCGCGGCTGCTGATCGATGGCGGCTACAAGATCGACAGCGTCGTGCCGGTCGATCAGTTCCGCCACACGCCGCATGTGGAGCTCGTCGCCAAGTTCACGCGGTAGAGCCAGGGTTCTCCAAACTTGAGGCCCGTCAATTGCTCCGCCTTTCACCGGCGCTAAAAGCATCCTGCGCAATTCAACGTGGAGCGAACCTTCGTGGTTGACCGACGTCAGTTCATCGCGGCAGTGCTCGGACTTTCGACTGCAGCCGTCGGTGGCCCAGCTGTCGCTGCGGCCATGACCTATGACGAAGCGGCGACATCATCACGCATTCCGCTGCAGGCCGTGCCTCGGGATCGCGAACTCGTGCGCTTTGCCACCCTCGCCGCCAACAGCCACAACACCCAGCCGTGGATCTTCTCCGCTCGCGGCAACGAGATCGCGATCGCACCGGATTTCGCGCGCCGCTGTCCGGCCGTCGATCCGGACGATCATCACCTCTTCGTCAGTCTCGGCTGTGCCGCCGAGAATCTCGTCCTCGCCGCATCCACGCTGGGCTGTCGCGCCGATCCGGTCATCGACGGCGACCGGATCGTGATCGCGCTCGAGCAGGCCCTGCCGGCCGCATCGGCGTTGGCAGCCGCAATTCCTGCCAGGCAATGCACGCGCGCCACGTTCGACGGCAGGCCGACCGCACCCGAGATCTTGCGCCAGCTCGAGAGCGCCTGCCGCGAACCTGATGTCACGGCCATCCTGATGACCGAGCGCACCGCGATCGCAGGGGTCACCGACTATGTGCTCGAAGGCAACTCGGCGCAAATGCGCGACAAGGCCTTCATGCGCGAGCTCGTGAACTGGCTGCGTTTCAACGAGACCGAGGCGCTCGCGACCATGGACGGGTTGTTCTCGCCCGCGTCGGGAAATCCGTCCCTGCCGTCCTGGCTGGCGCGGCCGCTGATGAAGTTCTTCTTCACCGAGAGCGGAGAAAACAGGAAGTATCGCGAACAGCTCACCAGCTCCGCGGGCGTCGTCGTGCTCGCGGCAGATCGCAGCGACAAACCGCACTGGATCGCGGTCGGCCGTGCCTGCCAGCGCTTCGGTTTGCAGGCAACCGCGCTGGGGCTCAAATATTCCTTCGTCAACCAGCCGGTGGAGGTGGCGACGCTAAGACCGCAGTTTGCGGCCTCGCTCGGGCTGGGAGAGCGGCGTGCCGATATCGTGATGCGCTTCGGTTACGGGCCGGACCTGCCGAAATCGCTGCGGCGTCCGCCGGAACTGGTGATGCGATCCTAACGCCGAAGGCCGCTCAGGGCTGGCGACTCGCCGGGCAACATGTTCGATCGGATATCGCTATCCATGCGACCGGAATCCTGCTGGATGAAACCGGCGCCGAACGACAGGCTGAGGTTGGAGGTCGGCTTGAATTCGACACCGGCAAATGCGCTGGTGCCCGGTGCCGCGCCGGTCAACGGCGCAACCGAGCTGCCGATGCCATTGCCATATTTCAACGTGTCGAAACCGGCAAAGAATGTCACGGGCATGCCACCCATCGTCTTGGTGTTGTAGCCGAACTGCGTGCTGTCATACGAGAGCGCACTGAAATTGCCAGCAAGCCCGGTCTGACTGAGCCCGCTCCAATTGAGATTGCCGCGCTGGCTGCCGACGAAGAAGCCGTTCGCCCCGCGCCAATCCGCGCCACCGGCATTGAAGCTAGCGAAATTACCGTCGCTATCGGAACTCTGGCCTGCGCCACTGCCGAGGCCGAAAGGCCCGCCGGGGATCCAATATCGCAGCGGCGCGACCTGCGCATGAACCGGTGCTCCGCCAAGGCAGAGCACCGAAACGAGAGCTGCGAGAGCGCGTATAGCTGCGAGGCTGGACATTCAGGCTACCGTCAGGATTTCGGTAGATTATACCCCTCTGCCATCACCAAGGCCAGTGCAGCGACCGCGCCGACATCACGGCCACAGCTTGACGCAACCGGCCCGCCCGCGGCACCGAAGCAAGGGCCGCATTTGGAACGTTGGGGCAAAGCCGTGCTTGGTCAAGCAGGAGGTCGCCATGACCAAAACATCAAATCACGGCATCATACGCTTACGTGGAGAGAACCAGCCGGCGGACAAGGAGCGGGCTCAACTCGCTCAAAAAATTGAGCTCGGCCACAGGCCGCCTGTATTTAAGGAAGAGGCGAACGACAGGGACTGAGCCAGCGCGCGGGGGCCGCGCGGAGGATTGGCGTGCCACATCATGCTGCTTGCTGATGCTGCTGGAAAGCAGCGATGGCTCGATTCGAAAGCATCAGCGTGCGGCTCTCTCCCGTTAGAACCTGCGTCTTGATACTCTCCAGCAGGATTTCGGCCGCCTGCTGAGGATCGGCAATCGCACCTGAGCGCTCCAGGAAGTCCCATGCAATTTGAAGTGAGTTCTCTATGAGAATTGGAAGTGGTTCGGTCATGCGGGTGGAACGCCCCCCGATGCCTCTCGTTCCTCCGTTCCGGAGCCGGTAACATAGCAGTGGGCTACGTCCGCCAGTTCAGGCGGCAAGCTCTCGGAGGGTAGAGATCATCGCATCCAACGGGTACGGCTTCCGGAAGAACCTCGACCCGTCGGGCAGCTCAGGACCTTCGACGAGATGGCCAGAGACGACCAGGAGCTTTATCGGTGGCCATCTTTCGCGAACGGCTGCCGCGAGCCGAACTCCGTCCATCGAGCCAGGCATCCTGACGTCTGTGAAGACCACGCAGACGTCCTCGCGGGCTTCAAGTATCCTAAGGGCCTCGTCAGCATTGCCGGCCAGGAGCGGATGCAGTCCCGCATCTTCGACGATGCCACTCGCTATCAAGAGCAGCAGCGGCTCATCCTCGACGACCAACACGCAGTTTCCACGAGGAGAGCTATGCTCCGCCATATCAGGTCTTTCTGTGCCCCCAGGAGCGTCAACTGCGGGGATATCCCCGCAGCCACCCCTTTAAACCATCGCAGCAGCCGACGTTCCGAATGGCAGGCTCTTTTCTGGGCAATCTTTGCGTAAGGACACAAAGGTAGCTGACGGTTGGCGCGGGGGGTCGCCAGCTGGCATTTAGCGGTCGACCGCGGAACTCGCATCGCATGACTTGGCGTCAATGGCGTGGCAATCGGACGGAAAAGCACGTGCCAGCTTGTTCGTCCGACGTCACAGAGATCTCGCCGCCATGGGCTTCCACGATCAATTTTGCGATGTAGAGGCCAAGGCCGAGGTGGGTACCGGGCTCGGACGGATTTCCGAAATCCTGGCCTCGCGTCCAGGAACGGAAGATTGACCTTTGCGCCTCCGGCGAGATCGAGGCACCGAGATTGTGCACCTTGATAATCACGGCGTCGGGATCGCTGCCTGCAACTGTCACTGTGATTGGCGTCGTTGCGTCGCCATAATGCACAGCGTTGCTCATCAGGTTCGATAACACCTGTGCCAGGCGTGCGGGATCGCAGGAAACCATTGGATCACCCTCATGCGTGACCTGAAGTTTCCGATCTGCGTTGACGGCGCGAACTTCGTCTGCGATTGCCTCACACAAAGCCGCAACATCGTTTTTGGTCTTTGTGACCGGGATTTGAGTGCCGAAGGACGAGCGCGTGAGATCGAGCAGATCGTCCAGAATTTGCGCCGCCCGGCCTGCTGCCAGCCTGATCTCCGAAACGACCCTCGCCTGCTTCGGGTTGGTTGTTCCGGATTTCTCCATCCACTGCGCGCCCATTGAAACAGCGCCGAGAGGATTGCGCAGCTCATGGCCAAGGACACCCAGAAACAGGTCGCGCGAGTCATTTATCGTCTTGGTGTAGTGCGCCACAGACTCCGTGACGGCCTGATCGATCGCTTCGTTGAACCGCGTCAGATCCTCGATATCGGTTTCAGCGAGCGTCCGATGGTACGCAACCCACTGCTTGACGACACTTGCGCGAAGCGCCCGGTATTCCGAGACCATCTGATCGATGTCAAAGCCGTCGGCAAGACGCAAGGCGGCATGAAGCTCCGCCGCGCTTTGAGAAAAGGCGCTGTCCGGCGACCCATCGCCCCGAGATTTATCAAACCGTTCGCGCGCAGTTTGTGCCGTTTCGAGGTCGTCCGCCACAAATCCAAGCAGCTCGACGATATGATCTTCCAGAGCCAGCTTCGACATCTGATCGCTCGCCGGGGACAAAGTGCGGGCGAACTCCGTCCACTCTTTTACAATTGGCGCGTGGTTCCGTCGAATGAAGTCAGCCAGGCGTTCATGCTTCGGCCGACCGGTGGAATTGCTCAAAGCCAGCCCTCAAACTAGACGATGCGAAACGTGATCCAGAGGGCATCGTGAGCACCTCTGCATGCAAAAAATGCTGTGTCCTGCCTGCATTCCCTAGCGCCGAACCTGGAGTATAGCCGCTCGCTCCCGCGCTGTCACAATTGTGTCCGCCGCCAAGAGAGGCGTGAAACTGCGGCGGCATCTTAGGAAAAAGGACCGCTATAAGCTCTGCACGGCCCGCAGTGGCTGTCCTGCGCATCCGGCCATTCTTTCGAGCGAATCGATCCGGCTGCTTAGAGTTCCACTGGAACGTGCACGAGCAGCAAGCCGGGCAAGCGGGCCGCAAGATCCCTTGGACAATAGCACAGCAGTTTTGGCCCGGGGACGGCGCGTTCAGGCCGTCCTGTCGACGCTGGACGACGTGTCGGCCGGCGGATATTTCGTCACTGGCACCATGAAGGATTTGGTGCCGACCTGGTAGATGATCTTGCCGTTCTGCCCGTCATCGGTCGCGATCTGCGCCTGCCCGAACATGATGACGTTCTTGTAGACGTAGCCGGTGCCCTGGCGCGTGACGCCGTCGGTGGTGACGCTGACCTGGGCTTCCTTGCCATTGACGGCCAGCACCTTGAAGCTCGCGCTCTTGCCGTTCTCGCTGGAATAGCCGCCCCAGCTTCCCATGAGACGGCTATCGGAGGCCGGCGGGGCCTGCTTCTCGAGGTTCGCGGTCTGCTTGCCGGCGCCACCCACCGAGAACAGCAGCACCATGTTCTTGCCGTCCTTGGTGCCGACCGTGACGCCGCCGAAGGTGATGAGCGTGCCCTGGACCTCGGCAAAACCGCGATCGGTACGGCCATTATGGGTGTACTCGACCTGCGCCCGGGCACCGCGGATGTTCACGACCTTGAAGCCGACGGGCTGGTTGCCGTTGCCCACCCAATTGCCCTTCCAGTCGCCGACCAGCGCGCTCTGATGGTACAGGCGCTCGTTGGCGGGCGATATCTGGTTGGTGCTCGACGAGATGACGGCCATGGCATTGCTCGGACGGGCCTGACAACCCGCTTTGCTCGCTTCGGCAATGTCAGAATGCCGACTGGAAACGAACAGAAACCATGAGATTAGGACCCGGCGTCGGTAAACGAATGGTTAAATTCTGTTCCGGCCGGGTGGTCAAAAGGTCTCACCGGGCTTGGGACTAGCGTCCCCAGCGGTCCGACCAGATCTTCTCGCCGATCAGGCAGTTGACGCGCGGCTCCTTGTCGGCGACGCGCATCACCGGGCGCTCCGGCGTGCGGCCGGCGACCTCCATCAACAGCTTGGTGCGGATTGCTTCCTTGAACTTGTCGCGGTCCTTGATGGTGATGACAAAGGAGCCGGGACCGCCGATGACGCAATCCTCGTAGTAGAAATCGAGATTGTCGATATCCATGGTCGAATAGGAGGGCTCCTTGACCATGATCGGCAAGCCGTTGATGACGATGCCCTTCTCCAGTGCCGCATCGCGCGCGACCGTGACCGGGCCGCCATTGTTGTTGGGGCCGTCGCCGGAAATGTCGATCACGCGGCGCAGGCCCCGATAGGGATCCTCATCGAACAGCGGCATCGCGAACGTAATCGCGCCGGAGATCGAGGTGCGCGAGGCGCGCCGGATCGGCGTCTTCATGATTTCGGCGGCGACCGCGTCCGCCGTCTCGGGGCCGTCGACCAGCCGCCAGGGGATGATGATCTTCTGGTCGCTCGAGGCGGCCCACTCGAAATAGGTCACCGCGATCCGGCCGTTCGGGCCGAGCTTCAGCGCTTGAAGGAACTCCTTCGACTGGATCGCCTGCGCGTAGCCTTCGCGCTGGATCGCGAGCTCGTCCATGTCCATGGAGTAAGACACGTCGACAGCGAGAATCAGCTCGACGTCGACCGTTTGCGCGTCCCTGTCGGCGGCAAGCCGTTGCGGCTCGTTCTTTGGCGGTTCGAATCTTGGTCCCGGTGCCGCGATGCCCGCGACATCCCCTCCGGCAAACATGCCGGCCACCAGCACAGCCCCGATCGAGAACAGCAAGCGCATCGCAGTCTCCCGTCGTATGATGCGATGGTGACATGCAATCGCCGAGCCGCAAAGCGCGAAGATCGCTTGCGCTTCACATTCGAGTTAAGGATTTGCGGCTTGGGAGTGCACGCGCCTTGCGCAGAGCGGCCACCATGTTCCGCGCGCCCGTCGGAACGCGCCAAGGTGTTCGCACCATTCGGGCTCACGAGCGCGAAGCCGGGATCGATGAGCCGCGGACAAGGCGTTCCACCTACTTGTCCGGCACGATTTCCATGCTAGGTTGGCCACACAGATGGGGATGGAGTCCCCCGATAACCGTCCACCGGTCGATGGCTGTGATGGGCTGATGACTCCTGCTTGAGGAGGGGCGATGTTTGCCTCTGCCTTTGGCGGGAGCATGGACAAACCCGCCAATGGCGGGTTTTTTGTTGTCTGGTGGCAAGGGCCAGGAGAAGGCCAAACGTGACGACGACGACACCGAAAGCTGCACGTCGCGCGCTGCCCAGGGGGATCTGGGTGCTCGGCTTCGTCTCGATGCTGATGGACATCTCCTCCGAGATGATCCACGCGCTGCTGCCGGTCTATCTCGTCACCGTGCTCGGCGCTTCGACGCTCACCGTCGGCTTCATCGAGGGCATCGCGGAGGCGACGGCCTCGATCACCAAGATCTTTTCCGGGGCATTGTCCGACTGGCTCGGCAAGCGCAAGCTGCTTGCAGCGCTCGGCTATGGGCTAGCGGCCTTCACCAAGCCGCTATTCCCGCTTGCGCCCAGCGTCGGATGGCTGGTGGCGGCGCGCTTCGTCGACCGCGTCGGCAAGGGCATTCGCGGCGCGCCGCGCGATGCGCTGATCGCCGATATCGCGCCTCGCGGCCTGCGCGGGGCCAGCTTCGGCCTGCGGCAGTCGCTCGACACCATCGGCGCCTTCGTCGGACCGCTCGTGGCGATCGGCCTGATGTGGTGGACTGCAGATAACTTTACCGCGGTGTTTTGGGTGGCGGTGCTGCCGGCGTTCCTGTCGTTCGGCTTGATCACGTTCGCGGTGAGCGAGCCGGAGCCGGACCCGAGCCGGGAGCCTATCGGGAATCCGCTCAATCTTGCCGCGATGAGGCAGCTCGGCGCGGTCTATTGGCGCGTCGTGGCCGTCGGAATCGTCTTCACTCTCGCGCGCTTCAGCGAGGCCTTCTTGATTCTGCGCGCACAGAACATCGGGCTCAATGCGATGTGGGTGCCGGCGGTGCTGGTGCTGATGAACGTCGTCTACGCGCTGTCGGCCTACCCGGCCGGCGTGCTCTCGGACCGGATCAACCGGACCGGCCTGCTCGCGCTCGGCCTCGTGTTCCTCGCCGGGGCCGATCTCGCGCTGGCACTGCTGCCAAGCCTCGGCGGCCTCGCACTCGGCGTCGTGCTGTGGGGGCTGCATATGGGACTGACGCAAGGATTGCTCTCGGCGCTGGTCGCCGACGCCGCGCCGCCCGGCCTGCGTGGCACCGCGTTCGGCTATTTCAACCTGTTCACCGGCCTTGCCTTGCTGGCCGCGAGTGTAATCGCCGGCGCGCTGTGGGACGCCTATGGTCCGGCAGGAACGTTCCTTGCGGGGCTCGGTTTCGCGCTGGTCTCGCTCGTGGGACTTCTGGCCGTCGGCAACGGTCTGGCTGCGGAGGACAAATGATTCAATTCGCATACAGGGGAACGAGACGTTGAACATTCAATACATTCTCGCCGTCGCCGGCGGCGGCGCGCTCGGTGCAGTCGTCCGCTATCTCGTGGCGATCGGTTCGGGCCGGGCGTTCGGCACGGATTTTCCCTGGGGTACCTTGATCATCAACGTGACCGGATCGTTCCTGATCGGCGCGTTCACCGCTCTGTTCGCGACCAGATGGAACCTTCCGCAAGCCGCGCGCATCTTTCTCACCGTTGGAATTTGCGGCGGATACACCACCTTCTCGACCTTCTCGCTGGATGCCTGGTACCTGATCGAGCGCGGGCAGACATGGGCGTCAGCCGCCTATATGATCGCTTCCGTCGCATTGTCTGTGGCAGCTTTGGTCGCAGCGCTCCATCTCGTCCGCGCGCTTCCATAAGCGAAGCAGGCGTGCGATGCATTCCTGCCCGGCCGCGGCTGCATGATGAGGCCGGGCCCTTATCTTGGAGAGCCTCCCCCTCCTGCGGTATGGTACGCTTGCTCATCAGAGTGTTTCGGACGCGATGAACGACTCCACCACCAAGCCCAAAACCAGGACGAGGACCAGGACCAAGACCAAGGTCGAGCGGCCGAAGCTGCACAAGGTCATCCTGATCAACGACGACTACACGCCGCGCGAGTTCGTCATCATGATCCTCAAGGCCGAATTCCGCATGACCGAGGATCAGGCCTACAAGGTGATGATCACGGCACACAAACTCGGCTCCTGCGTCGTCGCCGTGTTCACCAAGGACGTCGCCGAGACCAAGGCCACCCGCGCCACCGATGCCGGCCGCGCCAAGGGCTATCCGCTGCTGTTCACGACCGAACCGGAGGAATAAGAGGTAAGGTCTGTCTCCTTCGGATCAATTTTAGCGATCCGCGCTACCGCAGGTTTAATCTCCGGTGTCACCACAACGCGATGACAGTCGCACTGCGCAAACAGCTCGCACTCGAGCCAGCCCGCCCCAAAACCTCGTTCGGTCCGTTCAAGCTGCTGCACGCCCTGCCCTGGCTGATCCTGGCGGCTGCCATGCGCGTGATCGCGTTCGGCGGAGGCGCCGTGGTGCTGCCGGCCATCATCGTTGCCGACATTTCGGTGCTGCTGGCCTTCTTTGCGACGGCACGACAATCGATCGAGGCAGCCGGCGGCCAATCCTCGCTCGGCACGCTGACGTTGGGTGAGCAATTCAAGCTGTCGTTCTCGATCCTGTGGCGAATCATGCTCGTGATGATCACAGCGGCGCTCAGCGCCGCAGCGATCGGCTACGAGGCTTCGTATCATCTGATGGCGGGCCTCGACGGCATGGCATTTGACCAGTTCACCCATCCCGGTCGGTTCTGGAGTGCTTTGATCGCCGCAATCGTGCTGCTCATGATCGTCCGCGCCGAGCACGACGACAACAAGGTCGCCCTGTTCGCCGCGATCGGCGAATTCGCGCGGCGCGGGCTGTGGCTCGGCGCTGCCGTCGTCGTGCTCGGCGCCGTCAACGTCGCTCTCGCCTATGGACAGGAGGCCGTGCGGATCGCGATCTGGAATTTCTGGCAGACCTCGTCGGCAACGCAGTTCACCAAGAACCTGATCTATTTCTGCTTTATCTTCAGTTTTGCGATGCTGCGGCTGTGGATCACTCTGACGATCCTGACTCTCGGGCTGAGACAGTCCTATGCCTGCACCGACTAGTTCCGCCGAAGACGCCGTCCGCTAGGCCATCACCACAGGCGTCTCCTCCAGGAGTCCATACACACGCTGCGCCTTGGAAAATCCCGCGATCGGAAATTCGCCGAGCTCGTGCCAGTCGTTGCGGCAGACATTGGCGAAACCTTCCGAGGCGACGACGGTCCGCCCCAGTCGGCCCGTGATCTTCTCGAGCCTCGCGGCAAGGTTCACGGCGGGGCCGATGCAGGTGAAGTCGAGACGGTTGCCGCCGCCGATGTTGCCGTAGAGGATGTTGCCGACGTGCAGCGCGACTCCGAACCGGAAGCGCTCGACGACGTCGCCGACCGGAAAGGCGAGCGCCTCGACGCTGGCGCGGGATTCGCGCGCCGCCTCCAGCACGTGCGAGCAGACATGGGGGGCGTCGCCGACATATTCGTCGATCGGAAACACCGCGAGCAGGCCGTCGCCCATGAATTTCAGCACCTCGCCGCCATGGCCGCGGATCGCGGTCACCTGGCAGTCGAAATACTGGTTGAGGATCTCGACCACCGTCTCGGCCGGCAGCCGGTCCGACAACGCGGTGAAGCCGCGCAGATCCGACAGCCAGATCGCGGCCTGCATGGTGTCGTTGTGGCCGCGGCGGATCTGGCCGCCGAGGATGCGCGCGCCGGCGCGGTTGCCGACATAGGTGTCGAGCAGCATCTCGGCGGTGCGGCGCAGGCTGATGATCTCGGCAACGCGCGCCAACGGCGTCACGATCGCGCGGATCGCCGCGATGTCGTCGTCGCTGAAGCCGCTGGGATGTCGTGTCACCCAGCTCGTCGCATGGACCGAGCCGTCTAGAAACGGCATCGGCACGGCGATGTAGTCCGTCACCCCCTCTGCACGCATGTCGTCGAGAAACGGAAAGCGCTTGCTGTCGGGGTCGTCCATGCGGCCTCTGACTTCGATCTCCTGCTCGAACACGATCCGGAGCGGAGATTTGGCGAATTCGGGCGTGTCGAGGATGTCGAAATCGACGGTGCCGATTTCGACAGCCTGGCCCTGTCGCCAAATGAAGTTGCGCCCGAAGATCTCCGGATGCAGCGTGCGAATGAAGATGCCGAAACGGGACAGCGGCAGGCCGGCTGCGACCAGGTGCTCGCAGACGTCCGCGATCATCTCGGCCGGGGTGCCTGACGACCGCGCACCGTCAATCAGCCAGTTGGTGATGCGCTGGAGTTCGGAGCTTTGCATGCCCGCATTTGCGGAGGAAGTTGGAACGCCGTCAAGCTGCGCGGTGGACTAGTACCGCGAAATCAACGCCCCACTTGCCCGCGATCGCGCAGGAAGTGATCGGCCAGCACACAGGCCATCATGGCTTCGCCGACGGGGACGGCGCGGATGCCGACGCAGGGGTCATGGCGGCCCTTGGTGAAGATCTCGGTGTCCGCACCTTTGCGATCGACGGTGAGACGCGGCTGCAGGATCGAGGAGGTCGGCTTCACTGCGAAACGCACTACGATCGGCTGCCCCGTGGAGATGCCGCCCAGCACGCCGCCGGCATGGTTGGACAAAAAGCGCGTGCCGTCATTGCCGGTGCGCATCTCGTCGGCATTCTCTTCGCCGGTCAGCTCGGCGGCTCCGAAACCGGCGCCGATCTCAACGCCCTTCACCGCGTTGATGGTCATCATCGCGCCCGCCAGATCGGAATCGAGCTTGGCGTAGATCGGCGCACCAAGGCCGGCCGGCACGCCTTCGGCGACCACCTCGATCACCGCACCGATCGAGGAGCCGCTCTTCCGGATGCCATCGAGATAGGTCTCGAAAAACGCGGCCTTGTCCTTGTCCGGGCAGAAGAACGGATTCCTGGCGATCTCGTCCCAGTCCCACTTCGCTCGGTCGATCTTGTGCGGGCCAATCTGCACCAGCGCGCCGCGCACCCTGACGTCGGGCAGCACTTTGCGCGCGATGGCCCCGGCGGCAACGCGCGTCGCTGTCTCGCGCGCCGAAGAGCGGCCGCCGCCGCGATAATCGCGCAGGCCGTATTTGGCTTCATAGGTGAAGTCGGCATGACCGGGCCGAAACTTGTCCTTGATCTCGGAATAGTCCTTCGAGCGCTGGTCGGTGTTTTCGATCAGGAGCCCGATCGGGGTGCCCGTCGTCACCTGCACGCCGGTTTCCGGATGCGCCATCACACCGGAGAGAATCTTGACCTGGTCCGGCTCCTGGCGCTGGGTCGTGAAGCGCGACTGGCCCGGCCGGCGGCGATCGAGATCGCCCTGGATGTCGGTCTCGGTGAGCGGGATCATGGGCGGACAGCCATCGACCACGCAGCCGATCGCCACCCCATGGCTCTCGCCGAAGGTGGTGACGCGGAACATATGGCCGAAGGTGTTGAAGGACATGCCGGACCGTCGCCTCGCGTTGAATGGCAACGCCTGTGTTGGATTGCAACGTGACGTAACGCGATCTGGATGAAGGGTCAAATATCCCACCCCAGCGTTCATGGCCGGGCTTGTCCCGGCCATCCACGCTCTTAGGCGTCGCGGCCAAGACAGTCCGTGGATGCCCGGGACAAGCCCGGGCATGACGGTGGTCAACGAGAGCGCCTAATTGAACTTCTCCAGCCGTCCCTCGCGGAACACGTAGACGGCACCCTGCTCGACATAGAGTTCGGCAGCGCTGGCCGGCGTCTCCAGGCCGAGCGACACCATCAGGGCCCGGCAGGTGCCGCCATGGGCGACCGCGACGATGTCGGTCCCCAGCTGCTCGTACCAGGCGCGTACGCGAACCTGGACATCGGCATAGGTCTCCCCGCCGGCGGGGCCCACCATCCATTTGTCCGCGAGCCGCCGGGCATAGATTTGGGGATCAGCGGCCTCACTCTCGGCCAGCGTCAGCCCTTCCCAGCTGCCGTAGCCGATCTCGCGCAGGCGATCGTCCAGCGCATAGTCCGCCACCGGCAGATCGAGCCTGCCGCGGACGAGCTCCATGGTCTGCCGCGCGCGGCCGAGCGGGCTCGACACATAGGGCAATGCCGCCTTGTCGCGGCCCTCGCGCTTGAACAGATCGCCCAATATGCCGCCGGCCTGCACGGCTTGGTCACGGCCGCGCGCGTTCAGCGGAATGTCCTTGGTGCCCTGAAGCCTGCCGAGCGCATTCCACTCGGTCTCGCCGTGGCGAAGATAGTAGATCGTGGGCACGGCCATTCCGGATAAGGGCTAATCCTTGCCACCGAAAGCGATGTCCGGCGCGTCAGGCCGCTTCATGCCGAGCACGTGATAGCCGGAATCGACATGATGCACCTCGCCGGTGACGCCGCGCGAGAGGTCGGAGAGGAGATACAGCGCGCTGCCGCCGACGTCCTCGGTCGACACGTTGCGTCGGAGCGGCGCGTTGGCCTCGTTCCACTTCAGGATATAGCGGAAGTCGCCGATGCCGGACGCCGCGAGCGTCTTGATCGGACCTGCCGAGATCGCATTGACGCGGATGTTCTTCTCGCCGAGGTCGGCGGCGAGATAGCGCACGCTGGCCTCGAGTGCCGCCTTGGCAACGCCCATCACGTTGTAATGCGGCATCCACTTCTCGGCGCCGTAATAGCTGAGCGTGATCAGCGAGCCGCCCTCGGTCATCAGCTTCTCGGCGCGCTGCGCCACTGCCGTGAACGAATAGCAGGAGATCAACATCGACTTGGAGAAATTCTCCTGCGTGGTGTCGACGTAGCGGCCGTCGAGCTGCTCGCCATAGGCGATCGCGTGCACGAGAAAGTCGATCTTGCCCCATTTCTCCTTCAGCACCGCGAACGCCGCATCGATGGTGGCGGCATCCGTGACGTCGCAATGGCCGAGCACCAGACCACCGATCTCGGCTGCGAGCGGCTCGACGCGCTTTTTCAGCGCATCGCCCTGATAGGTGAAGGCGAGCTCGGCGCCGGCGGCGTGGCATGCCTTGGCGATGCCCCAGGCGATCGAGCGGTTGTTGGCGACGCCGAGGACCACTCCGCGCTTGCCCTGCATCAGACCCGAATTCTGCGCCATTTTGATCGTCCCGTCGAACTCTTGGTGAATTCTGGAGGTACACCAGCCCTCCCCCGCGGTACAGCCCTAATACGCCGCGTTAACGCTGTTTCGAGCGCTGGAATAGCCGTTCCGTTCGGGTGTTATGATTGCTATTGGCGCTCGCGCCTGATGCCAGGACGTCAAGACCGCAATGAATGCGTTTCGCCAGAGTGTGGAAGCCATGATCCCGGCGTTGCGCCGCTACGCCCGCGCGCTCACGCGCGACGCGGACGCGGCCGACGATCTGGTGCAGGACACGCTGGTGCGGGCACTGCGTTCGGAGCGATTGTTTCTCGGAGGCGACGTCAGGAGCTGGCTCTACACGATCCTGACCAACCTCAACAAGAATCGGCGGCGCTCGCTGGCGAGGCGGCCGCAGTTCATGCAGCTGACGGAAAACAATCCGGATGCCAGCGGCACCGAAGCTGAAGGACGGGACATCGAGCGGGCGCTGGCAACGCTTGTCGAGGAGCAACGCTCGGTGTTGCTCCTCGTCATGCTGGAGGGCATGAGCTACCGCGAGGTCGCCGACATCCAGGGCGTGCCGATCGGCACCGTGATGTCGCGCCTCGCCCGCGCCCGCGCCCACGTCAAGGCCTCGCTGGAGGGAGAGCGTCCGACGCTCAGGCGGGTGAAATGATGGCAGGGTTGATGCATCGCGTGTCGTCTGCCCCGAGCAGGCTGTCGAGCGACGCGAAGTTGAGCTTTGAACGACATTTAGGGCCACAGAGCCAGAGACGATCGACATGAACGACCGCAAGATCCCAGTGACCGAGGACGAACTGCACGCCTATGTCGACGGCGAGCTGCCGGCCGAGCGCCGCGCCGACGTCGAGGCCTGGCTGGGCGCCCATCCCGATGAGGCCGAGCGCGTGCAGTCTTGGCGCGCCATGGCTGAGATGCTGCACGCCCGCTATGATGCCATCGCCCATGAGCCGGTGCCGGCACGGCTCGAGCTCGAGCGGCTGGAACGCCGCCCGCGGCAGTGGCTCTATGGCGCCGCCGCGGCGGTGCTGGTTGCGTTCGTCGCTGGCGGCTCGGCCGGCTGGGTCGCGCACGGCGCCGCCAATGCCCCCTCGACCTTCCAGAGCTTTACGGCGGATGCGCTCGATGCCCACCGCCTCTATGTCGTCGAGGTTCGCCACCCCGTCGAGGTCGGCGGCAACGAGCGCGACCACCTCCAGGCCTGGCTGACCCGGCGCTGCGGCTGGACCGTATTCGCGCCAAACCTGGAGGCGAGCGGGCTGAAGCTCGTGGGCGGCCGGCTCTTGCCGGGTCCGAACGGGCCGGCCTCGTTCCTGATGTACGAGGGCGCCTCAGGCGAACGCTACACGATCTACACAGCCAAGACCGAGAATGGTGCGACGCAAATGCGTTACGCCAAAACGGACAAGGACGGCGCATTGTTCTGGGCTGAGCGCGGAGTCGGCTACGTCGTCAGCGGCGGCGGCGATCGGGACCGGCTGACCAAGGTGGCGCAGGCGGTGTACGATCAGGCCGAGAAAAACGGCACTTAGACAACCGCGCGAGCGCGGTGCCTAGATTCCGACATTGAAAATTTGGAATGAAGACATCGCCGCGTCTCATTATCGCACCGGATGATCACGCGAAAATGAGCAGCGTTCGATCCGCCGATCGACGCGGGCGGCCTCGATTGGGGTTTTTGGTACCGCGCTGGTCCCCCTCTCGAGGCCGCACCTTTTTATCGGCTGCCCCGCCGGGCAACCGACACGTCGAGCATTGAAGCGCTACCACGCTCCAGACATATGATGAGCATCATCTCCTCGACGATGCCCTAGGCCTTCTGGAAAAACCCCGTCAGCTGGATTCTGCCCTAACCAAGCCCGCTACGTGGGTTGTAGGGATGCTGGTCCCGCCATTTTTCCATCAATGCTTCAAGCTCGGCGTCGTTCCCGTCCGGTAGCATAATCCTGATGGTGACGAAGAGATCCCCGGTTCCGCCCGTCTTCGGCAAGCCCTTGCCCTTGAGGCGGAAGGTCCGGCCGCTGGAGGTGTTCTTCGGAACCGAGAGCTCGACGGCATTGCCGAGGGTAGGCACCCGGACCTTGGCCCCGAGCACCGCCTCATAGAGCGTGACCGGCAGGTCGATCCGCAAGTCGGCGCCGTCGATCTTGAAGTAGGCGTGGGGCGCGATGCTGATGGTGATCAGGAGATCGCCGGGTGGATGGCCCTGCGCGGACTCGCCCTGCCCCCGAAGCCGGATCTGCTGACCCTCGGTGACGCCGGCCGGAATCTTGACGTTGAGCTCCTTGCCCGTCGGCAGCCGAACGCGCTTCTCGCCGCCCTTGACCGCCTCTTCCAGCGAGACGGACATGGCAACGTTCACGTCGAGATCGAGCCCGACGCCGCCGGTGTCGAATTCAAAATGACCGGCGCCGCCGGCCCCGGGCCGGGCGCCGCGCATCCCGCCGCCGAACATGCTGTTGAGGATATCCTCAAACCCGCCGCCGCCCTGACCGGGACCGCCGCCGGAGCGGAACGTATAGCTTTCGAACCCGCCCGGACCGGCGCGTCCGCGCGGCCCGCCGCCGCCGCCCGGAAAACCCTGGAAGCGCGGCTTGCCGTCGGCGTCGATCTCGCCGCGGTCGAATTGCTTGCGCTTATCCTCGTCGCCGAGGATTTCGTTCGCCGAGTTGATCTCGGAGAAGCGCTCGGCGGCCTTCGGGTCGCCCTTGTTGCTGTCGGGATGGTGCTTCTTGGCAAGCTTGCGATAGGCGCTCTTGATCGCGGCAGCGCTTGCGCTCCGCGGCACCCCCAAGACCTCATAGGGGTCGCGCATCCGTCACGTCTCCTTCAGGACATCGAATTGTTCAAAGGGCTCCCCGCCCCACCTGCGAACCATGTGGGGGTGGAGTGGCATTTTTGCAACTAGGCCCGAAGACCGAATCCTAGCTCCGCCACGGCTTTAGCGTATGAATCTCCCAACGGCCACGGGTGCTTTGGCAGCCGGCGCCCTGGAGCCAGCTTTCGGTCGCCCCGTTGACGTAGCTCGCCAGGAAATCGCGGCATCTGCGGCCGTCCTCGGCGGCATAGGACTGCGCGATCGGCGTCACCGAACCGCGCGCGCCGGTCTCCGGATTCTCCCAATGCTGGCTGGAATCCCGGTCGCCCTTGCTGAGGACGTCGGAAGCGGCGTTGCGGGCGAAGGCGAGATCGGTCTCGGTTGGCGGGGCGTCCTTCGCCGGCCGTGCGATCGAACCGGTGAGGTCGCTGTCGTCGGCCTTGGCATACGCGCTGGCGTCATTGCGGGAAAAGCTGCAGCCGCCGGTGCCGAGCCCGATCAAAATCATCGTCATCACGAAGCATGTTGGCCGGATCGCCGATAGGCCAACGCATCCCCATGCCCTATATAGGGCGGCAGCGGACAACAACGCGTTTTGGGCCGCGGGACGCAACTCGGACTCCGGACATGACCGACACGACCTCGATGAAACACCAGACACCCTTAACATCCGGTGATTTTACCGCCGCCGATGAACCATTTGCTCTGTTCGAGGCCTGGTTGAACGAGGCGATCAAGAGCGAGCCGAACGATCCGAACGCCATGGCGCTCGCAACCGTCGATCCCGACGGGCTGCCGGATGTGCGCATGGTGCTGATGAAGGGCTTCGATACCGAGGGTTTTGTCTTCTACAGCCACATCGCCAGCCAAAAGGGCCGCGAACTCGCCGCAAATCCTAAGGCAGCGTTACTTTTTCACTGGAAGTCGCTGCGCCGTCAGGTCCGCATCCGCGGCAACGTGACGCCGGTGACGGATGCCGAAGCCGACGCCTATTTCGCGACGCGACCGAAGCAGGCGCAGATCGGTGCCTGGGCGAGCAAGCAGTCGCAAGAGCTCGAAAGCCGGTTCGCCTTCGAACAGGCGATCGCCAAGGTCGCGGCGAAGCACGTCATCGGCGAGGTGCCGCGGCCGCCGGGCTGGAGCGGCTGGCGCATCACGCCCTCGCGGATCGAGTTCTGGCATGACCGCCCGTTCCGCTTGCACGACCGCATCGAATTTCGCCGTGACGCGGCCGGCCAACCGTGGTCCAAGACGCGGATGTATCCGTGAGTTTTAGGGCGACCTGAAAGATGTCCATGCCGCATTCGTCCAATGCGCCGCGCCGCACGCTGCTCCTGACCGGAGCAAGCCGCGGCATCGGCCACGCCACCGTGATCCGCTTTTCCTCGGCGGGATGGCGTGTCATCACCTGCTCGCGGCATCCGTTCCCGGAGGATTGTCCGTGGGATGCCGGCCCTGAGGATCACATCCAGGTCGATCTCAGCAAGCCCGCGGACACGACGCGCGCGATCTCCGATATCCGCGACCGCCTCGAAGGCGGCATGCTTCACGCGCTGGTCAACAACGCCGCAATCTCGCCGAAGGGCCCGGGCGGCTCCCGGCTCGGCTCGATCGACACCGACCTCGACACCTGGACGCACGTGTTTCACGTCAACTTCTTCGCGCCGATCATGATCGCGCGCGGGCTGATCGAAGAGTTGAAGGCCGCCAAGGGCTCCGTGGTGAACGTCACCTCGATCGCGGGCTCGCGCGTACATCCCTTCGCGGGCGCCGCCTACGCCACGTCAAAGGCTGCGCTCGCATCGCTGACGCGCGAGATGGCGTCCGATTTCGGACGCGTTGGCGTCCGTGTCAACGCGATCGCGCCGGGGGAGATCGACACCTCGATCCTGTCGCCCGGCACCGAAAAGATCGTCGATCAGCAGATCCCGCTGCACCGCCTCGGCACGCCCGACGAAGTCGCCAAGATCATCTACGTGCTGTGCACGGACACCAGTTCTTACGTCAACGGCGCCGAGATCCACATCAACGGCGGCCAGCACGTCTGATCGGTTCGTTGTTGCGCGGCCGGGATTGAGCAAGGGCGACAACGCCTCTCTCGTGTCCCGGACGCGCTCCGGCACGCAGTGACGCTGCGCAGAGCCGGACCCAGCGGCGGCGGGGCACGAGGGCGGAGCGTCGCGCATGCACTCTCAACGTCATTGCAGGAGCCTTCGCGACGAAGCAATCCAAAATCCTTTCGCGGAGGGCTTCTGGTTGCTTCGCTGCGCCCGCAATGCCGGGCCGAGTTTCGGCTGCGCACTCTCCAACTCGCATTTCGTTTGCAGACGCGCCTTCTCGTTCCCGCGGCGCGTTTCGCCCGAGCTTTGCTTCGTCGCTCCACCCTCCAATCCAAGAGGGCGCAGGGAAGGCCGGGTGCCGGCTGGCAC
>JAESGJ010000099.1_pt1 | contig 152152 bp, 142 predicted proteins | sample 9266241 | NCBI WGS metagenome assembly JAESGJ01 (sample SAMN14514841, study PRJNA621669) | algae metagenome | isolation source: Brasilonema octagenarum HA4186-MV1 and co-occurring heterotrophs from wet... | place: USA: Manoa Valley, Hawaii | collected 2009-07-20 | reverse complement strand
CACCATTGGATTTTGTACGGTTGGCTCAACCGGAAGTGACGCTCGTAGACAAGAAGTAGCCGACTACCTTGGCTGAAGCGAGAAATAAACCGCATTGTTCAGCAATGTATAAGTTTTATGGAGCAGTTTCTCAATATACTTTGGTGATATAAAGTCCAAAGGAGTAGAAGCAAATGCAGGTGCTGCTGAAGTAAAGCTCAGATGAAGTGTGATTATCAGAGCAATCAGGAATACAGATAAGATTCTTTTTAACCAATTAAACATAGTTCATTACACTTTGAGTAAGATCGATAACCTTCGTACAGTACCCATAAATGGGGATCGTAAATATTGAGGGTTGACGTTGAGTTTCCTTGCATCAAACGGACTACTTTCTACCCTGCGGGAAGCTGCCCAGAGGCGTCTACAACCGGGGGAAGGGAACCCTGCGCAGAAGTGTCCTCCCTAACCTACGATGATTTTTACTGTTTCATCGGTTACCGATGCAGTTATTCTCAATGACGTAAAGTGTGTGCGTTTTGTTGCCAAAGTACTTAGTATTTTTTTGCGTATTTTATCATAGACATTTAATGTAGAGCACGTAAATATAATGTCTCTACAACATAGGTGGGTATTAACAGCGGATTTAGTATTACAACTGAGGATTCATCAGTTACAGCGGTTTTCTCTAAGGTGGGCAATACTCACCCCTGTATTTTTTTGACTTTCCGTAGAATATTCCCCAAGGGGGCGGTCGCCTACTTAGGATTATTTAGTGTTGCGTTGAGGCGGTTTAAAGCGGCTAATTAATATCGCCTGTATTTGGACGAGAAGACGGCTATTTGATGATGTAAAAACTACTGAGTTTCCAGTTCTGAGTTGTGAGTACGCACGTCTTACAACTCAGCACTGATTACTTAAAACTCAGGACTAATTAGAAACCGGCACATTTTTAAATGCCCCTGTATCTGGCACAAAAACGTCTAAGCTGCTAACACCCTCAGGAATCCTTAACCAGACATAAGCATCAGCTGAAGCTTGAGGACGCAAAGAAGATAGATCAACACTACCCGTTGAGCGTTTGACGTCAACTCCTTTATAAGTCTCGCTTGTGTCAGGATTACGTGCTGTTGTGCTGTAGACTCCTACAGATTCACCAGGATTAATTTCATCTGTAGCAAGGCGACGGATACGCATCTGCAGATTCACGACATCACGGTTTCTTGTTTCTGGATCTTTAATCCGGTTAAGCGATAGTAACTCTACTTCTGCTTTCTTTCCAAAGGAAGGTTGTACAAATTCACCAGGTTTAATCGCACTTCCAGCGGAGGCTGTTGATTGTGCTGTTGTGGTTGGAGATGAAGACGCAGGCGCTTCTGGTGACTTAGATGTGGTGTTGGGAGCAGCAGTAGTTTCTGAACTGGAAGTTTTTAGGGTAGAAGTGGTGGCGTTCCTATTACCAGCACTTGCAACATTCAACGTCTGTTGTAGGGTGAAAACTTGGTAAGCCGTATAGCCACTGCATAATAAAGCCAAAGTCGAGAGTAAGACAGCGACACTAGATAAGAATGTACTCACACCAGAACCTCTATTTTGTATCTCTACATATACAAGTTTGTCAATCTATCGATTTTGTCATGCTGTGAGTAAATTTGGGTAATCAGTTGCTAATCTTTAAAAATTTAGTAAAGTACAAAACCTCACCCCCAACCCCTCTCCTTATCAAGGCTATCGTGTACACACATCTCGTTTTCACCTCACCCTCGCTCTTAACGGCGCTAAAATCTTTCCCTCTCCTTAATAAGGAGAGCCAGTGCGTTGCGGGGGTTCCCCCCGTTGTAGCACCTGGCGTGAGGGATGCCCGACAGGGCAGGGTGAGGTTTTACGGGGATGAGCGGGTAATTCGAGGACTTGTGTGTACACCGTAGCCTTATAAAAGAGAGGGGAGACTTTAAGGATAGTTAAAGGTAAACCCTGAGCGTTTGCGCAGCGCCCCCTTAGGGGCTAGCCGAAGGGCGGGGTGAGGTTAAACGAGTGATTTGGATGTTATTCAATCCGCTATCCTTAAGTGGCTTTGGCTGACGCTCAGAATTTTGACCTCATCTCCTTGATGTAATATTTTTCCTGCTTCTGATGCAGGTATATTTGTATTGACGCTTAACTTGTAGAAATGATTGAAACGGGTTGACGTTGTCCAAGATGGTAGAGAATCCTTGCGCTTAGCCACAAACACCTTCTGAAAATGAGTTGTCACCTTTGCTGTTTGAGAATCTCGTGAGGGAACGACGCAACGCTGACAAGGATTAACTCCCTCAAACAAGACTTCTCCTATTTGAAAGTGAACGTACTTTCCTGCTTCAGTAAATAATTGATCTTCCCAAAACGCTGGAACTCCACCAATTTCTATATTCGCTCGCATACGGAGTCGCATTTCATCAACACTCATATTAGGAAACCAGGAAGCGACTTCTTCAAGTGTGGCTGTACTAACCACGGTGGGCCCTTTAGCATTAAGATCGTCTGGAAAACCAGTTATTGTGTTTTGCATTAACTTAACTGGAAAACCAAAGTAGTCACTTAACCAGGCTTCTAGAGAGGATTCACCCTGAGCGTAGTCGAAGGGTTGCTCATCATGAAGGTGAAAAATAGCTTTTTGGTCAGTTCCCTGAATGTGTAGGGAGAGTGTTTTTAAGTTAGGATCAAACGTTGATCGCAGCAAGTGAATCTTGGCATTGCGCTTTCCATTGACAAAATGACCTTGCTGATCAAATAAGGCAAACTCTCTGTCATGCTGAAGTGCGCCACTGTCAAGAATTCTTGCTAGATTGACATCAATCTTGTCGAGAGATTTAATTGGGTAAATAGAAATCGCTTGGAGGTAAGGTGACATAATCAAATTGCTTTCACGAGGCTTGCAAAACTCGCTACTCAAATTTTAAATGTTACTTGTATAAACTCCTGTATTCCCAAGGCTTGACAAATTTCGCATCACTCCAGACTCCTCGCCGACTATTTTGCGCCTGAACTTCAGCTTGTTCAACGATATTTCTGCTGGGACACTTGTTTAAATAAGGACGGTAAACAAGCGCTAATCCCTCTCGTACTAATACTTCTTGGATAAAAGTCCCATTGGGCAAACGAATTTCAGCCACTTTGCGTCCGTACCTGTCGCTATCGGTGATCTTTAGTTTGACGCGATCGCCTCCTTGATTCACCAGTTGCTGCACTCGTTCTTGCGCCTTTGCTCCCCAATCAAATTGATTACGAAGAACAGAACTTTTACTTTGCTTTTCCTTCTTAGAGTGGGGGATTTCCGGTGCATCCACACATGCAAACCGCACATTGATTTTGTCCCCCTTGGCGTCTTTCACCGCGATAGTATCGCCATCACTGACTTTTTGCACTAAGTCACCAGAGGGAAAAATGCGATCACAGCTCATCAAACCAAAAATGAGGGTAGCTGCACAAAGCCAAATCAACGCCTGTTTCATTTGTCTGACAATATATTTCCTATAAAATCATATATCTTCTGTTGTATGACTGTTTTTCACTTTTTATAACTCTCAAAGTCTAAGTTCTTATAGTTCAAATAAAAGAGTTTGACTTGATTTCACTTTCTCATACCTCCCGCTGGAGGCTGGGGGTGTACACACAAGTCATCAATTACCCAAAATTCTGGGAAAACCTCACCCTGCCCTGTCGGGCATCCCTCTCCTTATCAAGGAGAGGGAAAAATTTTGGTGTCGTTTTAGCCCAACTGAGTTAACCAAGTACTCACTTCTACCCCTAATTTTTGCCCCAGCTTCAACAACTGACGGTACTGAACGCTATCCTGACTTTGAGCAGTTTTAGCCATAAAGCGTGGCACAATCTGACTGTGCAAACAACTGAAGTATAGTTCTTGAGAGCGCTCAAGAGAGATACCAAGATTTAACTGATTTGCCACATCAATTAATCGTTCTAGCCGTTGCAAATCTGCATCAAAAGTCCCGCTGGGATCGTGCAAGAATTGCCACAGAGAACGCAATATTAACTGCTCTAATATCTGCTTACCTTCGCGAATATTTAGATGACAATGCAGGTGCTTGGCTTCTGTGGCGATCGCCTCTAACTCGACGATGTGATTCCAACTTGATTGCGGTTCAGCAATGTCTTGATCAAGTGAGCGTAAAGTTATCAAAAATCGATATCCCAAAGCTATTTCTGCTGCTACCTGCAACTCTTGCGGTGCTTGGACTTCATCACGGTGGAATGCCATCAAAACACCGTAATTCTCACGATACTCTTGGGTATAAAGTTGGTCTAATCGTGACAAAGTTTCTTGACTCAACAGATGCATGAGTCGATGGCGTTCTTCTGCAAAAAGATTGCGCAAGCTGAAAGACTCTTCACCAAAGAACTGCGTCATCGCCAAGATTGTATGAGCTGCACTACCTTCTTGCAGCGCCCCAAACAGCTTTTCTTTTAACTCAGTGTAAGCCAATCGTCCCTCGAAGGGTTGAATGCAACAATGGAAATCCCAACCACCAAGATGCAGAACAGCAAAAACTAAATGTTCGCTTTCCCAGGTAATCTCTGAGACGAGGTTCAAATTTCCCACAGCCAGAGTCAATGATCCCATCCGTTGCAATTGGTAATCGAGTTCGTTGGCGGTGTAGCAATAAACCCGCTTTTTATGTAGATGAGAATGCTTGATCGAACCATTCTGCCCATTTTGTGAAGACGCTGTATGGGGCGTCTCTACAGGTTTGTGATTGGTAAAGAGTGAGGTTATGGCGTATTGGGCAGCAACTTGTTTAAAGCCGACTTGAGCCGTTAGCACCAACTGGCGATAAACTTCACCACCATGTTTGAACGAATCAACATTGCTGGGTGCTTGGTTTAGGTGTTTGAGGAAGCCTTTTTCCAACTGTACGCCAGAGACATCCCCTGCGAGTTCCAAAGCACGCGCCGCGTAACGCAGAATTTGCGTTCCTTCTGGACGCGAAAGTTCTTCAAAAAACCACCCACAACTGGTGAACATCAGCAAAGCATGACGTTGCATTTCCAATAGGCGCAGGGCGTCTACTTGTTCACTGGCTGTGAGTTTACGAGTTTGGTGACGCAACAGGAACCGACTCACGTTTTCTGGAGAGCGATCGCCTATCACTTGGATATATTCATCTCGTGCCTGCCAGGGATCAATGAAAAAGTGTCTGCCATGCTCTTCATACACTGAAATCAGTTGATCCCGCAGCCAATTCAATGCATCTCGTAAGGGGCGACGCCATTTTTGGTGCCATGTACCGCCACCACCGCAACCACAATCATCTTGCCATCTATCAACGCCGTGAGCGCAACTCCATGCTGTGACTGACTTAATTTCCACTTCCCATGTGGGAGTATTTAAGCTGAGGTAGTGGGCAAAGTTGGTGACTGTCCAACCCCAATGGGGAAACTCTTTTTTAAAGGCGTAGGCTAATGTTTTTTCGGTTCCTGCCTTGTGATGTCCAAAGGTTTCCCCATCTGTGGCGACAGAAATTAACTGTGCAGGACGATGATCCCCACGCACAGCTGAACCGATGCGTCCAGCTAAATGATTGGAATTGAACAGAACCTCACTAAAGCCCATATCCCGCGAGATCGGACCATCGTAGAAGAAGATATCGATATAGGGGCGCGATTGAACAGATGAGTTATCTGATCCTGCCTCTACTTCTAATTCGTCAGTCTCTTTCAAAAAGCAACGATAGGGGCGTGTGGGATCAATCTGACTCCCACCAACTTCGTACCATTCAGGGTTGGGATTATCCTGGGTGGGCAAAAGACGACAACGTTGTGCTTGTGATGGTGCAAGCACAATAAAGCGAATCCCCTCATCAACTAAAGCTTTCAATGTGGGGTAGTCTACAGCAGTCTCTGCCAGCCACATTCCTTCGGGATCACGTCCAAAGCGGGAGCGGAAGTCTTCTTTGCCCCAGCGAATCTGGGTGTATTTATCACGCTCATTTGCCAGAGGCATGATGATGTGGTTATATACTTGCGCGATCGCATTGCCATGTCCGTTGAGGCGATAGCAACTTTTAGCGTCTGCTTCCAAAATTCGCTGATAAACCTCTACATCGTGGCGTTCTAGCCACGACATCAGCGTTGCTCCTATATTAAAGCTCAAATACTCATAATTATTTACGATCCCCACCACTTCGCCGCGCTCATTGAACACTCTGGCAAAGGCATTGGGGCGATAACATTCATGGTGAATTCGTTCGTTCCAATCATGGAAAGGCGCTGCACCAGATTGGCGTTCAATCGCGTCTAGATAAGGGTTTTCGCGTGGTGGTTGATAAAAATGGCCATGAACCGTGACGTAAACACCAGTAGCCTGTCTCAGGGGATCGGGCATTTGGGTGTTTTTGATATTTTCAGGTGGCGTCAAATTTGAACCAGCACTAGCTGGTAGTTCAGCAGCAGAAGTCATGAAATTATTCCAAAAAATAAACAGTCCTTGCAGTTGCTTTCTTTGATAATGCTGATAAACCTTCCTACAGCGGCATTTCAACAACAGTTAGTTTCAACAGCAACTATGATATCAAACCAAATTCCGAGGTAGTGGTGTTCGTGTTGGGGGTAATCTGCATTATCAAGCAGTCTTTTGCCCGATGCAATCAACCTATTGACATAAGCCATGTTAGCAGGCTTCGTCGTTGGTACTGTTAAAAATTTAATTGTCTTTTAATATATTAAACCCCATCCTTGGTGTAAAATCTGAAGTTTATTGGAAACTTTTGCAACGAAACATTTCAAATTGTACTTATATCGCAATCTTATTTTACAAATCTCTGTCGAGAAAGCAAATAGTTAAATTTGAGAACTCCTTAATTAGAGAACTGGGGGTATCCTAGAGTTTGATCAATGGGAGTGCTCGTCGGTGTTGTAGTGTAATATATTCAAAACTCAGAATTCTGTTGTACAGAAAACTCATTGCTCAGGACTGACGGAGGAGTTCTAAGCTTACACATCTGTTTCTAATACTTTCACCTTAAAATGACAAATGTCAGGTAAAAACATTCTATTTTTGGTTTTGTTACTGTTTATTCCGGTTTCCATAGCGGCTCATTACTTAGAGTGGGGAGAGTTAACAGTTTTCATCACTGCTGGTTTAGCTATTTTGCCCTTAGCAGGTTGGATGGGGACAGCCACAGAAGAAGTTGCTGTCGTGGTTGGTCCAACAGTAGGGGGGTTGCTAAACGCCACCTTTGGTAACGCCACAGAATTAATTATTGCCTTAGTTGCCCTAAACGCCGGACTTGTGAATGTCGTCAAAGCCAGTATCACCGGATCAATCATCGGTAACTTACTGCTGGTGATGGGTCTTTCCATGTTTTTGGGTGGACTGCGCCATAAAGAACAGACGTTTCAGCCAGTTGTAGCGCGAGTCAACGCTTCTTCAATGAATTTGGCGGTGATTGCGATTCTACTGCCCACAGCGATGAAATTTAACTCTCAAGCAATACAGGAAAAAACCCTGCAAAATCTGTCCCTTGCCGTTGCTGTGGTACTCATTCTCGTTTATGCCCTAACTTTGTTATTCTCGATGAAAACCCACACTTATCTTTACGATGTGGGTATGGCAGAAACAACCGAAGATGAAACGCATCTCAAGAAACCAAATATTTGGTTGTGGACTGGGGTTTTATTAGTATGTACCCTCTTAGTTGCATTGGAATCAGAATTGCTAGTTGATTCTTTAGAAGTAGCTACATCAGAGTTAGGTTTGACAGCACTTTTTACAGGGGTAATCGTCGTACCCATTATTGGCAACGCTGCTGAACACGCAACAGCCGTGACAGTGGCAATGAAAGATAAGATGGATCTTTCTGTTTCTGTGGCGGTGGGATCAAGTATGCAGATTGCCCTGTTTGTTGCTCCCTTTTTAGTTTTAGCAGGGCGGGTACTTGGTCAACCGATGGATTTAAATTTTAATCTTTTTGAATTAGTAGCTGTGGTTGTAGCGGTGTTCATTGCTAATAGCATCAGTTCCGACGGTAAGTCAAATTGGTTAGAAGGTGTACTACTCTTAGCTGCGTATGCAGTGTTGGGGTTTGCTTTCTACTTCCTTCCGTTTGTTGATGGTATGGCTTGAGAATAGCTTAGCTACAATATTATAGATGATCCCCTGAGCCACCCTTAGTAGGATAGGTCAGGGGCTTCGCTCTTTTTTTCGCCACTTCCTCATATTTTTCAATTAAAATTAGCAAAAAAATGCGGAAACAAAGTTCCTGAATATGAATAATATCCATAGAACAATACTGAGTAACTGATGCCGACTGCGGTCCGAGGTGCCCACTACCCAGAAGCGAAAACCACTTCTTCTGAATGAGTGATTTCTTTGGCATTGTAGATACGGTTGAAACTTATGAAAAATAGTTTTATAAATTAATTTATATGGCAAATCAAGAACAACCATTAGCAAAGCCTGAGTCACAGCCTAAAGCACAACCTACATCTCATCACGTGATACAACCATTAGCACAATCTATCAAGATGAAAGCTGTCTCTAGTTCAGGTCTACCTACTCTACGGTTTGGTAACACAGGAAGCACTGTAAGAACCTTACAGCGACTTTTAATATCTAATGGCTACTTTGTTCAAATTGATGGAGTTTTTGGCGCGCTGACAGAAGTTGCTGTTAAAGCTTTCCAGAGTTCACGCGGTTTAAAAGCGGACGGAGTCGTTGGTGCAAGAACTTGGGCTGTATTGTCAGGTTAGTCAAAAATTGAGTCGATATGCTATATAATTATGGATTGTGAAACTTTTAAGCACTCATAATTCGTATTTTTTTGTAGTTAGTTTCTCTGGATTTGTGGAATAAAACTTTTAGATTTGATGAGTATTCTACATTTGATGTATTTTGTACATACCTTGACAAGTAAGCTGTAGCGCCTATAATTTGCATATTGCGATACGCGTAGCGTCAAGCCTGAGCGCAAAGCGCACGCTGCGCGTTGGCGTAGCCTGTCCGCAGGACTTACGGCTTATCGCCCATGAAGGCTCCTATGGCTACGCCACGCCTGAGCGCAGAGCGCACGCGGCTTGGGCGAACGGCGAACGGAGCATCGCAAGACTTTCATTTGTTCAAAGCAATACAAATGACAAATGACTTTTGACAAAGGACAACCTTCACAAGTCCGCAGTCCATTTTGAATGCATTACAACTTAACAGATACTGGTAAATCATATTTTGCTAATTCTTTTCAAAGAATTTATCAGATTTTTTTATTTTCCAGTACTGTCTATTCCGGAACACCAGCAATTTTCCCTGTGAAAGGAAACATGGGTGTTAGTAAAATGAAATACAATGACAGATATTGCCCTGCTGATGACGAGCGTGTTAACAACAGGACAACTGTCTCCGACCATTGCACCGGAACTGCGATTAGTTCAGCGAGACAATAACAAGGAGAAGTTAACACAAAGGCAGCTATCTCAGATAGTGTCAGCTGCTCAAATTACACCACCTGAATTTGTGCAGCCAGATATGGCTGCTCAAGCTGCTACGTCGATCATAAGTATAGAAAACAAAAGTATACTTAATCTAGCAGAAATCAATATTGGTTATAAAGGCTCTCCTAATATAGCTAGAGCAAAGAATTTTCAGGTCGCAGCAAAGGACACAACAGAAGATATCATTATAAACACTCAATGCTTTCATCTATGTGCAGAGCCAGAAATACTTTTGCCCTTTGATGCTATCCCTCAATTCGTAGCAGAGTGGGAACACACTGTCCGAAATTTCAAAAAAAGTCCGCTCAAAGAAAGTCAGAAGATTATGCTTGCTTCTACTTATTTTTTCGGGTTACAAGTAGCTTCAGAATCTTCAGCTAAAACAGTTATTGGCCAAAGAAAGCAAATAGTTCCTCAAATAGATACTAGCCAATCTTTGCCAATTTTGCGTTTTAGTAGCTCGGGTGTTGCTGTAAAAGTCTTGCAACAGTTGTTATCGTCTAATGGTTATAGTATTCGATCTGATGGGGTTTTTGGTGCCTTGACAGAAGCTGCTGTTAAAGCTTTCCAAAACAAACGGAATTTAGGAGTGGATGGCATAGTTGGTCAAAGAACTTGGTATGAATTGACAAAATAGCCAAGAGTGATTTGTCATTTGTCTTTTCCAAAGGACAAATGACAAATCACTGAGACCTTAACGATGCTTATGCTGCTCTAATAATTGTTGCGCTCTTGGCTTGTAAATTAAATAGAACAAAGCCTCGATGTAGCGCAGCAAATCCTCCCGATTCTCTTTGGAGATAAAGTTCCAAAAACCATAAATGCGTGCTAATGATAGCAACTTAGAAGTGTGAATTTTCCATGTATAAGTGCTATAAACTCGGTCAATGGCTTGTTTGGAGATTTGATTCCAATAATTGGGATTTTGTCCGCACTTCTGGACAAACTCAAGAAGTTTTTCGGCTGTTTCTTCTAAATTTGTTGGGTTGATATAAAAACCGTTTACCTTATCTTGGATGATTTCTAATGGCCCACCAAATTGCGTCGCAAAAGTTGGTAATCCCGAAATCATCGATTCTAAAATTGTCAAACCAAATGCTTCAAACAAAGCAGGTTGTACAAAGATTCCTTGGTGATCAGCAATGACCCGATAGATTTCGCCAGAGTCAGATTTGGTCAAACGCACACCCAACCAGCGAATTTTACCATAGAGATTGTACTGCTCTATGATTTGGTAAAGTTTAACAATCTCATCGCGTTCTTCGTTGTCGCCTGATTCTTCTACACGCAACTTACCCGCTACCAAAATCAGGTTACATTGTTCCTGCAACTGTTGATTCTGACCAAAGCATTCGGCTAAACCAGTGAGGTTCTTAATGCGGTCAAGACGCGCCATTGAGAAAAGCGGACGCTTGGTTGGATCATCAAGTCTACCAAAAATTTGAGAGTCGTCTTCCAGAGTGAAGAGCATTTCTTCTAATCTGAGGCGATCGCTCTCAACCCTGTCTTGCGTACGAGTATATGGGAAATAAGCATTCTCGTTCACTCCAGGCGGTACCACGTTAAACTTGGGGCTAAACAGTTCAATCCCATTAACAACGTGGTACAGTTCCGGCATGGTGAAGCACTTGAGTGACTCGTACTGTCCTACACTATCCGGCGTGCCCACAATTTCTTGGTAAGTGCTGCTGATGATAAAGTTGGCAGCATTCATCGCCAACAAGTCAGCGCTGAATTGTAACGAAAAGTGATATTTCTCCTCCAAATCTTGCCAATACAAATTACTGAACAAGTATTTGGACTTTTCTAAGGCATGGGCAATGTTACATTGTGTGACACGCAGTCTGCGTGCCAGCAAAAACGCTACCAAATTCCCATCAGTATAGTTACCAACAATTAAATCTGGTTTACCCTGAAACTCTGCCAGCAGTTCTTTTTCGGAATCAATGGCAAAGGTTTCCAGATAGGGCCAAAATTCAAACCGCGAAATCCAGTTTTGTGTCATGTTGGGATTGAATTCCCGCAAAGGCACTCGCAAAATCCAGGCGTTCTCAGTATCGTGGACTTTTTCTAGGCGCTGGTTACAAAGGGTGCCATCACTGTTGGGGATAAGGCGGCTGAGAATAATCACCTTCGGCTTGACATTCAATCCTTCTAAACCAGCCAACATCACGTCTTCTTGCAGTTGCTTTTCCAAGTTCTTCGCTTGGTCGAGGACGTAAACCACTTGACCCCCAGTGTCGGGACGTCCCAAAACTCCCTCTTGCCCAAACCAACCGTGGGCAGAAACCAAGACGATTCTAAAAATCATCGGGATGCGAGAGATGAAAGCTTCCAAGGTCTGGGGATCGGGAGAGTCAATCAATTCATCCAGAATACTCAAGCTTTCCTGGACTCGCTGCGCAGTATGCCCCCAACCTGGTTCAAAGCCCATCACTTGCATCTCAAATCGGAATTCTTCGTAGGGTTCCTCACTGGGACGATCGCTGACGAAAGAGATGGCTTTTTTGACTTGATCAGACAGTTGCTGCTGTGACTGAATCCGCTGGTTGATAAGCAGTTGAACACCGTTGTATTGGTGTAGGCGCAAGAAGTTAAACAAGCCTTCTAGCCATTGCTTGGGGTCAGCAAACAGCTTACTGGATAGGTAGCGGTTGAGAAACTGCACCCCCTTACCAATATTTTTTGGATCGCGAATCACCGGGGTGTAATCGTAAAATGGACCAAAATCCAATTCCAAGAGGTCGCCTTCGTTGGGATTATGTCGGTTTACTAGGCGATCGCGCAAATCCAACAGTTCCTGAACCGTCATCGGCTGTACACTCAAGTCGCCTGTCAGTCGGTAAACCTCTTGACTAGCAATCTTTGGTCGTATGATGAAGCAGAGGCTTGATTCCTCTTGAATGATTTCTTGAGTGTAGTAAACAAGTTTTCCTAAATGAGAAGCAGTGTAAAATTGCTCAGGTTTTTCGTACTTAGAGCAATATTCACCATATAAATTGAGTATGTCGTTCCGCAGCAAGTATTTTTTTTCTTGCTGACGTAACTCACTGATCAGGGAACGCAAATCACTTTTTTCTTCACTATTTAAAACAGCTTGAAGTAATTCTGACATAGCAACTTGTGAGATAATTGTAGGTTTTGGATTCAGCATTTGACTGAGCAATAGCTAATAGTCAACTGCCCATGGGTAATCGTATAAACAAGTACTACACCTTGGCAATTAGCAATTATTACTACTCTGAGTATCTTTAAACCTCTCTACCTTTTTACGCTAATCTTATATATGAGTATTTTGCACTCTAACTAAAGGCGTACTCTTTCGTTGTTTTTGTCTTCAACAAAACGGAAAATATCAAGTGATTATCCAAAACGTGTAATTATAAATACTAAGCATTTTTATTGAAAAACCCGATTTCATTTAAAGAATAAACTCTTACCTACTGCCATATAACTTTCGCTTAGATTGCCAGGGTAAATATCTTTGGAAGTACTAATAAAACTTCCTTTCGTCCTATCCTGTTTTAGCGTGATGATTACTGAAATAACTGAAACAAAAGTTTCTCTTTTTATTTTATAGTTAGCGAAGAATAGAAATTGAATTCAAGGAACATTAAGTCATTTATTATACAAATGAAAGATGTCTTCAAATATTTCTAATTTCAGCATATTCTTTAAAGCAAGGTCAATTTTTCTGGCTGAGCATCCGTAAGACGCAAACAGCCTTTTGTTCGAGAATAAAGATAAAAAATTACTCAAAAAACCTTGTTAACAAAATCCCCCAAACTTGAGTTGGGGGATTTCACTTTGATTGCTGAGTCAGTTGCCTGTCAACAACTAACAATTACCTCAGGGCGAACGATGGGAGTCGAACCCACCAGTGGAGGTACCACAAACCTCTGCCTTAACCGCTTGGCTACGCTCGCCATTATTATCCATAATATAACACTAGCTGCTGAATAGATCAAGTGCTTTTGCCAAAGGAACGGACTTCAATAATCTGGAGTCTAATATCTATGGCAAATAGCAGTTGAGACAAATGAGAGCTATCACTATTATTACATGCCTGGGAGTCGTCGGAGTAGCAGTCTTGGGTATGGCAATGGCGAATACAAATCCTAGTCAGACCAAATATGAAGAGTATGCAGTACAAACCCTGAGCGAGTATTTGAAAAGCAATGTCTGTAAGAAAAGCCCAAATATATTAGAAAATGTAATACGAATGAACTGCGATAAACTGCTAGAAGCAGCAAACCCGCGTATGAGGGAAATTATCTCCATTAGTACTGAAAAACAAGATTTTCTCATTTTTAGTGTTTACCGTACAGATTTTAAACTTAATAATTGGGTACCTTCTTATAAATTTGAAACGGTGGGAGCTTTTGAAAATTTCTACACATACAACGCTCAAAAGCAGTAACTTAGCCAAAAATAATAACAACTTTGGATAGAGCTACTTAGATAGCAAGTCTTCCCCAGGATCAAGGTTTCAGCAAGCTGCCACCGTTAACATTTTGTAAAGAGAGTAGGAATTTTTCCGATTTCAAGAGTCTGATTCAAGATACTCCGAAGAAATTGGCATAAATACCTAAAATAAAGGAGAACTATTGTGTTTTTTCATAAAAAAGAAACAATTCGACCTGTTAACATTGCTGATCCAAATCCACGTTTTGCTCAACTGCTTCTAGAGCAGTTTGGTGGTGCAACAGGTGAATTAACAGCAGCTTTGCAATACTGGACGCAATCCTTACACTGCGAACATGCTGGAATTAAGGATATGTTGCAAGATATTGCGATCGAAGAGTTTAGCCACTTAGAAATGATTGGTAAGCTCATTGAATCTCATACCAAAAATGCTGATCAAACTGAAGCTTACAAAAGTACCTTGTTTGCTGTGCGGGGCGTAGGACCTCACTTGCTAGATAGTCAAGGTCAAGCTTGGTCAGCAGCTTATATTAATGAAGGTGGTGACGTAGTGCGTGATTTACGGGCAGACATTGCTGCTGAAGCTGGCGCACGTCAAACTTACGAGTCATTGATTAAGCTAGCTCCTGATGATGGAACCAAAGAGGCACTTGTGCATCTTCTGACTCGGGAAATTTCTCATACTCAAATGTTCATGAAGGCGTTGGACTCTTTGGGTAAGTTAACAGACCCATTCTTTGGTAATATCCAACCTGATAGCACTGTAGACATTTACTACAACTTGTCTACTAATGGTAAGGATGAGCGCGGTCCTTGGAACGAGGAACCTACTTTCCGTTACATTGCTGACCCCGTTGCAGAAGAAAAGTAAGCTGAGAAATAAGCCGCTATCTAATAATATTCTCAATTAATCCCTACAGCAGCCAGGAACTAACAGTTTCTGGCAATACTTATTTTCTATCTATTGCCATATAGTGACTTAATTCAACCTACGCTATATTTAATCAATCGAAACATTTAAGTAACGTCCTTGGTAATGGCATCTGCACATTTGCTGGTATCTCACGGAAGTCACGATCCGCGTCCGGAAATTGCTATCCAACATCTGGTAGAACTGTTATGTCATAAGATACAAAGCGATTTACTCGTTACAACAACTGGAGGTATAACTTCTCAGTTGAAATGTCAAACCTTGGTCGGTACAGCGTACTTGGAATTAAATCCTGAACCCCTGCATAAGCAAATCATAAAATTTGCTAAGAATGCTTTAGATTCTGGATGTGATAGTCTCAAAATCCAACCACTATTTCTGTTGCCAGGAGTTCATGTGATGGAAGATATTCCAGCCCAAGTCGCACTGGCACAGCAGGCTATCGGTCAGAATATTAAGATATTTTTACAACCATACTTAGGCTCTCACCCTGGTTTAGAGTGCTTACTAGCCAAGCAGTTGATTGCTACAAAAGCAGAAGCAAAAATTCTTTTGGCTCATGGTAGTCGTCGCCTTGAAGGTAATGTTCCAGTGGAAGCAATGGCGGCGAAGATAGGAGCAGTAGCTGCATACTTGGGTGTGTCTCCTAGCTTGGAAGCACGGGTACAAGAGTTAGTGGGTACTGGCTATAAGAATTTAGCGATAATACCATACTTTCTATTTCCAGGTGGAATGACGGACACTGTTGCTCAAAAGCAACAAGAGTTAAAATTACAGTTTCCTGAAGTGAACTTTCAACTGACTGAGCCTTTGGGAGCAAGTAAAGAATTAGTGGAATTGATTTGGGATTTGTTAAAATAATGAACCGCGAAGACACGTTCGGCGCAAGCCCTCTCCAAAAGAAGGACGCGTTCGGCAGAAGCCGTCTCGAAGAGAACCAACAGCAAAAGAAGTATTTGGGTAAGGTGTACCTAGTAGGCGCGGGACCGGGAGATCCGGGGTTGATGACTCTCAAAGGCAAGAGTTTGTTAGAGTGTGCGGATGTAGTGATTTATGATGCCTTGGTCAGTCCAGCAATTTTGGCGATGATTAATCCTCAAGCCCAGAAGATTGATGCTGGCAAGCGACGGGGACGTCATTCAATTTTACAGGAAGAAACAACGCACTTGCTCATTGCTAAGGCACAGGATAATGCCATTGTTGTGCGACTTAAGGGGGGTGACCCGTTTATATTTGGTCGTGGTGGCGAAGAGATGGAAGAATTGGTAGAAGCTGGAATTCCTGTGGAAGTTGTGCCTGGTGTGACATCGGGAATTGCTGCTCCAGCTTATGCAGGTATAGCTTTGACGCATCGGTTATATAGTTCTTCTGTAACTTTTGTGACAGGACATGAGGCAGCAGGTAAGTACCGACCCGCCGTAAATTGGAATGCGATCGCCCACGGTTCAGAAACAATCGTAATATACATGGGTATCCACAATTTGTCTCACATCGTCGAACAGTTAACCGAAGCCGGGTTGAATTCAGAAACGCCTATTGCTCTGGTACGGTGGGGTACGCGACCGGATCAAGAAGAATTAGTTGGTCAGCTGGGAACAATTGTAGAGCAAGTTGAGGCATCTGGGTTTGAAGCCCCAGCAATTGTTGTCATTGGTTCAGTAGTCAAGATGCACGCTAGATTTCGCAATTGATCATGAGTCAACCCCCTTGGGGTGATTCAAAGTATAGTTTACGGGCATACTTTGATAAGTAAACCGAGTATCAACACTCTCAAGTGATTTGTTGAAATGCAACTTGATAGAAATTACAACTTCTTTGGGTATTATGGGTAATTTGTGTTGGTAAACTATCAATTTGATTTGTTAGTATTAAAGTCTGTGACTGTCGCCATGCTTGCAAGGCTGAGCGTGCAATTTCTTCAACTTTTTCTGCTGCTTCTAATTTCTCGGTTATGGACTTACAAAGCTGAGTAAAAGCTTGTAGCTGGAGCATTTCGCCCAAGCCACCCAACTCTATTGCCATGAGATTAGCTTCGTGTCGCAAAACAGATTGTTCACTATTTAAAATTAATGATTCTAGGCGTTGCAAACAGTCTTCTACTTCCGTTTGAAACAGTAAGCGAATTATGTCTTGTAACGCACTCTCTGGTGATAGAACTGTTATCGTATCCTCAGAAATCAAACAGCCCAAACGATCTTGTAACTCTTCAAAAACTGGATAACAAAAGGTTGCTAACCATTGTTCATCGATGGTATAACCTTCTGAATGTAGTTTTACTATTTGGCGTAACCAATCTACTCCAGCTAAAAGTAGGCTTTGCAAATCAGCGTCAAGTTCTAAAGGGTCTTTCTGAGTTGTCAAAACTTTAAAGTAATCTTCTAATCGGTGAGCTAAAGCACTTAAAGTCCGAAATCCCATTATGCCTGCACCACCTTTTATGGAATGAGCAGCTCTGACTCCAGCATTTATTTTTGATAGAGCAATTTCACGATTAAATTTGACTTCTAATAATACAGTTTCTAGGGTATTGAGAGAGTCAGTTACTTCCTCGAAAAACTGCAACTGGGTTTGTAATTCTTTGTCTCGTAACATAATCTTTATTCGTCAAGAGTCTTTATTGAAACCAGTGCTGCGGTCCTTGCTTCCCGACAACCAGGCGACTGGCGTTCGCGTAAGCGCACAGCGCACGCTAAGAGCGAATGCGTAGCGTGTCCCCTTGGGACGAGCGCGTCTCCGTAAGCCCAAAGCGCACGCAATCATGCGTTAGCCGTAAGGCGTGGCAGAGCGCCATAGGGTTATTGTCATTAGTCATCTCCAATTGCCAAAGAAAACATGACTAATTATTGTCGCTATTTAGCAAGTTTCCTGGGTACTGTTAATAATCTAATCAAATGAGATAATTTATAATAGCAAATTATATATTCTGTCAATCGTTGAAGAATATAAAATCGCTTTCACATCCTTAGAATTGTAAAGAGGAGATACTTTACTTGTGATGACCCTGATATATATTGAAGCTAATATAAAAAACAAAACTGCTCATTATGAGCATTCCTACAAAAGTGATTGTCAAGTTTTGTTTTTATTATAAGAACCGATGGGTGAAAGTAAACATTAAGATATTGTAGGTTAAAGCCAGTCCGCTCTTAGGGGGGGTTCTCCCCGTTGTAGACGCCTTTGTTAGGAACTGATGTTTTCCCTTTGCTGTCGAAGACGCTGCTTTGTTGGCCTAGCCTGCGCTTTGCGCATACGTGGTAATAATCCGCTATAGAACACTGGTACAGACAGGTGCGGCTATACGAGACTTGTTCTTAAGCGTGCTGACTAATGTTCAAGCGGAGTCACCCAAATTTGGTATGAATTGTATTGCTCACTTATAAATTATTCAATGTGTTGAGAGATAACTTTCAGCAAATCTACTTGTGTAAAAGGCTTGATTAGATAGCCTGTTGCTCTAACCATCTTTGCTTTTGCTCTGTCTATCAATCCTGCTCTACCCGTAACCATAATCACTGGAGTGTTCTGAAAGTATGAATGTTTTCGTAACAGGGTACACAGTTCATAACCATCTAAGTTTGGCATTTCGATATCTAGTAAAATGAGGTCAGGTTTAATACGGATAATTTGCATTAAAGCTTTTAAAGAGTCATCTATTCCAATCACAGAAAATATTTGATTATCTAAGAAATTCGTGATGACGTTGATGATCATAGGACTATCATCAACGCAGACTACTGTATAAGTCTTTTTGTTAAATGGTTTTTGGAAGTTCTGTTGGTGTTGACCATCGTTATTATTAAAATCTACTGTTTGAATGTTGGTAAAATTTGTAAATTTTTGTTCTATTTTTGCTTTTGACTGCTTTATTTTTGATGAAAAAGATTGGAATCGGCGTTGTATCCGGCGTGATGTAGTATTTTCCTCTTCTTGTGTTCTATTTTGACAATGTTCGACTATTAAGCGTAAATCAAGATGGCAGAACTTTGGCATATCATCTAGGACACTTTCCGAAGCAAATTCATAACTCCCCTCTTTTATATTCAGAAATTGTTCAATAATTTCTATCGCCAATTGCTCTATTAAGATTCCTGCTTGAGCAGGAGTCATATACTTTTGATTCACGAGCCAGCAAATAGCTAAATAATCTGGATTTTGTATTGCTTGATTGTCAAGTCCAGTTTCAAATAGCGTCTGCAACTGTTTATCAATTCCACTATTGAGAGTAGGAATTTCCTCACTTAAACGGTGTAAATGCCTGTAAATGACATCAAACATTTTATCTGTATAACAGGCATAAATCAGTTTACCTTCATCTAAATAGATTGACCAAGAAGCGGATGGGCTAAACACTTGCCAACAACCACTCAGAGGTTTACTGGTCATTTTTCCTAGTAGAGATAGTGGCTGTAATGCCTGAAAAAATCTGTATCTACCAATAGGAAGAGTCGTCATATTCATAAAGAAAGATTTTTGATTTAAAGAACAACAACGATATGAAGATAGGTACTCGTGGCTAGAGACTAGAAGAATGATGCTATTAGTAACTAGCAACTTAGATCTGTATTGACTCTATATTATTGCCACAAACTTGTACTTTGTCTTGTTGAAAAGTTGGTGAAGCATGACTTACACCTGTTTAGACAAAGCAATAACAGATGTGAGATTACAGTACTCAATCCCTGAAAACAAAGATCCCTCACCAAAAGCAGAGCAATGCTTGGAAAAGCCTAGTTCCTGGTTCGGTAGCTGTGCGGATTTAAGGTTTTACTTAGTTTTACTGCTCCTTAATGGAAAATCGGGAGAAATTACAGATAGCTTGTACACAGAGTTTAAGCTACTTATCTACATTCATTGTACTGAGGAGTACACTTAGTACAATTCATCATTAATAGGGTTCGGAAATCAAATTTATGCCAAAACAGGGAAATGAATTATCTCTTAAGCCAATTCCGAACCCGTTTTATGGTGACGTGTACTTAGCAGGAGAGTTTACAGCATCATTGGGTATCACAAGAAATTTAGAAAGTGGATAACTATTTATCAAATACACCTTTATAGAGTATTTTTCCATACCAAAACTATTGGATTTTACTAAAATTTCCACAAACAAGGAGAGGTATATTCCCGCCTCTACCTATTATTCCCATATGGCTGTCCGCCAAGTTTTGCCTAGCCTAAGTAGATGCCTATTTGAATTATAAGAATAGCAAACTCATATGAGTTGTGACTGTGGTCATAACTCATACACTTAAGTTGCGTCATGAGGCGCAAAGGCAACTGTTTCATAAAAAGGTATTTTCATCATACGTACTGGTAACACTATGTGACATTGTTTCGTAACGAATCGTCACCCTGGAGAGTTTTGAGTGCCACCTTCAATAATTTCCAGTGAAACTCAAAAAATTGAGTAAATAACCTCAAATAAATAGAAAACTTTAGTTAATGGGTAGATGGTAAGTAATATACTCACTATTATTTAGATTACTATAATTTTAACAAAAAAGTTAAAACACGTATTAAAACTACCATGAGCCAGTAGACCTCTCCAAAAATGATTTTTAGTGCAAGCGCGGGGTATTGGTTTCATAGCCATTTTTGGAGAGGTCTAGTCAAGAAAACGTTAATAATCACTTTGTTTACAGTGTGCTTTGTTAGAGAATTTTAAATTCTTGTTTTTTCAGTGCTTGTACTTAACTCATTTAAGTACAAAGATAGAATTTATGAAATATTTATGTATGGAAGTGTATAAAATCAAATAAAAATAAGTAATCAATAAATAAGAGTTTTTTAAAGTACATACCAACAATATCAAAGCAGCCAGATATAGATACTAAGACCATACTTATATCTACATAGGAAGCTACTTACAATCAGATGCAAGCGCCTTTATATTGAGCAAAGAGCACATAACGTTAGTGCAAATGCAATGAAGAATGATAATGTATTTATAAATAGTCAGTACGAATTAAACCACAATAAAAAAATATACTGATACAATGTCTAGTTTTTCCAAGGGTGTTGGCAAATTTTATGTAACTTTGATAAAGCTTATATAATTTAGGAACATCTAAGATAAAAAATCGTCTCTAGTGAGAATGGTATAAAATAAGAACACTATTGAGTGTTCCGTTTGTTAGTGATTGGTTGAATTGAAAGCTTTAAGTAAGGCTAAGTAAAATTATATTCTTTGACTATTTGTTGCGAATTTTGACTTTCGATAAAATCGAAGATTATTAGCTTGACTCCAGCGATTTAGGGCGGTGTAGCCTAAGGTATTGCTCAACCGTTCCTTGGATAGTTTGCAAATACTCGCGAAGACTTTAACTATTGTAAATATGAAGCATCTTCTTATTCTTGGCGGAACAGGTGACGCGACAGAATTGGCAGCTAAAGCCTCCGCTATCCCAGAGGTAGAAGTTATCACATCTTTAGCTGGTCGCACCAGTCAACCACAAGCGCCAGCCGGAATACTACGTATTGGGGGTTTTGGTGGTGAAGCAGGGCTGGTAGAATACTTAATTGAAGCAAAAATAGATGTAGTGATCGATGCGACTCACCCCTTCGCTAAACAGATATCTTTTCATGCAGCTGCTGCCGCTGCTACTTGTAAAATACCCCATCTGATGCTGATCCGTCCTGCTTGGGAGCGTCTTCCTAATGATTGGTGGGTTGAAGTTGATAGTGTGGAAGCAGCAGCTGCTGTATTACCTGAATTTGCCAAACGAGTATTCCTGACTATCGGTAGACAGCAACTTGCACCCTTTGCCAGTTTGGAGGATATTTGGTTTTTGATGCGACTGATTGAGCCTCCTGCAACTGAAGCATTGGTGCCATCAGGGGTGATATTGTGCGATCGCGGTCCCTTTGCCCTAGACAATGAGCGAAAACTCTTGATTTCACATCAAATTGATACAGTCGTGAGTAAGAATAGCGGCGGTGATGCGACGTATGCCAAGATTATTGCAGCGCGGGAACTTGGGGTGAAGGTGGTAATGGTAAAGCGTCCAGCAACTCCACCAGGAGAGCAAGTCAGCGATGTGGAGAGTGCTGTGGCGTGGTTGGTGAATCAGCTACTATAAATTTGAGAGATTGTTTCCCAAGGGGATATTTGATTGAATGTTAGGATTTGGATCAAGTAACCGAGTAGGTGCAATAACAGTGGCAAAACTTCAAGCCGAATCTAAACGCAAAGTACTGCTGTATCCTGGTGAAGATGGTTATTTTGTCGTTGAAGTACCTAGTTTACCAGGTTGCATTAGCCAAGGGAAAACTCGTGAGGAAGCTGTAGCCAATATTGAAGAAGCGATCGCTCTCTACATTGAAGTTCTGCAAGACCGAGGTGAGCCTGTTCCAGAGGATAGAGTAGAAGTTGTACTGGTATGAGTAAGCTGCCTGTCATCTCAGGTGCAGAATGTGTTAGAGCACTAGAGCAAATCGGCTTTGTTGTAAATCGGCAGCGTGGAAGCCACATTATTTTAGTTCGCGAAGAACCTAAAGCGACAGTCACTGTACCAGATCACAAGGAGTTAGATCGAGGGACTTTACGTGCGATCATCCGCCAAGTGGGTTTGAGCGTGGACGAGTTTGTTGAACTAGTGTGAGCTACAGAGGGGCGATCGCTCCATCGATAATCTTGATGCAACCTACCAATAACGTTGAAGCACCATCCCACAGACAACCTGGCAGTCTAACAACTTAGCTCACCAGCTGCTTGCATCCACCATCAGAATATACAAACTACTTTGGCATCTCACCAGTAGTAAGCTCTATAAATGTGTGAATGCAAATTGAGTTTATAAGATACGCCATGCTTCTGAACTCTCTTTGATTTAGAGGATGCCCCTTTTTCTTGGAGCTTTTTTGAGAAAAGTGTGATAAATTACCACGCACCTGTACTATCAGCTCGATTATTCCATCGACATTAAACTCACGCTTTTCCATATCAAGGAACTTCTTTAATTGATCCAAATTTTCCGAATCCCCTACATTTTGATAAAGTTCTATAGTTTGCTCAATAGCTTTCCTGATATGCTCCGATGACTTAAATAATTTTTCTACTTCTTTGTTTTTTGTTTTGCCTTGTCCGTATAAGTCATCTAGATAGAAGTAGAAGTTGATAAAGGAACTTGTGTATCTACCAGAGCTAAAGTCATTACATGCTTCTCGATAGAACGACATTGGCAAAACTAAATGTTGGTGAAGGAGACGATTCTGTACCAGAGATGCTAGCATTCCTGGAGACATTTCTCTGTAGCATTTATTTTCATGAGACTCTTGCTGAAAATCATGCGTTGAAAATTCAAGAGCCTCCTGCTCCTCAAATGATTCAGCTATCCAAGCTCTTTTTGGACTCTCCCAATAGATCTTTTTAATTCCAAACCAAAAGCTACCAAGAGCTTCAATATGTTGCGCGAGATCAACGAGTAAAAAACACAGCGGCGAATCTCGCATATCTATCCGAGTAATCTGGCTTTCTATATCTGAACTAACTTGGGGTAAAAAATCCTGATAATTCTTTACCCTTAGAGCAATGCTTAGCTCCTCTACCACCTTATCTGGACTGAGCATTACTCCGAGGATAAAGTTATCAATCTCTAATTTATATGGTTGGTGGTAAATTGCTTCAGACTCAACTTTGACTATTATCTGATATAGCATTGGCTTTAATGTTTATGTACATCCTCAGATATCTACTTTAGTAATATGACAAACAAAGTGGTCTTACGGCAAAGCTTATCAGTGGCAGGTCACATATGAGACACAGCCGAAGTTTAAAGCATCCCTTGGCTACAGATCAACAGATCCCTCTTCAGGAAATATAGAGTGAAAATTACAGTATATTTGTGGAGCAAATATAGTATTTTTATACATCAAGCCCTGTCCACCTGACAAATAACTCGAAAAGATACTCGCTTCCAACTACTTCCTCACCACCCACTGCGTCACCGGCACCATCGGCTTCCACCCCAAAAACCCGCCAATAGGAGCAGCCCGTTGAACAGCAACACGAATCAACTCTCCACCTACCTGATTGTGCCATTGCAACAGCTTCTGCTCACTTTCAATCGTCACAGCATTGGCAACAAAACGCCCACCCGGACGCAAAGCTTCCCAACACACCTCAAATAAACCTTCTGTTGTTGCACCACCACCAATAAAGATGGCGTCGGGTTGAGGCAAGTGTTTCAATGCAGCGGGAGCTTTGCCTGCAATAATTTGTAAATGAGGTGTACCAAGGGCGGCGGCGTTGTCAGCAATATATTGTAGTCGGGTGGAGTTTTGTTCTATGGCGATCGCCCGACACCGAAAATGACTCCGCATCCACTCAATACCAATCGAACCACACCCCGCACCCACATCCCACAACAAGTGTCCCGGCGTGGGGGCTAAAGCAGAAAGTGTTATTGCTCGCACCTCGCGCTTAGTCAACTGTCCATCATGATGATACGCATCATCTGGTAGTCCTGCTAACCGAGGTAAGGGTATAACTCCAGCATCAGCAATACACTCTACAGCGATCGTATTCAAATCAGCTAGTTCTGTTGTCGTCCATGAAGCGGCTGTGCCTGCGATAATTCTCTCCTGAGAACCGCCCATATGTTCTAGGACGGTAATTTTGCTATCACTAAAACCACGTTTTGTCAAAATTTCAGCGACAATTGCTGGGGTTTCCTTGCCTTCGCTTAAAATCAGAAGACGTGCTCCTGGGTAGATAGCCGCTTGGATGAGAGCAGGAGGACGAGCGTTTAAGCTTAATGTCTCTACTTCGGTGAGTGACCATCCTAGTCTGGCACAAGCAAGGCTGAAGGATGAAGGGGCGGGGATGATAGTCATCTCAGAAATAGGAATCTGGCGGGAGAGAGTGACACCGATACCAAAGCACATGGGATCGCCACTTGCCAAAACGCATACAGATTGACCCCGGCGACGGAGAATTTCTTCTATAGAATGACTGATGGGGGAAGTCCAAATGAGTTTTTCTCGTGAATCGTCTGGTGGTAACATGGCGAGATGGCGTTTTCCCCCGACTATCACTTGTGCATGTTCAAGGAGAGAATAGGCAATCGCACTCAATCCCGATAGCCCATCCTCACCAATACCCACTACCGATAACCATTTCTGCATCTGGCGACTAATGGAAGAATCAAGAAGATTTGGCAAAAAGAAGTATGGCTATTATCTCATGCTAAACTACACACTTGGAGTCGGGAAAGTCCGGTGAAATTCCGGTACTGTGCCGCAGCTGTAATCCGATTTTGCTAGTGCTTAGTAGTTGATAAAACAGCTAACAACCAACAAATTCGGTTAGTCAGAATGCTGACTCCAAGGGTGTCTTGTACACACAGTTGTTATCTGCTCTCTGCGTCGCACGGGGAAGGAGTTGTAGGCGTGTCTGGTTGTCCTGGTCTTTTTTATCAAACGTCCGCGCGAGATGGTATTTTATCTCGCATCCGTGTACCTGGAGGAATACTGACTAGTCAGCAGTTTCGTGTCATCGCTGACTTAGCTGACGAGTGGGGAACTGGTTACACTAATATTACCAATCGTGCCAACCTCCAAATCCGTGCAATCCGTACAGAGATTCCGGCTAAATTTTTAAGAGTCCTACAAGATATTGGTATAGCTTCAGCCGTTCCAGAGGTTGATCATCTCCGCAATATCATGGGTAGTCCCACGTCTGGCATCGACTTATACGAATTAATTGATACTCGACCTCTCATCAGCAAATTAGATCACTACATTACCACTCACCCAGAGCTAGCGCCACTTTCACCTAAATTCAGCGTTGCTTTTGATGGCGGTGGTTCTGTGTCGATTGGCGAACGATCAAACGATATCGCCCTGACTGCGGTTATGGTTGATAATAACGTTTACTTCCGGTTCAAACTGAACTTGGGTACATCGCTGTTTGAACCATTTATTGATACAGACATCCTGCTAAAACCAGAAGAGTGTGTTGAGGTTGTAGGTGCATTGGCACAAGTCTATTTGCAGCATCTCACACTAGAGATTGGAAACACAATTCCTCATCGCAAGTCACGTCAGCCACGTTTTTGGGAGATTTTGAACAACTTAGGTATAGAAAGATTTCTTCAAAAAGTTGAACGTCATCTTCCCTATCCACTACGGCGTTTTTCTGTGAAAAGCAGTCATACACAAATTAAGGAGGAATATAGAGATATTGGATGCAATGTCTATTCTAAATACCAACACATAGGTGTCCATCCCCAACGACACAAAGGATTGTCCTACATTGGTGTTGTCGTACCAGTTGGTAGATTAAATACTTTACAAATACGTGGGTTAGCGGATATAGCTGAAACCTATGCTAATGCTACACTTAGGCTGACACCTTGGCAAAATCTTTTGATATCAGATATTCCTCAACAGTGGATTCCCAAGATACAAAGTAAAATTGAAAACTTAGGATTGCATTGGTCTGCAACTAATATTCGCAGTGCCCTAGTTGCTTGCGCTGGTAACACCGGATGTGCGTCTTCAGCAACAGATACCAAAAATCATGCCCTAGCATTAGCGCAATACTTGGATGATCGCGTTATTCTTGACCAACCAATCAACATTCACTTCACAGGTTGCGAAAAATCCTGTGCTCAGCATAGCAGGAGCGATATTGCTCTTGTTGGTTTCAATATTGAAGATAAAGGGGAAGTGGTGGAAGGTTATAAAGTCTGCGTAGGTGATGGTGATAGTCACGAAAAATTTGGACGAGAACTTTACGGTTGGGTGTCCTTTACAGAATTACCTTCACTGCTAGAGCGAATGTTGCAAATATATATGGCAGAACGTGATGCTTCCAATACATCATTTGGTGAATTTGTCAACCAATATGTAATTGCAGACTTGCAACGGTTGTTTGATAAATAAGAGTAGTTAGTGGTTAATAAACAAACAACTAACAACTACCGCCTTCCCCTACAAAATTACCTATCTTTTTCTTGGGGTTCTTGGCACGCCAGGTGCTACAACGGGGGGAACCCCAACGCCAGATACCTAGGTCGGGAAACCCTCCTGCAGTACTGGCTCCGCAACGCAGTCGCTCGTCTTGGCGGTTCGTTAAATAAGTCTTTTTTGGATGGGATAAGAGTAACAACTAACAAATGACTATTGACTACATAAAAGACGGTAACAAAATATATCATAAATCCTTTGCCATGATTCGTTCTGAGGCAAATCTGTCTGTACTTGCTCCCGATGTCGCAAATGTTGCCGTGCGTCTGATTCATGCTTGTGGGATGACAGATATTGTTTATGACTTAGCAGCTTCACCAACAGCTGTAGAATCTGGGCGCACAGCTTTAGCAGCAGGGGCACCGATTTTGTGTGATTGTCGGATGGTAGCAGAAGGTATTACGCGGCGACGACTACCAGCAGACAATTCAGTAATTTGTACTCTCAATCATCCCGATGTGCCAGAACTTGCTCAAAAACTGGGAACCACCCGTTCTGCTGCTGCTTTGGAATTGTGGTTACCAGTGTTAGAAGGGGCTGTGGTTACAATTGGCAACGCACCGACTGTTTTGTTTCGGTTACTAGAAATGTTGAGCGCTGGGGCACCAAAACCAGCTCTCATTCTGGGTTTTCCTGTTGGGTTTGTGGGTGCGGCAGAATCGAAAGCAGCACTGGCTGCAGATAGTCGTGGTGTGCCATTTATGACATTACATGGTCGGCGGGGTGGGAGTGCGATCGCCGCCGCCGCAGTTAACGCCTTAGCAACGGAGGAAGAATGATGAACAAAGGTCGTCTTTATGGAGTTGGTGTTGGTCCTGGTGATCCAGAACTTATAACATTAAAAGCACTGCGGCTATTACGTTCTTGCCCAGTAGTCGCCTATCAATCTGCAGATGATAAGGAAAGTATAGCTAGAGGTATCGTAGCTGAATATCTTCCTGGCAATCAAATCGAGGTACAGTATCATCTTCCCCGCGCTCTTGATCCGTATGCTGCACAACCTATTTATGACGAGGTTGTCATTCCTATACAAGAACATCTTGCTGCTGGACGGGATGTGGTGGTACTGTGCGAGGGCGATCCGTTGTTTTACGGCTCTTTTATCTACGTATTCACACGACTGTCTGACCATTTTGAAACAGAAGTCGTGCCAGGAGTTTCTTCACCAATGGGGTGTGCTTCAGCACTAGCAGTCCCCCTGAGTTATCGTAACGATGTTTTCAGCGTACTACCAGCTCCTCTACCAGCCGAAGTTTTGGAAGCACAATTGTTAAATGCTGATGCTGCTGTCATTATCAAACTGCGACGGCATTTTACAAAAGTTCGTGATGTGTTGCATAAATTAGGACTGGCATCACGGGCGCGTTACATTGAACGAGGGACGATGGCAAACCAGCGAGTTGTTTCTTTGGATGATATGGATCCATCCCAAGTGCCTTATTTTTCGATGATTTTAGTGCCGAGTAAGAGTCATTTATAAGTGAGGTAGAAAGCAGCAACAACAAAAGGAGGAAAATAGATGACTCAAACCCTACGCAAACTAGTGACATTTCAAGAATTTGTGGAGTGGAAACCAGATGGAAGACGCTATGAACTGCATGATGGGGTAATCGTTGAAATGCCGCAACCATTGGGAGATCATGAAGACATCACAGGTTTTTTAACGCTAGAAATAGCAGTGGAAATTAAACGATTAAAGCTTCCCTATTCCATACCTAAAACAGCACTAGTTAAACCACCTGAAAGTGAATCAGGTTACTCGCCAGATGTGTTGATACTAAATCGCCCTAATTTGGCAACGGAACCACTTTGGAAAAAGGAATCTACTGTAACTCAAGGTGCATCAATTCCTCTGGTGGTTGAGGTAGTGAGTCAGTGCGTTGCGCGGGTTCCCCGCGTTGTAGACGCCCGGAGGGCGGCTTCCCGAAGGGTAGCAACTGACGAACCCGTAAGGGTGAGTACTAATTGGCGAGATGATTACTACAAAAAATATGGTGAGTATTCAGGAATTGGAATTCCTGAATATTGGATTATAGATTATCTTGCTCTTGGCGCTCATAAGTTCATCGGTAACCCCAAACAACCTACTATTTCTATTTACTATTTGGTGGAAGGTGAATACCAAGTTACTCAGTTTAGGGGAGATGAACGCATTCAATCCCCAACATTTCCAGAACTTAGCTTAACTGCCCAACAGATTTTTCAAGCTGGGAGCAATTCTTGAGTGTAGTCACGCAGATGCAGAAACTCCCTTGGTATACGAGGGAGTTTCTTTTTTACTACTGTTGTTGTGGTTTTGGTTTCGGCTTTGGTTTTTCGAACATTGGTTTTTCGGTCATTGGTTTTTCGGTCATTGGTTTTTCACTAAAATGACCTTTGGGTCTGACTGTATACGGTGGCTTACGTTCGTATCCCCCAACATCCTTGCCAGCAGCTCTTTCAGCGTCCCTCTTCTCTTTCAACGCTGTCGCCTTATCTTCCTTGCTGACTTTTAGGAACTTGGGTGGCTTCTCCAACGGCAACCCCAGCAACGAATCAAAAGCAAAAGCATCCCGCCCAGGCATAAATTTAGCTTTGATCTGCACGAAAACTGGCTTGCCTTGCTGTTCTTTGTCAGCCTTGGGATTGAATCTGAACGGCGGAACTGGCGCATCCCTCCAAAACAGTGGCAGATGACTAGCTTTCATGAATTTTACCTTTTTTGCTGGTTCCGATTTTTTTACATGATCCAGCCGCTCTTTGGTAAAATTTCGGAATATAGAGATGCAGGGAGTAGGGCAAACGGGGATGAACTGCCATAATCCACAGAGTTTAAACTCCATGTCGGAAAGTTCCTCGGATGCCGCCCCTTTTGTTTCACGTCCTTTGTCAAACCCAACGACTTGAAACGAAACCTGGGCGGGTTGATCGCGTCTAGGGAAATGGGTAAAACGCGGGTAAACAACCAACCGTTGAGTGGCTTCGCCCGTTGCCTGTACTTCTTTCTTTAATGCATCAAATGCTCGCTGTTTCTTGGGCGCGTAAAAGAGAGGATACTCTTTGTTCCCAATTATGATAGTGCTTCTGTTCTCTTCGCTAAAAGCGACTTTCCCAGTAATAACTCCAACAGCTTGAAAGATTGCACCAGGTTCTTCTATTTCCGGCTTATGCTCGTGATCAGAAGCAGTGGTTTCTTTGGGATCGTCTTTGTGTTCTTGCGCTTGGGCTGCAGTTTGTTCTGAATCAGTGGTTTGTCCCGATTCAGGTGATACTCCTTCAACGCCACTCAGAGATGGCTCCGGGGGAGTTTTAATGGTGACAATTTCTACTTTTTTAGGTTTCATAATTTTTGATTCTATTATAAAAAACTTGGGATATTTTCCCAAGTTTTTTGGGATGGGGTGTGCGATCGCCCGTATGTGCCTCTGCAATCGAAGATTGTAGCCCTGAACAGAGTTCAGGGGACTCACGGAGTGAGTCAGGCACAGGGCACGCCAAGGGCGATCGCCAATATTGCCAGAAGTAAAGTTCAGACGAAAACACGCTTAAGCGTTCCTCTGTAACGGGGCAAAGTCACGCAGTTACTTTCGGCACCAGCACCGCCGAACTATAGGCGTTGCTGTGGATAAGCCCTTGGATATCATGTAGATCTCACCACCTCTATCAATCCAATTTGGCAAAAAAAATTATCCAAATTCATGGTGTGCGCACAGAGTTTTTTTAGAGCTATCCTGACGGTATCAAGATATTGGAGATAGAGGAAATTCCTGATAATTGCTTTGAGCACTACTATTTCAATAAATATGTGCATAGTGAGCCAGAGAATCAATGCAAAATATTCCGTCATCTGGACGGAGCAGCTAGGGTTTATCTACAAGATAATAACTTTACACGAAAAACCTCAAAGCTACCAGACAAGAAAAGCTACAAAAAAATCAAGCTTTGGAAAATAGACACTAGCTTTGTTGTTAAAGCTTGAATTAATCTGATTTCGCTCTTGTTGCAACGGTAGCGAAATTATTATTCAATATTTCAATCTAGAAGAATTTGAGCAGATGTTCGAGTTACGTGTTCGAGACTTCAAGGCGTGCTTACCCCAGCAGGCAGAACAAACACAAGAACAAGCTTTGTTCTCATCTAGATTCACTAGTGAATATTCCCCAAACCTCCTGGTTTCCAATACTTGCTCAACATCAAACTCTACTTTTGATTTTAAATTGATACTACAGCCCTGGCATTCCAACGTATCCTGGTAATTGTTTTATCTGCTTAATCCAAGCAATTATGTTGGGGTAAGCATCCAAAGAGACTTTGCCATCTGGGGCTAGTGCAATGTATGGAAAACACGCAACATCTGCGACAGTGGGGCGGTTCAGTTCCAGCCATTGTCGCCCAGTCAAATGCTCATCCAGTATTTTTAGGATTGCATAAGCTCTTTGTGTTGCCAGTTGCACATCTAGCGGAATTTGAAACAGGTGATATCGTCTGGCAAATTCCGGTCCTTGACGAATTTCATTTGCAGCAGTGAACAACCACCCCATGACTTTGCTCATGCTTTGTGCTTCTGTGGGTAACCAATCCTCATCACCGTAACGTCGTGCTAGATAAACCAGAATCGCATGAGAATCTCGCACCACAACATCCCCATCCACCAGTACAGGAATTTGACCAAAGGGATTTAGTTTGAGGAATTGGGGAGATTTGTGTTCGCCACCGCGAAGATCAACTAACACCTGCTCATGCTTAATCCCAAGCAGCGACAGCATTAATCGTACTTTATAAGAATTTCCGGATAATTCGACATGATAAAGCTTAATCATATGGATTTTTCACGTGATAGCTAGTTCTTTCCTACTACGCTTATGTATCAGGTAAAGATTTTGCACACAACTTCTGTATCTTACAATATTTGACAATATTTGATGGTTTACCCAGGACTCTTCAAGACCGATTCAGAATTGACTAGTACAGTGGGTGCGTAAATAAATATACCATTCAATAATGTTGGAACAAACTATAGCAGTCCTAAATGATTTGTAAATATTGATTTAAGACTGTTGAGTGTTCACTGTTAACAGGAGCCACCGCGCATGAGGAGGAAAACCCTCCGTAGGCGTCTGGCGTTCAACAGCCCAAACCAACTGTTCACCTAAGTAGGTCAACAGAAAAAAACATAAAATACGATTCTTGGGATTGCTTTGCTTCACTGCGTTCCGTATGCCCTCCCTTGCCCGCTACGCTAACGCAATGACATTTCACGTTTAATTAGGTTGAGTTACTTATCAAATAGGATTGCTATATCTGTGAGCGTTTGTATAACCCCTGTTGGTATGCTTGATTCTACGATTATTTGTGCTATTTTCTAAGATATAAAAAATAGAAAAAAAGTTGATTTGACTGTTCTATTATAACAAAATAAAAAAAATATAAAACTATCAAATCACACATAAATTTTATTTACAGAAGTTTAAGATAGGTAACAGTGGTAAACAGTTCTGGGGAATAAATTACCACAAAAATGCAATTAGATTGGGCATAGCGCTGCTATTGAACCAGATTTTTCGTTAAAACCTGTGGCTATTTTATGACTTAATGATTGAGTATCTGATCCTCAAAGTAGGTATCGAATCATTGTGCGTGTGAAGTAAACAGTAAACAGTGAACAGTGAACAGTGAAGACTGATAACTGGTAACTGTTAAACACTCTCCATAACATCTTAGAGAAAGTTCTAAAGATTGATTTGGTCAAGAATTGAAAAACATAAAACCTCGTCAACTTTTAATTTAATTCCGTATGAAAAATGTTATCTCGCAAATATTTCCTGAATACAGGATTTGCACTGGCAAATAATTCATAAGAGATGTCTAGGAGTAGAATATGTTTGAGTCTTTTCCGGTCTTGAATGACCACAATCTACCGTATCCAGATACAGTTCATCCCATCGTTGTACACTTCGTCATTGCGATGGTATTGTTTGCCTTTGTTTGCGATGTTATTGGTTATTTCACAGGAAAATACCGTCTTTTTGAAGTGAGTTGGTGGAATCTGTTTTTCGCCACCATTTCTATCTTCGTCGCCATCATTTTTGGTCAGTTTGAAGCAGGTTTGGCAGAACCTTATGATGCTGTTGAGTCAGTGCTGAATTTCCATACACTGCTTGGCTGGTCGCTTTCAGGAATCCTTGCATCTATTACAGCTTGGCGCTATGTCATTCGTAGCCGAACCCCACATAAGGTACCCTTTTCTTATCTTACACTAGGACTGATTTTAACTCTTCTGGTTGGCGTACAAGTGTATCTCGGAGACAAACTGGTTTGGGTCTATGGACTGCATACAGTACCAGTTATTGAAGCACTAAAAGAAGGGTTGTTGCAATGAACACTGAAATTATTGACCAATTAAAAACACATGTTGGCGCAAATGGATTGCCCTATGCAATACCAATTCATCCAAACTTGGTTCATCTCACCCTTGGTTTATTTATTCTTGGAATTCTGTTTGATGTCGTTGGTGTACTGTTCCCCTTACAAACTCCAGTCTTCAAATTTTTGGCAATTAACGCCGTTCGTTCCAACTTCTTTGATGTCGGCTGGTACAATTTGCTGGGTTCAGCCGTGATTAGCTTTTTTACGGTAGCAGCAGGCTTTTACGAAATCATGCTGGCAAATCCACCATCTGATGTGAAGAGTGCCTGGGGATTACAACCAATGGAAACAATGCTCTGGCACGGTATCGGTGGTGTCTTATTATTAGCATTGATTGTTGGCATGACTGTTTGGAGAGGATTGCAGCGCTACGTTTGGTGTAAGGATAAAAGCCAACAAGTGCAGTGGAGTTACCTGGTTTCTGGCTTCGCAATCATGTTTGTGATGTACCTTCATGGAACACTAGGAGCGCAACTGGCTGCTGAGTTTGGTGTACATAATACCGCTGATATGTTGTTGCGATTGGGTCAAAACCCTAATGTACTGCTCAAGTAAATAATTCTAGTCCTTAGTCATTTGTTCTTTGCTAATGACTAATGACTAATGACTCATGACCCTTCGGGTTCGCCCTTCGGGTTCGCCAGTCGCCTGCGGAGGGAAACCCTCCCGCAGCGCTGGACTCACCAGATGCCTGCGGAGGGAAAACGCCACATGCTTCAAGCCGGGAAACCCGTCCAACGCAGTGGCTCCCCTCCCGCAGCACTGGTCTCACTAATGACTAATGACTATGAAAATCTGGAATGTTTCGATCATAATTGTAAGTGCGATCGCCCTGACTCTTGTCAGTCTCTGGATAGGGCAGCAGGCATATTCTTGGCTTCCTCCGCAAGCCGCCGCAGAATCACAACTGATAGATGATTTGTTCAGCTTTCTCGTCACACTGGGCGCATTCATCTTTCTTGGAGTGACTGCAACTGTCATATACTCTGTGACTTTTCATCGAGCTGGCAAGTATGACTTTAAAGATGGTCCACCGATTGAAGGGAATATCACAGTCGAAGTTGTCTGGACAGTTATCCCAATTTTGCTAGTGTTATGGATTGCAGGCTATAGTTACCAAGTCTACGACCAAATGGCAATTCGCGGTCCAATGGAAGTTGTCCACCTGCATACACCAATGGGGATGGAATCGGCTTATGCAGCACTTATGGACTCCTCAACTAAACCTGTGGAAAACATTGAAGTCAATGCCAAGCAGTGGGCTTGGGTATTCCGCTACCCAAATCAAGGTGTTACCAGCACCGAATTGCATTTACCCAGCGATCGCCGCGTTCATTTAGCAATGCAATCAGAAGACGTGATCCACGGCTTTTATATTCCCGCTTTCCGACTCAAGCAAGACATCATTCCCAAACGCACAATTGACTTTGAATTCACTCCCATCCGCGTGGGCAAATATCGATTAACCGATTCCCAATTTAGCGGTGCTTACTTCGCTACAATGCAGGCGAATGTAGTTGTTGAGTCTCCCGAAGATTATGATAAATGGCTTGCCGAAGTAGCAACTCACAAACCATCCCCTGCACCTAATCAGGCAGCTGCTGAGTATACCCTGCAAACAAAAGGACTTATCAAAACTGGCTGGCCTGCAGTTAAGCCTGCGCAACCTCCTCTAGTCAATTACAGCAATTAGTTAGTGGTTATTGGTATAACCCAACCACAAATAACCATAGCAGTCCTAAATAGTTCGTGAAATTCCCTCTTCTCTCTTTTCTTGGCGTTCTTGGCGACGCCAGACGCCTAGGTCGGGAGACCCTCCTGCAGCGCTGGCTCGTCTTGGCGGTATGTCCTCCGGACACGCTGCGCGAACGATAATTCTTACAACTCAAATAGGATTGCTATAACAAAGGACAAATGACACATGACCAATATTTCCGTTAAAGACATCAATATAACCAGTGGTGCAAACCCTGATCACGAAGCTGGAACAGGCTGGAAGCGATACTTCAGCTTTAGCACTGACCACAAAGTCATTGGTATCCAGTACATTGTCACCGCTTTTGTTTTGTTCCTTGTTGGCGGTATATTTGCAATGGTAATTCGGGGAGAACTGATTACCCCAGAATCAGACCTCGTTGACCGCACAGTCTACAATGCCATGTTTACTATGCATGGCACAGTCATGTTATTCGGTTGGACATTTCCAGTATTAGTAGGTTTTGCCAACTACCTTGTGCCGTTAATGATTGGGGCGCGAGATATGGCATTTCCCCGCTTGAATGCGGTTGCGTTCTGGATGGTTCCTGTGGCTGCAATTTTGCTGATGGCGAGTTTCTTTGTGCCAGGTGGTCCAGCACAAGCGGGCTGGTGGTCTTACCCTCCCGTCAGTTTGCAAAACCCCTCTGGTCAATTGATAAATGGTCAATTTATCTGGCTTCTAGCTGTGGCAATATCGGGGGTTTCCTCGATTATGGGAGCAGTCAACTTTGTGACAACAATTGTCAAGATGCGGGCACCAGGTATGACATTCTTCCGGATGCCCCTGTTTGTCTGGGCAGTCTTTAGCGCGCAGATTATTCAACTGTTTGGACTGCCTGCCTTAACTGCAGGTGCAGTCATGCTCCTTTTTGACTTAACAGTTGGAACCAGCTTTTTTGACCCCGCCAAGGGAGGTAATGCAGTTCTTTTCCAACACTTTTTCTGGTTCTACTCACACCCTGCAGTTTACGTGATCATTCTGCCCGTGTTCGGGATTTTTTCGGAAATCTTTCCTGTGTATGCTCGTAAGCCTCTGTTTGGCTACAGAGTCGTGGCAATTTCATCGCTGTTGATTGCTGGAGTGAGTGCTCTAGTTTGGGTACACCATATGTACGTCAGCGGTACTCCGGGCTGGATGCGGCTGATTTTCATGCTCACCACAATGTTCGTTTCTGTGCCTACAGGTATTAAAGTCTTTGCTTGGGTTGCAACTATCTGGGGAGGTAAGCTGCGCCTGAATACACCGATGCTATTTGCGTTAGGTGGATTGATATTGTTTGTCTTCGCCGGTATTACTGGTATCACGCTTTCCTCTGTTCCGCTTGATATTCACGTTAACAATACATACTATGTGGTGGGTCATTTCCACTACGTTCTTTATGGCACGGTGACGATGGGGATGTTTGCTGCCATATACCACTGGTTCCCCAAGATGACTGGACGTATGTACAACGAGGGCTGGGGTCAGTTGCACTTTTGGCTGGCATTTATTGGCACCAATCTTAACTTTTTCCCTATGCATCCATTAGGATTACAAGGAATGTTGCGTCGCGTTTCTTCCTACGCTCCTGAGTATGAATTCTGGAATATTGTTGCCAGTCTTGGAGGATTTTTACTAGGAATGTCCACTTTACCTTTCATTCTCAACATGATAGCTTCCTGGATGCATGGAAAGCCGGCTCCTGAAAATCCTTGGCGGGCAATTGGATTAGAATGGTTGGTTTCTTCACCACCACCTGTAGAGAATTTTGAAGAAATTCCTGTGGTAATTTCTGAACCCTACGGCTACGGAAAATCTGAACCATTAGTCGCTGCTGCTGGTGAAGTTCATAATCACAAATAGGTTGGGTATAAATAAACGTATTTCTTGTAATCACTGTTGATTGTTCACATAGCAATCCTAAATTATAAGAAACAATTCTGTAGGGGAGCCAGTGCGTTGGACGGGTTTCCCGGCTTGAAGCATCTGGCGTTGGGCATTGCCCAAAATAGGTTTTCTGGTGAAATGAAAAATTTTTACTGGGCAATGCCCACCTTAGGTTTAAGGGAGCATCCCAAATGTGTAAATTTCTTTTACTGAAATCTTGCACCCTCCGGGTTCGCCAGTCGCTCATGCGGGAAACCACGCCAGATTCCTACGGAGGGAAACCCTCCTGCAGAACTGGCTCCCCAAGACCGCGCTGGCTCACCATTCTCAATAATTGCAAGGTGGGCACTGCCCACAATGTAAAAATAGGAGTCGAGCGCAAACAGTAAACAGTGCCCACCCTACAAAATTTCCTAAATCATAAGCCCTACTACCGCTACGCAAACGTGAATAACAAGATTCCCGAATTCTTTAAGAAGTCGGGAATCTGAACCTATCGATTTTCACAAGTTAAACGTAAAGGAGATTTTAATCAATGGATAGTTCCATCATTTCAGAACAGATACAGGAACCTTTGCATGAGCATACCCACGACGAAGAAGGCAATAAAATGTTCGGTTTTATTGTGTTCTTACTTTCAGAGAGTGTCATTTTCTTAAGTTTTTTTGCAGGCTATATTGTTTATAAAACAACCACTCCTGATTGGTTACCGTCTGGTGTTTCTGGATTAGAAATTAAAGACCCTGCTATTAATACGGTGATTCTTGTTTCTAGTAGCTTTGTGATTTATTTCGCAGAACGCGCCTTAATACGTCACAATTTGAATCAATTTCGCCTGTTTCTTTTAGCAACAATAGCAATGGGAACTTACTTCCTAGTTGGACAGGCGATTGAGTGGAGTCACCTTGCTTTTGGCTTTACTAGTGGTGTTTTTGGTGGAACATTTTACTTATTGACTGGTTTTCACGGTTTGCACGTTCTGACTGGGATTATATTGCAAATTATTATTTTTGCTCGTTCGTTTCTTCCGGGCAATTATGAGTCTGGTCACTATGGTGTGAATGCAACATCTTTATTTTGGCACTTTGTTGATGTGATTTGGATTATTTTGTTTGTCCTCATTTATATCTGGCAGTGAAGATAAGTTGACAAATTGAAGCAAAATGCTGTTCACACGTTTTGGGGCGATCGCTTTTATTTTGAGTTTTCAATTTTTGTTTTTCTACAACCTTAAAAGAGGAGAAATCTTATGATTGTTGATGATCAACACTATGACTTAATTATCATCGGTACAGGTGCAGGTGGGGGTACATTATTACACAAACTTGCACCGACAGGTAAGAAAATTCTTGTTCTGGAAAGAGGCGATTTCCTACCAAAAGAAAAAGAAAATTGGAGTGCAGTTGAGGTTTTTGGAAAAGCACGCTATAACGCTCGTGAACAGTGGTACGATATCTCAGGAGATCCTTTTCGTCCCCAAACCAATTATTGGGTAGGAGGTAACACCAAGGTTTATGGTGCGGCTTTGCTACGGATGCGAGAAAAGGATTTTGAGAAGGTTCAACATCAAGATGGTATTTCTCCAGAATGGTCTGTCAAATACCAGGACTTTGAACCTTACTACACTGAAGCAGAAAAGCTTTACTCTGTCCACGGTAAACAGGGAGACGATCCAACAGAACCTCCTCACAGCGAAGATTACCCTTCTGCTCCGGTAAGCCACGAACCCCGAATGCAGCAACTTTGCGATGCTATCCTTAAGCAGGGGCTGCATCCATCACATCTGCCTTTGGGCTTAAGGCTAAATGAAACCGATGCCGATGACAGTGATTGTATCCGTTGTAAAACTTGTGATGGGTTTCCTTGTAAGGTTGATGGCAAAGGTGATGCTGAGGTGATAGGAATTGTTCCAGCCCTGGAATTGCCCAATGTCACACTAAAGACAGAAGCTAAAGTTGTCTGTTTACACACTAGTCCGTCTGGTCGAGAAATTAAAGCTGTTGAAGCGGAAATTGGTGGGCGATCGCATCTGTTTTTCAGTGATATTGTAGTGCTGGCGTGCGGGGCGGTGAACTCGGCGGCGTTGTTGTTGCGATCGGCAAATGAACAGCACCCCACCGGACTTGCCAATAGTTCTGATCAGGTGGGACGCAACTTCATGAAACACCTGATGACAGCACTGGTGCAACTCAGTCCTAAACCTAACCATACCGTGTTCCAAAAGACGATTTGCGTCAACGATTTTTACTGGGGATACTTGGATTATGAATATCCAATGGGTCATATCCAGAATACGGGTAGTCTTCTTCAGGAGATGATTCTTACTGAAGCACCACCTTTGTTGGCTCTTTTGTCAAAATTAATGCCAGGACTTGGGCTGCGGCAGTTGGCATCGCGTACAATTGGTTGGTGGCTGCAAACGGAAGATTTACCCGACTCCAACAATAGAGTGCGCGTGGAGGGTTCTAAACTATATTTGGATTACACGACCAATAATTTTGAGGCTCATGACCGCCTGATTTATCATTGGACAGAAATACTCAAATCAGTAGAAAGAACTGAAAACAAATCAGGGTTACCGCTGGACATTTATCCTTATAGCAATACCACGATTCGAGTCGTGGGGCATCAGTGTGGTACTCTCCGTTTTGGAGAAGACCCGACAACATCTGTTCTTGACCTCAATTGTCGCACCCATGATGTAGATAATCTTTATGTTGTAGATGGCAGTTTCTTCCCATCTAGTGCTGCTGTGAGTCCTACGCTAACGATTATCGCCAATGCCCTACGAGTTGGCGAACACTTGATTTCACGGTTGAGTTAAGTAGAACAGCATAAATAATTCACATTATGTCATTGCGAATGCAGCGGAGCGGAATGTAGACGCGTTTGCGCAGCGCCCCCTTAGGGGCTAGCGGCTTCCCGATAGCCGAAGGCGTGGCGTCAGCCATAGGGTAGCAATCCCAAACCCTTGCGATTGCTTCGCTACATTTCATTCCGTATGCCCTTCGGGCACGCTACGCTAACGCAATGACATACAGCAGAATTCACAAGTCACAAGTCACAATTAACAAAATACAGGTGGAAAAAGTGCAGCAAGCTCTCACACAATTCCACCTGTTATTTTGTGAATACGACAAGTTTCGATTCAATTGAAACTTAACGCTTTTCGGTTCCTTGATTAGCGCCGCCCTCTACAACAGACTCGCTGCTACCGGATTCTGGCGCTGCAGACTCTTTACCACCACTTTGAGTAGCAGCTCCTGTCTTGCGGCTTTCTTCGTCAACAGTGGTTTGATAACCACCAGAAGCCGCAGTGCTTTGTTCTTCTTTTTCGTTTTCTGGATAAGACATGATCAAACTCCGTATTTAACACTCCTAACATCTTAGGAAGTATAGGAATGCTATTTCTTCTGTCCAAGATGTAGTTCTGCTTAATTACTTTATATGTCTTGTGGATGAATTATCATTCATATCGTGTCGGAGAACAGGGAACACTTCGACAAGCTCAGTGCATCGCAGGGAAGAAGAAATAAAAAGTACCTAGCTGAGCAAAAATCTGCGGAGGAGTCCTATATTTTACAATTGGGAAACCCAGCGACGAAAGAGTTCTACGATAATCTGCCAGCGCCCCTCAATTTCTTCAATAACATCATGACGCATCAGAGTATTAAGCGCTTCTTCTAAAAGGGCAATTTCTATCTTTGTACAATCAGATAAAGTTTCCAAAGTTAGTCCTTCCTGATGAGGAGCTAACGCCCGAAGTATCGCCTGCTGACCAGCAGCACCCCGCGCCGCCTGACCCCAAACGCCATCAAAATAGTAACGTCCCCGCTGGAAAAACTCAGAGTCGTTGACAACAGCCTCAACTTCCCCTATTGTGAGATTATTATCTCGGGCGCGTCCTGTGTTGAAAACTTCGTCATTGTAACGGCGGACGAGTTGAAAAGCGACAAGTTGTACTAAATAAGGTTGTCCGTGGGTGAGTTCGTAGATTTTATCTAATGCTTCTGGGGTGTAGTCGAGGGGAAAGTCTTCGATAGATGGATTTGCAAGAATTTGGTGAGTCGCCCCGGCTTCCATAAAGCCAACTTTGATTGTGATCACACTGGCGTAGAAAGGTTGAAAGTAATCGGCTGTCATCTCCTCCAAGGTGTGCAAACCTGCCAAGACAAAGGCAATTTTAGAGCTTTTCTGCGTCAACCCCCGGAGATACCCCATAAAATCTAGAGGAATTTTTCCTGCCGACATCAGTTCCTCGATTTTCTCGAACTCGTCTAAGGCGATAATTAAACCCTTAGTCCCTAGTTTTTGCTCCACCTGTGTCAAGTATCTTCTAAATGTCGGTTGCGGAAGACTGAGAAAATCCTCATTGCTTGGAGGTGGAATTTGCATCACTTCAGAAATGGCATCAGAAATCGCCATCAGCACTTCTACAACTCCTTGGGGAGCATCTGCAACTTCTAAAAGATTGACATACGCTACTTGTACACCTGCTTCTACAAAACTGGCGACATTCCGCAGAATGGAAGTTTTGCCCATCCGCCTGTGTCCGTAGATAACAACAGATTGGAGTTGAGAACCCCTCATCCACAACTCCTGCAACTGTGTGATCACATCTTCCCGTCCAACAAAGCGATCGCCCACAACTGGATCGCCAATGATGTAAGGATTACTCACAGGCTTGGTGATGGAAATTTCCCCGACTTCCTTGGCTATCCCCTCCAAGGCTTTTCTCCAAGTCTGGGCAATGTCCACAATTAACCCGCGTTCTGCTTGCGGCAGAGTATCAGGATTATCTAGAATTTCTGTGAGTTCCCCTAAAGCACGGTTGAGAGCTAAGGAGCGTTGATAAGCAGACCGACTGCGCTGTATAATCTGGGCATCCTCAACGACAGAACGTAGAGATGTGAGAGTTTGCCAGGTGATTGAGCGCAGCAGGGGTTCTTGGGGAAAGGGAGGAATTTCAACTGTAGCGATCGCGTCTGGTTCCTTTGCATCGTCAAAGGCTGCTAGAGTTTGGGCTACGGTGAACATTTCTTCTCCGTTGGGAAGAGAACGCACTTTTGCAAAAGCATACTCAGCTATGGCTGGTTCTTTTTCATGCAGAAACCAGAAACCAGCCGCAGCAGGACTAGCAGCTGAGACAGAATGTACTAGTTGCCAATCAAAAGGTTTTTCAGCAAGCTGAGCAACGCGATAGATGACTTGTTCTGAAGGTATTTCCGCAAGTACCCGATTGACAGATTCGATAACAAGATTGAACTGAAGAGTATAAGCCAGCAGTTGATTAGCGTTATGCAGACCTGTTTTCCAATCCCATCGCAGCCAATTTGTCAACCGAGAAGATAGAAAAGGAATGGGAATTAAAGTGATATGTGGTGTCAGTAAATGTCTGTTTTTGGTATTGAGTATAACAGCAGGTGAACCTAACAGCCAATCGTCTGGACGCAGTATCGCCACGCCCGACGCCACGCCCCACACTACGCCCAACGCCATGCCCGACGCCATGCTCAACGCTACGCTAAACGCCACGCCCCACAGTACGCCCAACGCCGCGCCCAACGCCACGCCCGACGCCACGCCCGACGCCACGCCCGACGCCACACCCGACGCCACACCCGACGCCACACCCGACGCCACGCTCAACGCCACACCCGACGCCACGCTCAACGCTACGCTCGTCACTACCTCCGACGCCACGCCCAACGCCATGACCGATGCTACGCTTAACGCCACGCTCAAAGCCACGCCCCACGCCACGCTCGACACTACGCCCGACGCCACGCTCGTCACTACGCCCAACGCCACGCCCAACGCCACGCCCAACGCCACGACCCATGCTACGCTTAACGTCACGATAAACCGCCCAATAGGATCAGTAGCAAGGCCTATTTGCTGAAGAAGCCAAAGCAACGTCAGTGGTGTAACAACTGTGAACACCAACCCTTGGAAAAGCAAATTTCGTTGAATGGGATTTTGACGCAGCAACTCCCATCCCTTCCGCCAATTCATTTCCTCTTTAGGAATATACCCACCCCCAAAGGTGTCCAGATACCACCGCAAAGCCTGAGGAAAGTAAAACACCCAGTACAACAGGCGCAGGTAATCCAGGGGGTTCCACAGGGAGAGGGGGCGCTTGAGTTTGGGGGCTAAATCTAGGCGGGGTACGGGTGGGTGTTGGTTCATTGCAGGTTCTCCGCCATTTTCAGTAAGCTACGAACACTACCCGCCCGGAAATAAATTTCCGGGCTAACAGCCAAAGTCCTCTTCAGAGGACTGCAAAGCATAACGATTGTGAGAGTCCACTTGAGTGGACTTTCGCTATCAGCCTGGGATTTTAATCCTAGGCGGTCGTGGACGATATACGATAATTGTGCAAGAACTGAATTCATTCCCCACCTCCCGTATACCGCGCATAAATTCGATAGCACAGCTGCATAAGTTCCCGAGGATGTCCCCAGCTTTCCGCCACCAGTTGCACAATCTCCTCTTCAGTAAACCTCACAGAACTCCCAGCCAGACGACTAGCTATAAAATCACGCATGGTAGTTTCATCCCAAGGCTGAATATGTTCCTCCTGACAAATACCCGCCAGCGGTGATGTCTTACCTTCATCATGACTATCATTAAACAAATTGTTGAGTGGTTCAGTCGCAGCTAAAATCAACTTCAGCGGCGCATTGCTTCCCTCAGCTAAACCGCGCAACTTATCCCTGACTCCACGGGTAAATCCCTGCCAAGTCATCTTTCCTACATTATCTAAAGCCAGCAGCACTTTATTTTTATGTGCTTTCAAATTTCGGGTTAACAGATACCCTGTACATTCCGCGATACCCACCTCGTAACACAACGCCCTGTAAAAGTCTTCTTCATTATCTATATAATTCAAATCTAGAAAAACTGACTGACGCGACGGTTGCAGGCGATTTTTCGCTTGTTGGCAAATCGCCCATAGTAATGAGGACTTGCCAATTCCTTCTTCTCCTATCAAAGCAACACTACTTCCACTGTTAAGCACCTCAAACACCCGCTGCATTTCCCTTTCTCGTGCAAAGAACCGTTGTGTATCTTCTACTCTGCCATTCTGGGGAACGAAGGGATTGGGAATTGCCCTTTCTGTTCTCGATTTTAAGTCAGAAATTAGGTCTTTTTTTACATAAATCACTGGTTTGAGATGCTCTGGAATACCTTGTAATCGAATTTCTACACAGCCAAACTTATAAGCATCCTCAATCGAACGATTTGCTGCTAATGCTTTGTAAAAACCAACAGCAAAAGAAATCGCCGCTTGATCACCAATTGCGTCATTCATCCCAATCACAAACGGGATATGTTGGGCGATCGCCTTTGCCTGAATTTCAGAGTAGCAAGCATTTAGCACCACACAATTTACGTGCTGTGCAAACAACTCAAACATTGCTGCCAAAGCATCAGCCTTCACAGACTGAACTTTGCCTACTTCATTCTCAAAGCAAAGCTCTCCTTGACTTGTACCATGTCCAGAAAAATGTATTATGTTTGGCTCAATATCAAAAAATGCTTGAGTAATATCCCCTACACGAACTGACTCTCGCTGTTCTAGCTGATATTTTTCTGGCGCTTTGGCTATTCGCAATCTTTCTTTAATATCTCGTAACTCTTGCCCTAAACGTAACCGAGAAGCATCACTCGGATCGGCTGCTAAAAACAGGATTTTTACAGAAATAGCACCGCTCATTTAGGCAATTATGAGAGTTCAGTTACTGAAGAATATAACACTATTCTCAACAAGCATTCTCGCCCGCCCAGAACTGAAGTTCCGGGCTTATAGCACCAAGTCCATTTTAATGGACTAAAAACCTTTTATCAATTTGCGTTATGAGTCGTTCAGGATTGATGAGATTGCTTCCTTCCACTACCCTTCGGGAAGCCGCCTTCGGCGTCTACGTTCCAGTCGCAATGACGGAATATCGTGTTTGACTACAACTAGGTATGAAAACAAATTCTCCTCTTTCTCTCTCTGCGTCCTCTGCGCCTCTGCGGTTTATATAAAATAAAAAGTTTCCGGAATCGATCCGAAAACTCATACATCAAACTTCAATGGAAAAATAACCAATCCCTAATACTTAATCCTTGGATCTATATAAGCATTGATAATATCAATCACAATACTAGCAACAACCACAATTGCCGCAAAAAACACCAACACTCCTTGTATCAAAGGATAATCCCGCGCGTTAATGGCATCATATAGCTTATTCGCCAATCCAGGCCAAGAGAAGGTAACCTCAGTTAAAATAGCCCCACCTAAAAGTGAAGCAAACGTCAAACCCATAACAGTAATCACAGGAATCAGCGCATTTTTTAAAGCGTGAGAAAACAAAATCTTTCTTTCAGGAATACCCCTTGCTCTTGCTGCTTCTACGTAATCTGCTTTCATAGTTTGCTTTAAGTTCACTCGCACAATTCGCTCAAAAATTCCACTCAGCAAAAGACCTAAAGTGATACTAGGAAGCGCAAGATAATATAAAGCAGTAAAAAACTGATTCAAGTTTCCAGTCAATAAACTATCAAGTGTATATAAACCAGTGATAGCATGAGGGGCTGGCGTAGTTGTCGGAAAGCGCGTTCCTAAAGGAAACCAACCCAACTGCACTGCAAAAATCAATTGCAAAATCATCCCAGCCCAAAACATGGGTAAAGAATATGTGATAATCCCAAATAATCGCCCTCCAATATCTAGATAACTTCCAGGACGAGAGGCAGAAATAACACCAATTCCAATTCCAACTATGAGTGCGATCGCCATACTACAAACCGCCAATTCCACAGTTGCAGGAAAATATTGCCCAATTATTTCCCAAACAGATTGTCCACGACTCCCTATAGAAGTTCCTAAGTCTAGCTGCAGCAATTTTCCCATGTAATTCAAATACTGTAACCATATTGGAAGGTTCAAACCCAGTTTAGCCCGCAATTCTTCCTTCGCACTTTCTGGCGCACGTCCACCAATAATCGCATCAACTGGATCTCCTGGTGTTGCGCGTAGTAAAAGAAATACGACTGTTGTTACAGTCAATAGCATCAATGGAGCTAAAAGTACACGGACGATTATGTAATATTGTAAAGCTTTGGATCTAGACATAATTAATTAGGAGTTAGGAATTAGGAGTCAATAGTCAACAATCAAGAGTTATATCAAGTCCGTTTCATCACTTATAATTCCTGCTTTACCTCACCCCAACCCTCTCCTTACTAAGGAGAGCCAGTGCGTTGCGGGGGTTCCCCCCGTTGTAGCACCTGGCGTGAGGGTGCCGGAGGCGGGTGAGGTTCTTCGTTTTTTTTATAAGTATTCATCCACAGATGATATTAATGACTCATGACTATTTTTTGATTCTTTTATAAATCAGATTTTGAGTCGGATCAATTTGCACACCACTAACTCCCTTGCGAGCAAATACATAATCTTTGCTTTGCCATAAGGGAACATATGGAACATCAGTTGCTATTTGTGCTTGAATCGTTGCAAAAATTTTCTTACGTATTTCAGGATTTTGTTCCTGACGTTGGTCTGCAATCAATTTATTGATAGTCTCACTATAGTAAAATGAACCCTGAGTTTGGCTTCCTCCTTGTTCGCATCCCTTCGCGTCTGATCCTTTATCGCAACCCAAAAACGGTTGAATATAATTATCTGCATCTATAAAGTCTGGATACCAATCTAGCAAAGCAGTGGGATAAAAACTCCTAGGTATAGCTTTAAAGAAGGTAGCACCGTCTACAACGTTGAGTTCAAATTGCAACATTCCATCCATATATTTATCGGCATAAGCTTTGAGTAGCTGTGCTGCTAAACTGCGAGGAGCAGAACTGGAAGGATACCAAAGTGGTAGCTTGACTGGATTTTCTTTGGAGAAACCAGCAGAAGTTAACAATTGTTTAGCTTTGTCTACATTGCCATCACCGTATTTATCTTTAAATAATGGTTGGGAAACGTCAAGCGTTGTCGGTATCATGCTGTACAAGGGACTGCCTTGACCTAATAGAACACGCTGAGTCATCAGTGAACGATCAACCATTGAAGCTATGGCTTGTCGAACTTCTAGCTTATCCAACGGTTTTTGATTCCGATTTAAAACCAAGTAACTGACTACACTACCTTGAACTGCAATCGGTTGCCAATCATCTTTTTTAGCACTTTGTTGTAAGCTGCGAATTTGATCTGGTTCTAAAGCGAGGTAAGCAACATCAACTGCACCTGTGCGAAAGGAATTATATAAATTTGCTGGACTACTTAAAATTTGCAAATTAATGCCTTTGTTGGCTGGTTTTTCTCCCCAATATTTATCAAAGACTTCAAATTGTAAGGAATCTGTGCCATACCGTGCTAATTTATATGGACCAGTACCAATAAAGATATTTGGCTTAAATTTATCTGTACCAATTTCATAAGCTTTGGGGGAAACTGGACAAAAAGCCGAAAACGCTAACAGCGATGGAAACGCTGCAAAGGGTTTTTTCAGTTGTATGGTTAACTCATACTCACTCGTTGCTTTTACTGAAGCGACTACATCTGATAATAAAAAAGAAGGTTTCCCACCATTTTTGATAAAGCGTTCCAGACTAAACGCCATTGCTTTGGCGTCAAAAGGAGTTCCATCATGAAATATAACTCCTTGGCGTAGAGGGATTGTGTAAGTCAAACTATCTTGACTGACTTTGGGTAAAGCGGTGGCTAACTGAGGTTTAATTTCTGTGCTTCCTGGTTCATAGGCGTAAAGGCGATCGCTCATGTTGTACACTAACCCAAGCGATCGCAATTCATAAGCATCAGCCGGATCAAGAGTACGAGGATTAAGCGTCGTACCTATAGTAATGCGACCATCGCCTGTTGAGGCATTAACCGTACCAGATGTTGTCGTAGCCTGTTGGCTCCTGGAACAACTAGCCACCAAAACTAAACACAAACAAAGTAAACAAAAGAATTTAGTAATTCGACTCCACTGTCTTGCGGACAAGGAAAACCTGGTCATAACTTGAATATTTTTAAGCTTAGTGGTCAAGCATTATACTATTTTTTTGGCAATCTGCCGATAAAAAATTCAAATTTTAGGAGAAAACCTGCTCATCTTGTGAGTTTTGAGTTCTTGCGAGTCTTGCGAGTCAACTTTTATAAGTTTATTTAAGTCCTACCATGAGAATAAAAAAATTAGACCAATATATAGAATTTCATGTTCCTGAATAACAGAAAAAAAATTATTTGATTAAACATATAAACAGTGCCCAAATTTGTTTTAAATTTAAACTATACCAGGGCAAACATTTGTTAAGCTTTTCTCGTATCTTAAAAGCTTTACATTAGGGTTTGTCTACGTGCATCCCAATGCAGGAAAAAAATTCTTAGCTTCAGGGAAACCGACTGGCACCCTAAATGCCAATCGAGAATAAGTAGATTTTAAGTCTAATAGCGAGACTAAAGAGTGTGAAATACTTCTTCCTATCCGACGGTTGGACAGTTGGCAGAGTGTGGGCATCTGATGGACTTTGGCAGATGGCTGCATGGCGACGCCAACCAGACATTCAGCGCATGAATATCTGTCTAGTAGAACAAGACGAAGTGTTATGGCTTTATCAGGTTGAAGATGTCGTTTTAACTGTGGAAGTGAAGCCGACAACACAACTAGAAGTCAGTAAATCTGGTCAAGCCATAGGTCAAGTTGTCCTCAAGCGGTTGATGAGTGCTGAACAGGTTATTGAACGCTTGGGAACAGCTTCGGCTAGATGTCATCTGCAAGATATTAAATCTATGGTTTAGTTTCAGCGATCACGAAGGTTACACCGGATCAAGGGGATAAAAATGAGCGAATGCGTGAATTTTCTTATCCCCTGCTCTTTTTATCCTCAAAACGTACGTAGTTTGAGACACCCTTAAGCTACGTATATGCTGATGTTGACACGCTTGCAAACAGCTCCATCAAACGTTACACTTTTTTAAACATTCTCATTTTTCACTTGGCCATGGCGACTCTTTGGGATGAAAACTCCCCAAATGTGTAAAAATTGCCAAATCAACCACACTGTCTCATTTATAAGACAAAGCTGTGGGATAATTTCGGCTGTGGCAATAACAAAAACTGAAAAATTGCATTGCTTTGTAAACATAAATCATCGAGGAGGAGCGTAGTCGATGGGACTACCCTGGTACCGAGTACATACAGTTGTTCTGAATGACCCAGGGCGACTGATTTCTGTACATTTGATGCATACAGCCTTGGTGGCAGGCTGGGCTGGTTCAATGGCTTTGTACGAACTAGCCATTTATGACCCTAGCGACGCAGTACTCAACCCGATGTGGCGTCAAGGTATGTTCGTGCTGCCCTTTCTGGCACGCTTAGGCGTAACGCAATCTTGGGGCGGTTGGAACGTTACCGGCGATCCATCAACCGATCCTGGTTTTTGGTCATTTGAAGGCGTAGCTGCTGCCCACATCGTTCTTTCCGGTTTGCTGTTCTTAGCTGCCGTTTGGCACTGGGTTTTCTGGGATTTGGAGTTGTTCCAAGACGGACGCACTGGTGAACCCGCTCTTGACCTGCCAAAGATGTTTGGCATTCACCTGTTCTTATCTGGTCTACTGTGCTTTGGTTTTGGTGCTTTCCACGTCACAGGATTATTTGGACCTGGAATATGGGTCTCTGATGCCTACGGCTTAACAGGGCATGTCCAAGGAGTCGCACCAGAGTGGGGACCAGACGGTTTTAACCCGTTTAACCCTGGTGGTATCGCGGCTCACCACATTGCAGCAGGTATTGTAGGTATTATTGCAGGTTTATTCCACCTATCAGTAAGACCCCCCGAAAGGCTCTATAAAGCTCTGCGGATGGGTAATATCGAAACTGTACTGTCCAGCAGTATCGCTGCTGTCTTCTTTGCAGCGTTCGTTGTTGCTGGCACCATGTGGTACGGAAACGCCGCCACACCAATCGAACTGTTTGGACCTACCCGCTATCAGTGGGATCAATATTACTTCCAGCACGAGATTGATCGCCGCGTGCAAGGTAGTCTTGCTGAAGGTGCAAGCCTTTCTGATGCTTGGGCACAAATACCGGAAAAACTCGCGTTCTACGATTACGTCGGCAATAGCCCTGCAAAAGGCGGTCTATTCCGTACAGGTCCAATGAATAGGGGTGATGGTATTGCCCAATCTTGGCAAGGTCACGCCGTATTCAAAGATTCTGAAGGTCGTGAGTTGACCGTGCGTCGCCTACCCAACTTCTTTGAAACCTTCCCAGTGATTTTGACCGACAGTGATGGTATTATCCGTGCTGATATTCCTTTCCGTCGAGCAGAATCCAAATATAGCTTTGAACAAACAGGTGTTACCGCGAGCTTTTACGGTGGTGACTTAGACGGTCAAACCTTCACAGAACCAGCTGATGTGAAGAAATATGCTCGTAAGGCTCAAGGCGGCGAAATCTTTGAATTTGACAAAGAAACCCTAAACTCTGATGGTGTGTTCCGCACCAGTCCTAGAGGTTGGTTTACATTTGGACACGCTGTCTTTGCACTGTTGTTCTTCTTTGGTCATATCTGGCATGGCTCTCGAACTATCTACCGAGATGTCTTTGCTGGTGTTGAGGCGGATCTCGAAGAACAAGTTGAATGGGGTCTGTTCCAGAAAGTGGGTGACAAAACAACCCGCCGTGCGGAACCTCTCTAAACTTTGTAATGAAAAGTTAAGAATGGTCTAATCAGAGGAACTATGGACTGGCGACTGGGAACGGGAAAAATTCTTCCTCATCCCCAATTTCTAAGTTTCAATTCCCTAGACCATTCTTTCTTGTAACTTGGTACACTAATAATAGTGGGAAAATAGGCAGGAACTATAGCTATGGAAAGCGTTGCGTACATCCTAGTTTTAACCTTGGCGATCGGAACTCTCTTCTTTGCGATCGCCTTCCGCGAACCTCCTCGCATTCAAAAGAAAGAAGAAAAATAAATCACCATTATCTATCCACCGATAAGGTGTAAAGTGCTATAAATGTGAGGGCGCATCTAGAATTGCGCCCTTTCTGCACAAAAAAGAGTGTATGGAAGTATTATTGATAAGTAATTATTAACGAAAACAAAAGAGTAGAGTATTTATGGTATGATGTACGATCTGGAAGGTAATGTATTCAGATCCACTTTTCTGCGCTAGGATGAAAAATGATGTAGGTGTGGAATGCCTATTCGGCTCTTGCATTACATCGCTAGGAGGCAAAACCTTTACGGAGAAAAATAACCGGGAAACAATCAGCATGGTCAATCAGAAATTAATGGCTCCTGAAATTGGATTTACTCACGATGATTTCGCTGCTCTGTTGGACAAGTACGATTATCATTTTAGCCCAGGTGATATAGTACCAGGAACAGTATTCAGCATAGAGCCGCGCGGCGCTCTGATTGACATAGGTGCAAAAACAGCTGCATATATACCTATACAAGAAATGTCTATCAACCGGGTGGATAGCCCGGAAGAAGTATTACAATCCAACGAAACAAGAGAATTTTTCATCCTGACCGATGAAAACGAAGATGGTCAACTGACGCTATCCATTCGCCGTATTGAATACATGCGGGCTTGGGAACGGGTACGACAGTTGCAAGCAGAAGATGCGACTGTTCGTTCTGGTGTTTTTGCCACTAATCGTGGTGGAGCTTTGGTGCGGATAGAAGGCTTACGTGGATTTATTCCCGGATCTCATATTAGCACACGCAAACCAAAAGAAGAATTGGTTGGCGAAGAACTACCATTGAAGTTCTTAGAGGTAGACGAAGAGCGTAACCGCCTTGTATTATCTCACCGTCGTGCGCTGGTTGAGCGCAAGATGAACCGCCTAGAAGTTGGTGAGGTCGTGATTGGTACTGTACGCGGTATCAAGCCTTACGGTGCCTTTATTGATATTGGCGGTGTGAGCGGTCTACTCCACATTAGCGAAATTTCCCACGAGCATATAGATACGCCTCATAGTGTCTTTAATGTCAATGATGAAGTCAAAGTCATGATCATTGACTTGGATGCAGAACGTGGTCGTATCTCCTTGTCTACCAAACAACTGGAACCTGAACCAGGTGACATGATTAAAAATCGCGATTTGGTTTATGACAAGGCAGAAGAAATGGCTGTTAGGTATCGCGAACAGTTGCTAGCTAAACAGCAAGGTGCTACTACTGTGAGTGCTCCATCAGATGAAGCCGCTGAAACTAGCGCTGAAGAAATACCACCAGCAGTTGAACCAGTTGAACCAGTTGAAGTTGAAGCACCTCAAGCAGTTGAACCAGTTGAAGTTGAAGCAGTTGAAGAGGAAATACCAGCAGCTATTGAAGAGTAATGCATTTGCCGTTGTGGTTGGATACAGCGGCTATTTAGTAAAGCTTATAAATAAAGCTTAAAAAAAATACTGGATGAAGAGGGAAAATCCCTCTTTTTTAATAACTAATATTTGACCACAGGGGAAGTTTGTCCCCAGCTTCCAGTGAAGACAAACGTCTCAATGGACTTGCGCTGGCGTGGAGATAACTCGCGCTGTTGGTATTGTTCTGGTAGTGATTTGGATTCGCCGGGGTATCCAATAGCGATTGCCGCTACTGGCTCATACCCTTTAGGAATATTGTACAACTCCGTTCCACAACTTATGGACAAATATCTCGTCCACTTGTTGCTTCCTGTTTCAGCGACTCATAACTAATAGTGGCATCAACCACTATCCCTTTTTGTACCATCAGAACATACCGCAAATGACGTTATTCCAACATCAATTCCCACATAGCCACCTTGTACTGGAGATGGTTCTGGTCTTTGAGCTTCTACGGTCAGACTGACAAACCAACGGTCAGCTTCACGGTTGACCGTTGCAGATAAAATTCGACCATAAAATTTACCTGTATATTCTTTGGTTCGTATCTTTCCTAGTCGTGGCAATTGTACAGATTTTGTGTTGACCCGGATAGAACCAGTAAGACGAAAACCATCTGTTTGTCCCTTCTTTTTAAATTTTGGGAAGCCAACATTTCTACCAGCTTTTCTGCCAAAAGCAAAGTTCTTGAATGCTCTGTCTAAGTCGCGCAACGCTTCTTGAGGAGAGCATTTACTCACCTCATACATCCACGGGAACTCAGTTAATTTAAGCCTATTGAGAATTTTGTGCGGAAAATTGATAAAAAAATTTTCTCTTTATAGAGATTGAGCTATTCAAATATTTTCATATATTTATGACCCTTTTTTTCTTTTTTAAAAAAGCTCAGTATGCCCTCAACAGCATTTTTTCTATTCCCTATTCCGTATTAAGGGTTTCCTCCCCGACGAGTTAGTTCATAAATCAAATCGGATTCCTATTGTTAACAAGTTTGCGTTAATTACATGACTTGAATAAAAGTTTGAGCAAATCTCATTTGCGTCAACTTGGCCTCACTCAGGGCGTGAAATTTCTACCTACAAAACTTCAACAAGTTTTCAGGGTTTTTCCTCTATTAGTCTAGAGGAGAAAAAATGACCATATATGAGATTCAACCAATATTTAACAAAATAGGCAAATGATTATTTTCGATCCTATAACCCTGAGTGCTATTAACCATATTCTTAATACCACTTCTGTGATCAGTGTTAGCAATCAAAATCAATTAAGCTTGAGTCTCACTCAAAAGACCAAGTTGGAGTTAGCAAATAGCTCAAAAAAGTTTTCACATCTGACAAAAACGATTACCCCTATTCTCATAGCCCAAACCACCACCTCAGATAGGAGCAAATGTGGTCGTGGTCAACTACGCGATAAGTACACACAGCCGTTTGCCTGCGACAGTATTTGGAATATGCCAATTGGAGCAAACGCGCAATATGTTGATGCTCAGATCAGCTCAACGCGCGTTGGAGTTGATACAGATTGGTTCATCATCACCCAACAAAGTGATCCAGCTGTGCCAACTTATATGCCTGACTCATGGGGTTCGGGTCGCTGCACTGGCTTTGGGCCGCAGCAGCAAGCGCAGTGGCATCCCGAAGCGGGTGAGCCGTTGAAGGTTCCTTACAATCTGATCATTGAGGATGCAAAGGAATACTTTACGCCAAATAACTCCTCAGCGTTCCTAAAGCCTGATGGCAGAACATTAGTGTCTTTTAACGTGACCACCCGTTGTTACCAGGGTGCTCCACTTTACGGCGTTTGGTTTGGAGAGCAAGACATTTACGGCGATGGCATTTACGGTGGACATGGTGGCTCAGGGATGTCGAGCATTGGTGGTAGCATTCGCAAAGGTGAGTTGTTGAACAACAAGCCTATCCGTCACGCACTCAAGATCGATATCTGGGGTAAGTGGCTGCATTATAATCCTTCATCGTCAACTCCTGGTTACCGCTGGCCAGCTCGTCTGGCTGATAGTAATGCAGCAAACCAATATCAGGGGTCTAATCCCGCGCTGGTTTTAGGTTCGTTGCTAGCAATTCCACCTGATATCACAGCCAAGAGTTTGGGACTGACCTCTAAAGCAGGTAAAAAAATCTTCCAAGCCATGCAAGACTACGGCGCTTACGTTGTTGATGATGCGGGTTGGGACTACAATTACCTTTGCGTTGAGCGAAGTGCTGAGCAAGAGTACGAAGCAGTGACCGGATATCACATGGATGGAGATACAGCGTTCCAAGCGGACTTCGCCAAAATTATTGCTGCGGTGAAGGTAGTGGACAATAACGAACCGAACAGCATTGGTGGAGGTGGTACACCACGCCAACCTTTGGCACCACCAATTAAAAATTAGAAGCGAGCAGTCCTAGAGCAACCGAGGAGGGCTAACACATACCCTCTTCGCAGTTATCAGTTACCAGTTACCAGTTATCAGTGTTCACTGTTTTAACAACTATTAAGTAGGATTACCGCATCTTAACAGACGGAGATCACGACAGTTATAAAGATTAAAAATGCTTAACATTTCGTTACGATAGAAACATCACATCAACAGAGGTCAAACAAAACCTCTGTAAGTTGAAATCAAAGGTGAAAGGTATGAATGGGACTATTCGCGTTGGCAATCTCTTCGGGATTCCCTTCTATATCCATCCGTCTTGGTTTTTAATCCTGTTCCTAGTGACTTTAAGCTACAGCGGTGGACTAGCAGCACAATTTCCTCAATTAAGTGGTGGATTAGCTTTGCCACTGGGATTGCTGACAGCAGTATTGTTATTTTCTTCGGTTGTCGCCCATGAATTAGGACATAGCTTTGTCGCTATTCGTCAAGGAATAGATGTAAAATCAATTACACTATTCATATTTGGTGGGTTGGCAAGCTTAGAAAGAGAATCGAAAACTCCAGCGGAAGCTTTTTGGGTTGCAGTTGCAGGTCCTTTAGTTAGCTTAGTGCTATTCGCGATACTGACAGCTATCGGTTTTGTGGCTACTCCAACAGGGCCATTGGCAGCAATCATTGGACTACTGGCTTCTATTAACTTGGCATTAGCTCTATTTAACCTTATTCCGGGGTTGCCTCTAGACGGTGGAAATATACTGAAAGCTCTTGTTTGGAAAGTAACAGGTAATCCATATAAAGGCGTCGTTTTTGCCAGTCGAGTTGGGCAAATCTTTGGTTGGATAGCTGTAGCCTCTGGTTTACTTCCAGTACTATTGTTTGGTAGCTTTGCTAACATCTGGAATTTGTTAATTGGTTTCTTCTTAGTGCGAAATGCTGGGAATGCAGCTCAGTTTGCTAAAGTACAAGAACAATTGACTGGTTTAACAGCAGCCGATGCAGTCACACTGGATAGTTCAACTGTGTCTGCGAGTCTAAACCTGAGAGAGTTTGCTGACGAGCGTATTTTGAATGGTCAAAACTGGCATCGCTTCTTGGTGACTGATGAAAGTGGACAATTGGTAGGAGCAATATCTGTTCAAGATTTGCGAACTGTCTCCACAGCACTTTGGTCAGAAACTCAAGTACGAGAAGTTATGCGACCAGTCCAACAAGTCGTCACTGTCCAATCTGACAAACCCTTGTTGGAAGTGATGCAGCTTTTAGAACAACAGAAGTTATCTGCACTTGCCGTAATTTGTGACAATGGCGTACTGGTCGGACTTCTAGAAAAAGCTTCAATTATCAGCCTCCTTCAAAGGAGAGTGCAAGCGAATCCTGCATAATCATGAGTTGTTTAAACAACATCGCCTTTCCTCTCCACTTTTAAAAGAAGTGGGGAGGAAAGTGTATTTACGTTTTGGTCAAGATTGGGAAACACCTGAAACAATACGGTAGTCTGTTGTTCAACAGAAGGATTGAAAATTTTTGTACCATCTTTATGACTGTCGAATATCACACCAGTAAGCTTAATAAGAAAGTCCTAAGTTTAGGCGTTCCAGCAAGAATTGCTAAGTTCAGTGCAATCAGTGTTGTCCTAGGAATATTCGCGGCTTTGCCCATTGCTTTAGCGGGGGAAGCTAAAGCGTTACAAGTACAAGTCAGTCCAGAAACTCCTAGACTTGGCGATACTATATCAGTTGTCGTGAATTTAGATAATCCAGCTAATGGTAGCAATGTCACAGTCACTAATGGTGATCAGACTTATCCAGCATATGAAATAGCACCACAACAGTATCGGGCTTTTATCCCCACCACGCCTTTGGAAAAAGCTGGAACCAGAAATGTTCAGGTTTCTTTTGAAGGTCAAGTGCAGAATTTATCCATACAAGTACGCGATCGCAAATTCCCCATACAGCGCATTAACCTACCCCCAGGAAAAGCTGGTGTGGAAGCCACAGAGTATGAACTCAAGCGTGCAGCAGAGTTTAAGGCAATACGAACACCAGAAAAGTTTTGGGATGCGGCTTTTTTGGCACCGAATAAAGGCCCGATCACAACAATTTATGGTGTTCGTCGCTATTATAATGGTAAATTCGCAAATGATTATTACCATCGCGGCGTTGATTATGCTGGGGCAGCTGGTTCGCCTGTTGTCGCCCCAGCAGCAGGACGCGTTGCCTTAGTAGGTAAGGTATCTCAAGGGTTCCGAGTTCATGGTAATGTTGTTGGGATTGACCACGGGCAAGGAGTGGCAAGTATTTTTATGCATCTGAGTCGTATTAATGTTAAAGAAGGTGATATTGTCAAACCTGGTCAACTCATTGGCGCTGTGGGTGCAACTGGCGCTTCTACAGGTCCACATTTACATTGGGGACTTTATGTGAATGGAAAATCTATTGACCCTGTACCTTGGAGAGATCAAGCAGTAAAATAGTAACTATTTGCGTATTCTTTGCTCATATGTGGGCAAAATAAATAGGATTGATTGGTACCGTGCCCCCCCTTGCTTGGATGGCTAAAAAATGATGAGCGTTATGAGTATTGAAAAAATTGTGGAACAAGCTCTCCGGGATGGTTATCTAACACCAGCAATGGAAGCAGATGTTGGGCGAATCTGTGATAGCGCGAATGAACTCTCAAAACAAGAGTACATGGCGTTGGATCAGTTGATGGGCGCGCTATTGACTGGGGAAGTGGTGGCGGTACCACGCAAACAATTTATCAACGTTATGGAAGAGTTGGTACTCACAGAAGCAATATCCCGTGTAGCAGAAATTGAGGCAACTAGCGAAAGTTCTCTCGATGTTGGGGATATTGCCGCTTACGCCCTGAACCGCCTACCACCTTTGTATGCCACCACAGAAGAAGGTGCCAACTACCAGCGCCAACGTGCCAAAAAAGAACTCCAGAAATTGATTGCCCAGCGAGTCGCCGAGGCGATCGTTAGAAACTTAGACCGACCGAATGATGACAGGACGCCAGTTGGAACAAAAAATACTGGCAACGAAGTTCTGCGCCAAGTTAGTACCTTACTCCAAGCATACGCACCTCATTTTGAGCAAAAATAAGAGTAGTCACGCCCTAAGTCCTTACGGACACGCTGCGCGAACGGGCAGGGAAAAGGTTAAAGGTTAAAGGGGAAAGGGAACCACCAAACTAAAGCTCTTGGCTTGAAGTAAGGACACCGAAATTCTCACACTTTGCGTCGCACTGCGTTAGCTACGCTAACGAATTGAATCTTTTCCCCCTCCATGAAGAAAGTCGCGCAGCGCCGCGAGCGAAGCGTGGCGGTCTGGGGCTTGTACCCTTGGATCCTTCCCCTTTCCCCCTGCCCCTTCGCCCCTAATCCCCACTTTCCCCCTCTTCGGTCATTCGTTATTTGTCATTCATCAAAAAGAAATGACAAATAACTCATAACTCATAACTCATCATTATTATTGACGGACTTCCACTGGTGTACCTAAACTCACCTGGTGGTAAAGTAAGCGCACATCAGGATTACGCATCCGCAAGCACCCATGGGATATTGCACTGCCCACAACCTCCTCATCTGGTGTGCCGTGAAAGCCAATTTGATTGCGTCCATCTGACCAAAAACCAATCCACCTGTCTCCTAAAGGACTATCTTCACCTGACGGAAAGACTTTGCCAGTAATTGGGTGACGCCACATAGGATTGAGTTGCTTGTGTATAATCTCGAAGGTACCAGTGGGGGTTTCCCAGCCTTTTTTCCCCACACCTATTGGGTAGCTTGCAACAACAACATCCCCATGATAAACGTAAACGCGGCGATCGCTCAAAGCAACTACCAATAAAGTCTTTCCAGATACCAACCCAAGAGATGATTTTTCTTGAGCCGAACTTTTAGCCGATAGCAAATTTGAGATATTGGACGCAATTGCATTCTGTCTTCCCTGTATCAGTTGCCACGGTTTTTCTGCTGCAAAGGCTTTCTCAGATAAAATAACGTTTCCACCTGTTTTTAACTTTGTATCAGCAGTCGTAGAACTCGTCATGTGCCAGCGGACAGCCAGAGATAGCAGTGCTGTACCAAAACAGAGCAACATCACTACACGTGTTAATAAGTCGTTTCTTACTCTCGCCATCGTCTATTCTCTTTAAGAGACCCAGCTCTTCCATTTAGCTATCAGCTTACCCTACCTTACTCTAACCTTTGATCTACTCTACCCACCATAGCCCTACCCTGTACCAACTCTTCAAAACTGGCATTCATTAAAAATCAAGAGCGAACAATAGTTATACTTATATTTTTTTTATCTTCTCATGATTTGGTTACCAAAAATTCATCAAGATTTATCAGTTTCCTCATGAATTCGTCAATACTCCCAGGCAAACTAGGTCTTAAGGACATTCCGTTACTGCTTTGACATGAACCAAATTCAGATCAGAAACTTTCCTTGGAGTGGAACTCTTCACTAAATGTAGCAATCATTAATTGGCGTGGGTGAGAGAAAAATTATGTTGGAAAAACTATTGTTAGCAGTTACGATTACTTTTTCTTTAAATCTGTTTTCGCAAGTTCACATACCCAAGCAAGCGAATGCAAATCTCAAGAATTACCAACAAGAAGCTGAAAGAGCAGCAAATATCGTGGTAACATTGCCACGGCAAGAAATTTTTTTGAAACAAAGCAAATGACCAACAAAGAATTCAAAACTCACAGAACACAAAATGCATTATTAGTATCGTGGATTGTTGAATCTTACTGAGTTGATTTTGTTTTAACTTGTTTTTTGTTCAAACTTTGTCAAGCGTAAGTGGTCAGTTCTCAAGATCGCACAAACATAAGTAAGATTGCCCTATAGTTGTACCTCATAACAAAGAGGTGCACAAAGGTGGGTGTATTTGTAATAGACGTATGAAGTCTTTTTTTGTTCCATTATCTTTGTGTCTAGTTTAGTATACCAAGAGTGTTCCAGTCAAAAATCCGTCACTCTATCAAGGAACTTCCAACTGATTAACAGGTCTAATAGATAGGGATGATTTAAAGCCAGTGCGATCTATGAGTCAATCGATTACTGTATCCTGGTCAACAGTTGATACAAGGCTTCCAGAAACCTCAGTACAAGTTGAGAAACTCTCAAATCATGACCTAATTTTGCGTTGTCAAGCAGGATTACGCCCTGATCGTGCTGGGTTTGCTGAGTTGTTACGTAGATATCAATCCCAGGTAGATAGAGTCTTATACCATCTAGCTCCTGATTGGCCTGACAGAGCTGATTTGGCTCAAGAGGTTTGGATTCGTGTATATCGGAATATTAACCGATTACAAGAACCATCCAAATTCCGAGGCTGGTTAAGCCGTATTGCCACCAACTTGTTTTACGATGAGTTGCGTAAGCGCAAGCGGGTTGTCAGTCCTTTGTCACTGGATGCTCCCCGTTCGGTAGACGATGGCGAGATGGATTGGGAAATTGCAGGAGATACTCCTGGACCCGAGGAAGAACTGACGACTAGAGAGTTTTATGAGCAACTACGTGAGGCGATCGCTGATTTGCCAGAAGTATTCCGTACAACAATAGTTCTGCGAGAAATCGAAGGATTGGCATATGAAGAAATTGCCGAAATTACTGGTGTTTCTCTAGGAACAGTTAAGTCGAGAATAGCTAGAGCAAGAGCGAGATTGCAATCTCAGTTGCAAAATTATTTAGATTCGTAATAACAGTTTCCATCCTTTGGTTAATGGCAGATTATGATAATTCGTTAGTATTATGAAAGAGATAGCAGAGTGCTTCTGCCAACAGGAAAAGAATTGATTAATTTCTCATCTTAGTCCGCTGTGTTTACCCGTGTAGGAATTGGTAATAATGTTAAAATGACTACTGATTCTCAGTTTGATGACCGTTCTGCCTTGCAACATCACAAAGATTTGCGAGGTGGGAATACTGAGCATACCAATGAATTAACGGGTGCTATGGATATGGTGAAGCGCGATCGCTTCGAGTTATTGAGTGCTTACCTCGATGGTGAGGTGACGGCTGCTGAACGCAAGCAAGTCGAGCGATGGCTTGCAGAAGATGCGACAGTTAAGCGTTTGCATGCGCGACTATTAAAGTTGCGACAAGGTGTACGGGCTATTCCAGTACCTGAACCACAACAGTCAGTAGAAGAAACAGTCGAGCAAGTGATGGCACGTTTGCGCCGTCGCCCTAGGCTAGTATTGATGGCTGGAGGGGCTGCTATTGCAGCTTGCATGATTAGTGCCTTTTCTGGTCTACTGACAGGTGGTGAGTCTAGGCTACTTCAATTGGCTCAAAACCAACCAACGCAGACACAATCAGTAATGTCTACTCCTGTTGTCGCCTCACCGCTTAGGGTTGCTATAAATAATCCAGTGATCCCAATTCCAAAAACAGCAGAAGCCTCTGTTGAAAATTTAGATGATAAAAAAGTAGAGCCTCAATCGCAAGATATTGAGCATGAGTTCAATATTAAAGACTATGTAAATTAAAAAGTTATGAATGATGAATTTTAAGTAAAAAATTAAGTTAAAAAAATTTAGAATTCATCATTTGTGTTTATGAGAACTACTCCACCAACCATTGGGTTGGTGGATACCTTGTAATTGAATGGCTAGCTTTTCTGTCATTATGTAAACCCAGGCATAACCAAGCAAGTGTCCTTGTAGATCCTGGGTTTCTATTTGCTTTCTGTTGTAAAGGTTTTCTGATGCGTCTCGATCAGGATGGTAACCTTCCAACTCGTCCAAAGCCGTTAACACATCTGAGTTAGTGAATGAGAGTAAATATCCGTATACGGCGTCATCTCCTGGTATCATTGCTGGATAACCCATTGGTAAGGCAAACAATTTTCCCTGTGCAACGGCTCTAGTAGTATTGACTACCTTACCAGCACAGTATCTTTGATAATTTTCTTCACCTGGTTTAAGAGTCCCGTAGACAAAAACTTTTATCACCAAGAATCTTTAATAACTCCTGAAGTTGCTAGTTACGAAAATGCGTGTTTCAAGGGTATTGGCAAAGACCGAGATAAAAACCTTGAGCAGAAATTTCTTCTTCGTCGCCACATGAATCGATTTGGCAAACTTCTCTGGTAATCAGGCCCAAAACCGTTTCAATGTAAGTCTTTTACTCATATTCTGCTTGCAATACAATACTACATTCTATTTACACTGTCAAAGATGTAGTCTATTCTGCACAAGCTGTAAAATTTTGCCAATTCTCCCAATATTATAAATGTAACGATTTAAATTGGGGGAGTGGATGTGCCAAAAGCTGGCATGAGAATTAGACAACTAGCCCACGAACGTAGAACTAAAGCTTTAGCATGCTTTGGAGGGGCATTTAGTTTAGTTGTCTCTCCCTTTTTGATTTTGTTACTGATACCAATCCCGTCGCGATTGGGAATATTGGTTGTGCTTGGCTGCTGGGTTGGTGCAGCTTTGCTTTACCAACAGGGGCAAAAGTTGTGGGTCAAAGCCAATCAAGCAGACCAAGGTGCCCACGGAGAAGAAGAGGTAGCGCGACTGTTAAAACCTCTGGAACGCCAAGGCTGGATAATTGAATACAATGTTCCGCTTAAGCGCTGGGGTGATGCGGATGTATTTTTGTGTTCCCCTAAAAGCAATTATTTTGTAATAGATGTCAAAAGTAACAAAGGCAGAATATTTTTTGATGGTGCTATGCTGAAGCGACGCTACGGCAAGCAGGTTCATGATTTTTACGGGAAAAACTTGTTACAAGCAGTTAAGGGTCAGGCAAGTGCTTTAAAAGATATGAAGCGGGTGAGTTTTGTGCAACCAATCATTTGTTTTACCCAGGCAAATCTAGAGAAAATCAAGCAGAACAAGCAAATTAATGGTGTATATGTAGTTAATGCAGTAAATTTATTAACTTTATTGACGTCAGCACCAAAGAAATTGACAAAACATACCTAGTTTAGCAACTGGTTGAGTGACTCCAAGGATACAAGAAGTTACCCTTTATCAAGTTGAGAATCTCGCTGCAAGTTTCTTCTGGTGTCTTGCCTTTGGTGTATACCGTGAACTTCGCAAGCTCATAGTTTGAGGCGTGTCTGATGAAGTGTTCGTTGATGTTTGGTTTATCATCTGGCACATACTTATTGCGCTCATTAAGGATCTGCACCGACTCATATTTGTTAGGTGATGGAAGTAAAAGAACAACATTAGGATACGGTGCTAGAGCTTGCTGAACTCGTTGGAATAGAGCAGCGTCCTCATACACGGAATGACCAGCCCCAAAATCAATGATGCATTGGTTATGTTCGGATAGCAGCCTTTCAACAGCATAGGCTTCAAATGGCTTCCAATACTGGTAGACTCCCCAGAACCCCTCAGTTTCTCGTTTATGCTTTGCTAGTTCCTCGTCATAGCCGATCGCCTTGTAGTAGTCCCACCGTCGCTCATCCATCGAGTATTGTGGAAGACTGAGCCTGTGAGCTAAAAGCGCCCCAATCGTAGTTTTGCCGTTTCCCCAATCGGACCAATGAGAATGATGTCTGATTTCATGTTCTTCTATTGTCAGCCACAGAACAGCTGCCAGCACCACCGCTTTAATATGCGCGGATCGCAGTGCCGTCACGGTAACTCTAGAGTATGCCACAATAGCGAAACAGAAGCGACTATTAAATTCAGTTAGGAGTTCTCGTTGTGGAGTCCCGATATAACCCAGCAGCAATTGAGGAAAAATGGCAAAAAACATGGACTGAACAAGGCTTAGATAAAACTATTACAGATAGCAATAAGCCAAAATACTACGCGTTGTCCATGTTCCCTTATCCTTCGGGCAGCCTGCACATGGGTCACGTCCGTAATTATACGATTACTGATGTAATTGCTCGCCTCAAACGGATGCAAGGTTATCGGGTACTACATCCTATGGGTTGGGATGCTTTTGGCTTACCAGCAGAAAACGCTGCGATTGATAGAGGAATACCGCCTGCAAAGTGGACGTATGAAAATATGGCTCAGATGCAGCAACAATTAAAGCGTCTTGGCTTGTCCATTGATTGGGATTGTGAACTTGCCACTTGTTCGCCTGATTATTATAAGTGGACGCAATGGATTTTCTTGCAATTTTTAAACGCGGGGTTGGCTTACCAAAAAGAAGCTGCTGTAAACTGGGATCCAATTGACCAAACTGTCGTGGCAAATGAGCAAGTTGACGGCGAAGGACGTTCTTGGCGTAGTGGTGCCAAAGTTGAACGCAAACTCTTGCGGCAGTGGTTTTTGAAGATTACTGACTACGCTGAAGAATTGTTGAATGACCTCAACAAATTACCAGGTTGGCCAGAACGCGTCAAGTTGATGCAGGCAAACTGGATTGGTAAATCCACAGGGGCGTACTTGGAATTTCCCATTGTTGGTATGGAAGAAAAAATCGGCGTGTATACCACACGTCCAGATACAGTTTTTGGCGTTAGCTACGTTGTGTTAGCGCCAGAACATCCTTTGACAAAGCGCGTCGCGACACAAGAACGAAAAGCAGAAGTAGAAGCTTTTATTCAAGAGGTTTCCAATCAAAGCGAGTTGGAACGCACCGCTGAAGATAAACCCAAGCGCGGAATTCCCACTGGGGGTAAAGCAATAAATCCGTTTACTGGGGAAGAAATTCCTATCTGGATTGCTGATTACGTGCTGTACGAGTACGGTACGGGCGCAGTTATGGGCGTTCCAGCACACGACGCACGAGATTTTAAGTTTGCCAAGGAACAGAATCTGCCTATTAAAGTAGTGATTGTACCACAGGCAGAAGCAGATAAGGATTCTACTACACAAGCGGCATATACAGAACCAGGAATTGTGGTTAATTCCGGTCAATTTGATGGCATGGCTTCCACAGATGCTAAGAGTGCGATCGTGGAATACGCTGAAAAACAAAGTTTTGGCAAAGCACGGGTACAGTATCGCTTGCGGGATTGGTTGATTTCACGGCAAAGATACTGGGGCGCACCCATTCCAGTGATTCACTGTCCTAACTGTGGCACAGTACCAGTTCCAGAAGAAGATTTGCCAGTGCAGTTGCCAGAAAATGTTGAATTTTCTGGACGCGGACCCTCACCCTTGGCTAAATTGGAAGATTGGGTGAATGTGCCTTGCCCAACTTGTGGTACTCCGGCAAAGCGGGAAACTGACACGATGGACACCTTTATTGATTCCTCGTGGTACTTCTTGCGCTTTACCGATGCTAAAAATGAGCAACAGGTTTTTGATTCAGCGAAGACAAATGACTGGATGCCAGTGGATCAATATGTAGGTGGTATTGAACACGCGATTTTGCATTTGTTGTATTCGCGGTTCTTTACTAAGGTATTGCGAGACAGAGGTTTGTTGAATTTTGATGAACCCTTCCAACGCCTGTTGACTCAAGGCATGGTGCAGGGTTTAACTTATTTAAATCCTAACAAGTCTGGAAAAGATAAATGGATTCCTTCCTATCTTGTCAGCAATCCTGATGATCCTCGCGATCCGCAAACAGGTGAATTATTGCAACGCCTTTACGCCACCATGTCTAAGTCTAAGGGCAACGGTGTCGCACCAGAAGAAGTTATCAGCAAATATGGTGTGGACACTGCCCGGATGTTCATCTTGTTCAAAGCGCCCCCAGAAAAAGACTTGGAATGGGATGAAGCGGATGTGGAAGGACAATTCCGCTTCTTGAACAGGGTTTGGCGATTGGTTACTGATTTTACCCCTCAGTCTAGAAAAGTTAGCAATCGGCAAACTCAATTGAGTAAAGCAGAAAAAGACTTGCGGCGGGCAATTCACATTGCTATCAAAGAAGCTACGGAAGATATGGAAGGTGAATATCAATTCAATACGGCGGTATCAGAATTGATGAAATTGAGTAACGCTTTGGCTGACGCTAGCTGCAAAGAGTCACCGATTTATGCAGAAGGTATTGAGACTTTGGTGGTGTTGCTGGCACCTTTTGCACCTCACATTTCTGAAGAATTGTGGCAGCAATTGGGTCATAACGAATCAGTCCACAAACAAGCTTGGATCAAGTATGATGAATCTGCCTTAGTTGCTGATGAAATCACTTTGGTGATTCAAGTTAACGGCAAAAAGCGTGCAGATCTTCAAGTTCCAGCACAAGCAGATAAAGCAGAGTTGGAAAAATATGCTCGTGAGTCAGAAATTGCCCAGCGTTTCATCGAAGGTAAGGAAATTAAAAAGGTGATTGTGGTGCCAGGAAAGTTAGTAAATTTTGTCGTTGGTTAAAGGGTTTTTTCTCAGTGACGAAATGAAGAAAAGGAAGAAGGTAATATTTGCCTTCTTCTTTTTCGTAGTTTATCATACCAATTCTCAATGAAGTTGCACTTAAATATTGCTCAGATGATGTAATCCTATCCACAAATAGAAGCGAGCCTCCGAGCTAAGCGCCAGAGGCACACGCTACGCGTAAGCCCAAGCCGCGTGCGCTTGCGCTTACGCTAACGCTTCCTATGAAATGGAATCTGTGAACCTGTTTTAACTTCTCAAACTGAGGTATTTACTGACGATAGTGGCGTGCTCGCATTCCAAGCACTCGTTGGTATAGGCTTTGCATCAAACCAGGAAATAGTTGATAAGCCACCTTGGACAAACGTGCTGAACCAACTAACATATCAGATCGCTGATACTTAACGGCTTTCCAGATTGCCACTGCCACATCCTCCGGTTTTTCTAAGATCGGATTATGGATTGCCTTGTCCACTAAATTGTAGCGATCGCTCTCATCCTGCTCATTTTTCCCGCGAAAGATGGTTCGCTCTGCGGATGTCAGTTCTGATGAAATTGGGATAAATTCCATAAACTTGAATTCGGGGTGAAATGAGCAATCGTACAGAAACTTACGCTAAGGCTGAAACTCTTCCTGCGTAAATATTCCATGCATTACTACTTTAGTTCTTCAGCAATAGCCCTCAGTCGTGGGTTTCCAGGGTTGGAATTACACGCAGCGCAAACTAAATCTTCAATCCATCCCTGTGAATTTGCTGTTTGTATTAATTTAAAAACAATATCTTGTAAACTCCCTTCGCCAGCAATTGCTCTTAAATTTTTATCTAGTTCATATGACAACATTTGCTCTAGGGATGCTGTAGTAGGAAAGGCATCAATTAAAGCATCTTGTAGTTCTTTACGTTGCTGACCAGATAAATTCATATTTCTTGATATATTTTGTGTCGGGATAATAGCTTCTCCGATTGATTTGTCTAAAATAGCATTTACAACAAATAACTTAAACCCAGTGTCATTAAAATCCATTGATTCAATTCGTTTAAGTATATTTTCTATATGTTCAAGTTCTTTTTCTGTGTAAGCAATGACTAAATAATAATTGTGATTAGCTACGTTGACATCCACTAACAATTTTTTTAAGCCATCTTTAACTGGAATATTTTTAGCCAATTGTAATTTGATTAAAGCTCTGCCTTTGTATCCAGATGTAAAATAAAAATTAATGGCTTTTTTACAAATTTCCGATTCTTTAGAAATGCTGATACTGTTAGCTTGGCAGTAGCCTAAAATTATTTCAGCCAGCAGATTCTGAGCGTCAGATTCAGTTCGAGCTTGGTATTGAACGGATGCGTCAGGCAATTGGTTTAATGCGTCCCAAAGAAACCTGTATCCCTCTTTTTCTTCAATAAACAACTTACATTGCTGTACTATCTCTTCAAGAAAGCCAATAAAGCCTTGCTCGTTTGATGCCGAGAAATGAAGTGGGTTGGCGATAATAAATTCAGAAGCTTTTTTCTCATTTCTATACAAATTCTTCTTGTCTACTTCAAGGTTATATGGCTTGATTTCTGCTTCATTTTCTTCAACATATTTTATATATTCACGTATTAACTTAGGATGCCTTTGTGCAAAATCTACTATTATTTTTTTCTTGATATCTACTTTCTTTAATTTCTGATTTATCTCATAGTTTAAATATGCCCTTAATTCTTCATTTTTCTTGCCACTAATGTACTCTACAAAACCATCGCTTCCTATGACATGAAATGCCCTTAATAATTCTTTTGGTACAAGGATTACGGCTCTTTGAGTCTTATCGAAGAAAGGATTATTTGGCAAACTAAAAATGCAACCATCCCAGGCTTTATATTCAAAATCAAAGCTGGTATTTTGGATTGCATAACGTAAAGTTGGGACATTAAAATTTTTACATATACTTTGAGTGTATTCAATTAATTCCAGCTTGATAATATTGGCTGTTGCATCGCTGATTTTATCCTCACCAATACCTTCTGTGAAGATTTCTATCTCCTCAAAGTGCCTGATATCTTTATATCCGGCTTTAGCTAATTTCACAAACGCCTCAGCAAAATTTTTAGAGCCACCACCTCCAGAACCAGAACCAGAAGTGCCTTTTTTTGAAACGCCTAAGCATACTTCCTTCACTTCAGGAAATTTAAGGATTGTTTCTAACTTTTTATATGCTAGTTCAGAAAATACAGCTTCGTGAGCCAGTTCAAAAGCCGCCTTGAAAAAATCAAAAAACTTCTTTTTGGCATTTGAAAATAAAGGATTTTTACTTTTAAATACCATGAAAGGGTCTATGTATAGTGGTGTATCTAAAGACATGCGGGGGTCAAACCAGTCCTCATCAATAGTCATCGTAATTTTATAATGTTGGGAAAAGTATTTCAAATCCATTGATTTTATCCACCACTTATTCAAAAATTTGTTCTTCAGAGAGCTTTAAGGTTTCATCTAGTATACGACGAGCTTTTTCAGCTTCGCATAATGCTTCTTTGTATCGGAGATTGGCTATAGCAAAATTTTTTATAATCTTTAAGTTGTTCTCAATATCATCAAAATCTTGCTTTGTTAAGACTTGATTACCAAAGAGTACATCTATTTTTCCACGGGTTTGTAATGCTTGTTCATGTAGTTCTTGAGTTGTTTGTTTTGCAGCAGAAAGCTTGCTAATAATTTTTACAGCTTCGGTGATTTTATATTCATTTTCTGCCATTAAGTCTTGTTTTGTAATTTCAATAAGTTGTCTGGTGCTAAAACCTTCAGGAAGTTTTACTTTTAATTGACCTTCATTGAGTAGGAGAGAAATTATTTGTATAGCTTTATACCTAGACTTGTCTGAATCTGTACCTGGTACTTTCAATAACAGTTCGGGGCAATAAAGAATCGTGTACTGAGGCATAAAATTAGCTTTTACATCCCGAATAAATCTGATAATTTGGCATGGCTACTTAATACTTGGCAACACTTATTTTACTGACTAAGCATCTCAATACAGATTCTCTACAGAGCAAGGTTTTCCGCATTAACGTAAGTTTTTGCTACGGTAGCCAATTCTATACTTGTATTAGATACAATAGTAAAGTTACTATTTTCGTATGCATTTCGGTGATATTTATCACTATTGAAACTGACTTAGATCACATTCAATTGAAATTCCGAAAAAATACTTCCAGTAAAATAACCGAATGTTGGTAAAACGATAAAAATCTGGCATACTGGCGGGAATGCTAATCCTTATTCCGTCGAGCCTCGTTGTATGTCTGTACTGGATACCTTACCCGATGCCCAATCATCGAAAGTTGGTAAAACGGAAATAGTGAGGCTGGTGTCTCCGGGCGCAAGTCGCTGAATCAAGGCAGATATGAGGATGTGCGATATGTTCTGCGTTAAGCGGATGAAGCGCTTTTGGGAGTCAGCTAAACTAATTACAAGAGCTAAAAAATACTACTTTTAAACAAACTAAAGTTTGTGCTACGAGATATCTGTCTCACACAGATACTCTTTCTTTTATCTTTATAAAACTAACTCATAGCCTGCTTAACTTTTTGCGATCGCTGTTTAGTTTAAAGTCTAGTTGATTTGGAAATTGTGGAGATCACCAAGGGCTATGAATCCAAAGGCTTTAATTGCAGAATTTATAGGGACTTTCGCCTTAATTTTCATTGGCATTAGTTCTATCGCTACAAATCACATTACAAAAATTGGAACTCTCTCACCTGTCGATTTAGTAGCAATTGCCCTTGCCCACGGTTTTACAATTGCTGTTATGGTCAGTGCGACAGCTGCTATCAGTGGTGGTCACCTTAACCCCGCCGTGACTTTTGGAGTTTTATTAACTCGCAAAATTGATGGCAAAAATGCTGTAGGGTACATAATATCCCAATGTTTGGGCGGAATTTTCGCCGCTAGTATGGTCAAGTTAGCTATTCCCCTGCAAGCACTCCAAGCTGTGGGAATGGGTACGCCATCTCTCGGTAAAAATATTACTCCTTTGATGGGTTTAGTCATGGAATTTATCATGACTTTCTTCCTCGTATTCGTTATCTTTGGTACAGCAATTGATAAACGCGCACCCAAAATGGGAGGCTTGTTTATTGGTTTGACAGTAGCTTTAGATATCCTGGCTGGTGGTGCAATTACTGGTGCGGCAATGAATCCAGCGCGTTATCTTGGTCCTGCTTTAATAGCAGGTAGACTCCAGGATTTCTGGTTATATTGGATTGGTCCTTTGGCTGGTGGCGCAGTTGCGGCTTTGCTGTATCATTATCAACTGGAAGAAAAAAGCAGCCACAGTACCTGAGGGCTAACCTAGATCAAATAATTTCTGTACCAAATATCATATTCATAAAATTTGCCCTTGAAAGTCGAATTCATTATGAGTATGATTTAGAAGTAGATTCACTAAGGAGCTAAGCTTATGTTGGCTAATCGAGAAGGGCAAAAAGTTCCCAGTATTACCTTTCGCACCCGCAAGGACAGTGATTGGGTGGATATGACAACGGATCAGCTATTCGCAGGTAAAACTGTGGCAGTCTTTTCCCTACCGGGAGCATTTACTCCTACTTGCTCATCAACTCATGTTCCTGGGTACAACCAGATGGCAAAGGTTTTTAAAGAAAATGGCGTGGATGATATCGTCTGCGTCTCCGTGAATGATGCTTTTGTGATGAATGAATGGGCGAAAGACCAACAAGCAGAAAATATAACTTTTATACCTGATGGCAATGGTGAATTCACAGAAGGCATGGGAATGCTTGTGGATAAATCAGACCTAGGGTTTGGCAAACGCTCTTGGCGCTATTCCATGTTGGTCAAAGATGGCGTCGTTGAAAAGATGTTTGTTGAACCTGAAGAACCAGGCGATCCCTTTAAGGTGTCTGATGCAGCGACAATGCTCCAATACATCAACCCTAAAGCCGCGAAACCTCAACTGGTTTCTCTGTTTACAAGAGTTGGTTGTCCCTACTGCGCTCGTGCCAAATCTATGTTGACAGACCGTGGCATTGATTACGAAGAAATTGTTTTGGGTAAAGATGTCACACCTCGCACATTACAAGCTGTCACAGGTGCATCCACTGTTCCCCAAGTGTTTGTTGATGGCAAACTCATTGGTGGTTCTGAAGCATTGGAAGCTTACTTAGCTGCTAAGTAGTGTTGTAGCTCTTGATTGGCAGGCATATAGCCTGTGAATGAAGTCGGGTGGGGATTGCTTATACCCACCCGACAAAAGATGAGAAAATTTTCATCGCTTGTCGTGTACGCAATTCATAATAGTTACTTAACAAAAATTTGAATCAATTTCTACTCAAACTCTAAAAATTTCGTCAGAGTAGAAAGTAGAGGATATCACCGGTGTTTCTCATCCCCTACTTTCCACTTAAGGTGCATATGACTCAAACTTTAGAACCCACTACAAGTAAAAACCGATACGTTCGTGCTGCCAAACTTGCAGATGTTCAAGCAGCAGGGAGTTTGATCGTTAATCTGGAAAAGCACACCATTGCCCTGTTTTACTCTGACAACAAAGTCTATGCCATAGATAACCGTTGTCCTCATATGGGTTTTCCCCTCCACGGGAGTACTTGTAAAGATGGCATTGTTACTTGCCCTTGGCACTATGCCCGCTTTGATCTTGCGAGTGGAGGAACATTCGATTCTTGGGCGGATGATGTTCGTGCCTTTGCTGTAGAAATTCGGGATGGCGAAGTGTGGGTGAATTTGAGTCCTCAAGTTGACTCTTATGTCCACCACCGCCAACGGCTTGAGGATGGGTTAGAACAAGGCATTTCTCTGGTGATTGCCAAATCTGTGATTGCCTTACTAGACATGGGGGTAGATGCTAGCGAATCCTTCCAAGCAGGATTAGAGTTTGGCACCCGTTACAACAAGGAAGGTTGGGGTGCAGGCTTAACCATCCACACCTGCATGATGAACTTGCTGCCTTATCTGGATGCAGAAGACCGACCTCTTGCCCTTTATCAAGGACTTTCAGCTGTAGCCCGTGACAGTGCAGGTGCGCCACCTCACTTTGTAGTTCATCCATTGCCCAATTCCACAGCTGACATCGAGACTCTCAAAAGTTGGTTCCGTCAGTTTATCGAACGTCGGGATAGTGAAGCGGCAGAACGTTGTCTAATATCTGCAATTCGGATGGATGCTGATAACAAACAAATAGCAGATATGTTATTTGCTGCTGCTACAGACCACCGCTATATTGATGTCGGTCATACACTCGACTTTATTAACAAGGCGTTAGAAGCACTTGATGCGATCGATTGGCAGGGTGCTGAGAAAGTTTTAGCAAGTTTGATTTCTGGTTTGGCAAATGCCTCCCGCATGGAAGAGTCAAATTCCTGGCGCTACCCTGTGGATTTAGTCGAAATTTTAGAGTCTGCGTTTGAGGAGTTACCCGCAGCCTTGGAAGAAGGACGCCCTCAATGGGGAACCTGGTCCGGTCGAGAAGAATTGGTTCCTATTCTATTAGGTGAAGATGCCCAAGCCATAACCGACGCGCTATTGACTGCACTCAAGCAAGGTTGCACTCAAGAGCAATTAGCAGGTGTCGTTACTTACACAGCCGCCCTGCGGGTTGCCCGATTTAATACCAATAACGATTTTGGAGACTGGGACACAGCACACCATCCCTTCACCTTTGCCAATGCAGTTCATCAAGGATTGCAACGAGTGCCGTCGTTAGAGTTACTTCGGGGTGTGTTTGATGCTGCTATAAGTGTGTACCTCAACCGCTTTTTGAATGTGCCACCAGCCCGACTTCCAGAAGCAAAACAACCAGTTGAAAATCCAGAGGAATTGCTTCAACAATTGCCAGAGTTGTTGAATCGTCAACAGCAGGTGAATGAAGCAGGTCAGTTAGTAGCCAAGTATCTTTACGGTGGTGGGAATCCACAAAGATTACTGGCAATGCTGGGTAAATTAATGCTGCGAGAAAATCGGGAATTTCATGTTACTCAAGAAGTGGAAGCGGCTTTGCGTCAGTATTCTGTTTTGGGTGAAACTCCTGCTGGTATTCACGTGTTGGTTGCTGTGACAAGGTATTTAGCAGCACACGCGCCGACAATGCGATCGCAAGTCCAAACATATCAAATAGCTTATCGGTTGCATAAGGGCGATCGCCTGTTTGAGGAGTGACTAAAACAAGTACAAAAGCGGGGTAGAGGATGCAGAAATAGATACCCCGCTTCTTTAGGACTTTCACTTCAAAAGCACTTACGGCAGTGGGTTTTGCCTAATGGCATTTGGTACTTTACTACAGGCGATAAGCCGATAGCGTTTGCGCAGCGTCCCTCTTAGGGACTAGCGTGACTAACGTCATAGGCTTGACGCTTTGCGTATCGCCCCAAAGTAAAAAGCTTACTGGGATTGTGATCTAACGCTAATATCTCTACTTTCATTTAAATGGATTCACAATCTCTAATTGACCAGCGACTACTAATCCATCGTGCATATCTTCAGAATAAAGAATACTTGCTTTTGCAGACAGCGCACAAGCAACAATTAAACCATCCCAAAAAGAAAAATTATATCGACTGCGGATATCCGATGCAGATTCAAAAATATTCAAATTGAACTCTACTACAGTGCAGCGACGATAAAGCGACTGAATCACAGTTTTGATTTGCTCTTCGTTAAAGGCTGCTTTTTTCAGTAAATTAGCAGAAACCTCATTCACAACCTGTGTACTGATAATTATTCCTTCATCTGACGTAATTGAAATAGCAATATTACGCTTTCTGTCTCTTTCTGCTACTTCTATCTTTTTGTCATCAAATAAACGATAGAGCCAAATATTGGTATCAATAAAAGATGTAACAGCAGTCATAATTAGCGACTGTAAATTTCCTCACGGCTAAGTACACCATTTACTTGCACGGGATTCTCAGTCAATTCATCAATTATGTCTTTTTTTGGAAATGATTTTTTCTTAACCAAAACAATTACTCTAATATCATCTTCTTCACCGAGTTCTTGTTTGTACTCATCGGGAATTTGAATTAAACCGTTTTGAATCTTTGCTTGAAACTCTAATGCATTTAACATCTTTAAACTCTCTTATCTACCGATACAATTCAATCTTAGCCGTTACACCCCTAATATTCATGCGTTCGTAAGGGCGATCGCTTTAACTCAATATACATTATTTCAGATTGGTTGCTGTGACAAGGTATTTAGCAGCACACGCACCGACAATGCGATGCCCCAGCAGGGGGCCGAAGCATTGCTGATCGCAAGTCCAAACATATCAAATCGCATATCGGTTGCATAAGCGCGATACGCGGAGCGTCAAGCCTGAGCGCAAAGCGCACGCTGCGCTCAGGCTTATCGCCTGTTTGAGGAGTGAGAAAGTTTTCACTCAGAGGGCTGAACCACTGGTATAGTTCTATTCTCAATCGTAATCCTTCTGTGTAATAGGGATATTATCAACACTTGGCGATATGCGTAGCGTATCGCCTTGGGCTTATCGCACTCCTGGTGATGAGGTTAATGTAGGCGAACGCACCTTTGATATTCATACTCTTGTAAAGGCGATCGCTTCTCAATTTTCTTCTATACTTGCCTATTATTTCATGTAGAAGCACTGCTTAGCGATAATTACGATAGATGCCCGAATTGTGGGAAACAAGAACGTGCCTTTTTACCATAAGAAAAAAACGCCCGCGTCGAACGCTTTAACCGATCTGATTCGCGCCGTACTTCGTATGAACGCAACGGTGCAAAAATCAGGAACACGCCTAATGCGGGGTACAGGAATAACCAATGCTCGGTGGCAAATGCTGAGTGAGTTATTCGCACTTGAAAAGCGCGTCACGGTAAGCGAATTGGCGCGGCATATGGGCTTAACACGGCAAGCCGTACAACGACTCGCTGACGACATGGCAAGCGACGGTCTGGTTGAGTTCGCCGAAAATCCTGGCGACGCCCGAGCGATGCACTTGCTTCTCACGGAAGCCGGCAGGGCAACGTATCACGATGCGTTGGAGCGCGAATGGCAGTGGACAAATGCGATTGCCGAAGACTTTGACGCGGAACAAATCACTCGTGCCGTGGCACTTCTGGAAGCCATTACGCAGAAGATGCAAAACGATTATTGACAACATATTGTCAATACGCTAGCATTCATAATGATGCACTTTATCGCATTCGACGCAAAAATTAAAGGCGAAAGGGAATGGAAAAGATGTTGTCAGAATCAGGACTCACACTGATTACCTAGCACCCGTCTAGGTGCGCAACCAAATCCAAAGAAACTATGAGGGACTATCATGAAATCTTGCGAAGAGCTACGGGACGGAGGTAAGGTCGCCATCGTCGGAGCTGGTCCAGCTGGTACGATGTTGGCACGGCTATTACAGACACAGGGCTTCTCCGTGAAGGTCTTCGAGCGCGACGCCTCGCCGACCTCGCGGTCGCAAGGCGGCAGCCTCGATCTGCGTAAGAACGCCGGCCAACGGGCGATCGAACAGGCTGGGCTGATGGAGGAATTCCGTCGCCTCTCGCGTAGTGACGCCAAGGCTTTCAAGATGCTGGATTCGCGAGGCAAGCCGCACCCTGCGGGCGAAGCCGGGACCCACGAGGAGGCCGGGCCGGAGATCGACCGCGGTGATCTCCGTCAGATGCTGCTTGGTTCGCTCGCTCCCGACACAATTGCCTGGGGCCACGCCGTCAACGATGTCTTGCCCGAGGCGGACGGCCGGTGGCGCATAGAGTTTAAAGATCAAGCGCCCGTCACTGCGGATCTCGTCGTCGGTGCCGATGGCGTCGGCTCCCGCGTCAGGCGGGGCCTGACGCCGGTCCGCCCGCGCTACACTGGCATGACGATGCTCGCGGGCGTGATCCGCAAGGAGCTTTGGCGCGGCTCCGAACTGTCGGATCTTCTGGGCGAGGGTTCGGTGATGTTCGCCGACCATCACCAGACCATTTTCGTGCAACGCTGCTCCCGCGACTTGATCCTTCTCTATTACTCAATGGTGGTTGACCAGGACTGGCCTGCAGCGCAAGGCTTCGCGCTCGACGACAGCAAGTCCGTCCTCAACGCGATTACTGCCGCCTATCACAATTGGTCGCCCGAGTTGTTGACGATGCTGACACAAGTCGACGGCAATTTCCATCGCTGGCCTCTGTCCGTGATGCCGCCGGACTATCGGTGGGAGACGCGGAAAGGTCTTGCCATGGTCGGCGACTCGTCGCACGCCATGCCGCCGTTCACCGGCAAGGGGGTGAACCTTGCACTGCTCGACTCGCTCGAATTGGCCGACGGCTTAGTGGACAATCCGGCCGCTGAGGTCACGGAGGCCGTGAAAAAGTGCGAGGCGCGCATGCAGGAGCGGACACGCAATGAGATTTCAGAATGCCTGGAAGTCGGACGAAACATTTACGGACTCGAAATCGACTTTAGCAAGCCGTAGTGAAGTGATGCCGAAATCCAAATTCAATCATCTCAGTTAAGGATCAACCATGACTATTGATCAGAATTCCATCGCGTCCGCTGGCGACCACTTAGAGGTCATGGATGCCCTCTACCGTTTCGGTGCCGGAGTCGACCACAACGACCCGGCTCTGATCGCCTCGGCCTTCAGTGAGGACATTGTGGTGGACTTTAGTCCCTGCGGTCGCAAGATGGGTCTCAACTTCCCGCTGTTGACTGGGCACGAGACGGTGGTCGGCTTCTTGAGCGCGAACGCCGGCTCACAGACGACCAGTCACGTGATTACGAACGGGCGCGTCCATGTCGGAGGGGACGTCGCCCGGTTACGAATATTGGTCGACGCCACCCACCTCCCTCGGAGCGACCATTCCCGACGATGCCAGATGATGAACTGGTACGAGGTGGAACTCATCAGAGACGAAAGACTTTGGCGCATGCGTCGCCTCGTCATCGACAACGCTTGGTTCACCGGCGACCCGCAAGTGCTTTTAGGAAAGTAGCGTTCTGGAGCGTACAATGTCTGATCAATCCCTGCAACTCGTCCACGAGTTCACATGTCAAGTGGCGTGCGGCCCACCCCACGAAGTCGGGGACGGCCCCTACGGCGGCCGCCAGTACTTCGAGATGACCGGCGGCCGGGTCGAAGGGCCACGGCTTAAGGGAAAGCTCCTCGGAGCCGGCAGCGACTGGATGCTTACCGGCCCGGATGGGTTCATAAGGATGGACGTCCGCGTCCAAATCGAGACGGACGACGGGGCGATCCTTTGCGCCCACTACTTCGGTCCGGCCGAGGCCAACGAAAAGTTGAAATGGGCCGTGAGCGTGTGCGCGCCGACGGAGTTCGCCGACCAGTCAATCCGTTCCCATTGGGTGCTGGAGACGGGCGACCCGCGGTACGCCTGGGTCAACCAGACGGTGTTCGTTGGTCAAGGCCGGTTACTCCCCCCAGTCCCCGGACTGCTGGGCTTCGAGCACCGGGTCTACCGACTATCTTGAACCAGTCTGTTTCAAACCGCCGTCGCCCCCGAGGTGGACATCAAGGAGCGACGCCGTGGTGGACGCCAAGCACACCAAGAGCGCCAAGAAGCAATCGGTTTGGCGAACGAATCAACTGGACGTTTAGGCCACATGTGGAGGCGATTCTCCAAGGGAGAGGCTCCGCCAACGCTAATGGTGAGCAAAAACCGGAACACGATCTTCCCCACTCTCTTTAGGGCAAAAGCCATGTGTGGCAGAGCATAGGCAATGTTATGCCGCTTGAGGCTTACCTTCTCACTTCCACCCAATCAAACCACGCGAAACGAAATCTTTATGAAAGTTGTAGTAACAGGTTCGTTAGGAAACATCAGCAAGCCACTGGCAGAGGAGTTAGTACAAAAAGGTCATACGGTTACGGTTATCAGCAGCAAGCCAGAAAAGCAAAAAGACATTGAAGCCTTAGGTGCCACCGCCGCCATCGGCTCACTGGAAGACGCTGATTTCCTGGTATCCACCTTTACCGATGCCGATGCCGTGTATGCTATGGTGCCGCCCAACCTTACCGTGCCCGATTCGAGAGAGCATTACCGGAGAATCGGCAGCAGCTATGCACAAGCCATTCAGCAGTCGGGCGTGAAGCGTGTAGTTCATCTCAGCAGTTGGGGGGCACATTTAGATAGTGGTACCGGATTTATACTCGGTTCTCACGATGTAGAAGGCATTCTGAATGAGCTGTCAGACGTATCTATTACGCATCTGCGCGCTGGTTACATCTACTACAATCTTTACAACTATGTAGACATGATCAAAGAGGTGGGCTTTATCGGCGCAAACCACGGGGGCGACGACAAGATTGTAATGGTTGCCCCAAGCGATATTGCGGCTGCCGCTGTAGAAGAGATAGAAACACCTGTTACCGACAAGAAAGTGCGCTATGTGGCGAGCGACGAGCATACTGCCAACGAAACCGCTCATATCTTAGGCATCGCTATTGGTAAGCCGGATTTAAAATGGGTAACTTTTACTGATGAGCAAATGCAAGATGCTTTGCAAAACAAAGGAATGCCGACACATATTGCCGCTAAATCTGTTGAATTGGGTGCTAGCATTCACAACGGCGCATTGCGGCAGGATTACGAACTGCATAAGCCAATTGCTATGGGCAAAGTAAAGTTGGAAGATTTTGCAAAGGAATTTGCTGCTGGTTTTTAAAGCAGTTTTCAAGGTTGTTTCAAAAATCTTTCGGGATTCTGCCATCGTACCGGGGTTATCGGCACTGAAGGCAAAGGATTTGCGGTTGAGGTACATTTCCTGGATTACTGGTAATGCTGGGTAAATTAATGCTGCGAGAAAATCGGAATTTTCATGTTACTCAAGAAGTAGAAGCTGCTTTCCGTGAGTATTGTGTTTTGGGTGAAACTCCTGCTGGTATTCACGTGTTGGTTGCTGTAACAAGGTATCTAGCAGCACAAGCGCCGACAATGCGATGCCCCAGCAGGGGGCGCTAGCATTGCTGATCGCAAGTCCAAACATATCAAATCGCATATCGGTTGCATAAAGGCGCTCGCCTGTTTGAGGAGTGAGAAAGTTTTCGAGCAGAGGGCTGAACCAGCGGTATAGTTCTATTCCCAATCGTAATACTTCTGTTTTCTTCTATACTTGCCTATTATTTCATAGTTTAAATAGTTCTTACTGCTGGTTTTGCAACCAAACTGCCAAGTCGGATATTTCGGAAAAGTCAAAATGAAGGATGCTGCCTCGTTCTGGTAGTTGGAATAAAGCATCAGAACGGCAGTCGCCTCAACGGGGGGAACCCCCGCACAGCGCTGCCTCACGGATTGGTTCCACGCTTAATTCTGTGGGTAAAACCTGAATATTTGTTTCTTGCGAGTTAAGCAACCACTGTACAAAAGGTAATGGATACTCAGATGTCAAAAACCGACAGATGCTATCGTATGCCAAGGGTATTTATTCAAAATTTACAAAACATATTTTAGTACGAAATTCGTACAGACATGCGATTGGTTAATGATTATACCCCGCATTTTCTAATATATATGTAACAAAATCTTTTTGTTTTATACCAATATTTATTGGTATGTCTTTTGATTTTACATAATTATTCGTTAATTGAATTAATTCAGACAAGGTATTAGTAATAAGTTCCTCAGAAAAATTAATGTTTTTAATTGATTCTACATCTTTAGGTTTATAATCACGTTTATTAAGTGTTTTGACTACCAGCAGCATTCCTAGATGAAACATTAAGATACGAATGGGTGATGCATGTTTCCACTGTTCATTAATAGCTAAATGGTTTGATTTACTGGATGTAATAATACGAATAGAACGTTCCAAAATTTTCATAGTTTTGGCACAGAATAGATACACTTCAAGACTTATTTTTTGACTGAAGACACGTTTATAATCATTATCTTTCTTGAGAATTGACGATGGTCTAGAACGTGCAATATCTGGCTCATGAAAAACTATTGCTATGACCGACTGAGCTAGGTACGGAATACTAATAATTCTATCAATTTGCTTACCTGTGTTCTTATAATAATTTTTTCGACGGTCATAAAACCATTCATGATTTAGAAAGAAATTTTCTATGTCTAATTGTATTGGATCTGTAGCTTTTAAAGAGGCTGGTGGAATCGGGGTTTGAAAATTTGTTGCTTTGATAACACGGTCTCTAGTTTCTGGGTCATTTGTAACAACTATTTTTATTAGGATAGCTCTCTCTTCCTTCAACGTGTTGCCGTCATCTTCTTTCTTCTTTATATAATGATAAATTGTGTTTGTTGTTTGTAAACCATTGACAACTTGTACATCATCTAGGCTAATAGTTTTACCAGCAATACTTGCTTTTGAAGATAAAATAGTAATTCCATTATTGAGCCACCAAAAATCTAAATTATCATTGGATTCCAAAGTAGCTTTAATATCTTTATTAACTTCTACATTACTACCTTGATAATCTCGAACATTGAATGCAAATATATATGTACGTAATTCAAAATTAGGATAAGTCACAAAATTATAATAGTCTGTTAAAGATGCTAAAATAACGTAATTATCTTCACCTCTAGAAATATAACTTTCAATAAATTTTAACTGTAAAGTATAGCTTTTTTCGAGTCTGGAAGAATCAATTAGTTCTCGTGCGCCAACAAAGTTAACGTTAACCTTAGCTCCGGGAAAATATCTACCAGTATTTTCTTTTAAACGTTCAGATTGATTGTCTACTTTTTGATTTATAGTTGATACGTCACCTTTACTTGCATATACATATGTTATTTCAAGAGAAGGATGTTGTGATGCCAGATCCAGATACAAATCACGAAAAACAGTAACTTTATTAATTAAATCAGAATTATAATATTTTTGAATTTGTTCAATCTTCTTTTCTAAATCAAAAATATCCATTGTAGTTGAAAGCCATTTTTCAATAGCTTTCTCAGAAAAAGAATCAGATCGTTTTGATTGAATTAAAAATAATTGTATATAAGGTTTTTTCTTAAAGTTGTCTAATTCTGTATCTTCACTAACAAAATCATTATTAATAAAAATGAAGAAGCCATCAATTCCACCATCATCACCTCCTCCTATCTTTCCATAGTTTAACTCGTCATACGAGAGGTCGTATTTTTTTAATACTTGTTCAAATGTAAATATTTCAAAAAATTCATCATCAGGTAATACATTATCACTTTTATTTATTTTTTGCTTGATAATGTTATCGAGAACTATGCTATCGTTGCCAGCCATGTATTTTTTCCTAACTGTATTACAAATAGATTTCTTTGTAGAAATCAGTAAATAACTGAGTCAGTTGTGACTTTTACCACAATACAATGCTAAACAGTTGTGATTTATATCACAAGCAGTACGATTGCCCATTGCCGTAGGTTAGGTTGACGCAGGGAAACCCAACCTACAATTCTCTACTCTGACTGGTGTAGACACACACTGGCTTGTTGTCAGACATCTGACAATCACAACTTTCTCTACAAGGTCAAAAACGGATTCGTATCCATAAATGTTAAGCCTCTAACCATCACCAAATCGCCTCAAGATTCAACACAAACCCAGGTAGCACATCTTCTCCTGACAACGTAACAGGAGATTCCAACACTTCAACCTCTTGCCCAATTCGATAAATCTCTACTTGCCGAGACTTACGGTTAATTAACCAACCCAAAAGAGCACCATTATCTCGATATTCTTTCATCTTCTCCTGAGCTACTTTCAAACTATCACTCGGCGAAAGTAATTCAACTACAAAATCAGGACAAAGTGGTAGAAATCTTGTTTGTTGTTCTTGAGTCAGTGCATTCCAGCATTCCAGTTTCACCCAAGCAGCATCAGGAGAACGATCCGCACCGTTAGGAAGTTTAAACCCTGTTGAAGAATCGAAAATTATACCTAGTTTATTTTGTTCATTCCATAACCAAAGCTGACCAGTTAGTCCAGCATTACGGTTTCCTGTTTCTCCCCCTGTGGGTGGCATGATAATTAATTCTCCGGTTGCAGTACGTTCAAACCTCAAATCGCGGTTTGCCTGACATAGCTGGAAAAATTGCTCATCTGTCAATTCAATCACGGGATTGAGATTAACTGTTAAGGCATTCATAGGGGGATTTAAGATTGGGGATTACATATCTATTTTTACCGATTCTATTGTAGAGACGTTGCATGCAACGTCTCTACATTTCGTTTTACACGGTTATAACTTACTCAATTCCCTCAATCCGATCCTCAACCTCCTGATACAACTCGCGTAGCAATTCCAAATTACTCTCGCTTGTCTCCCAGTAACCGCGTCCATTGACTTCCAATAACGTGGAAACAACTTTGCGGAAAGAATGAGGGTTGAGGTTCAGCAAGCGGTTCCGCATTGCTTCATCTTTGATGAAGGTTTCATTGGTGTCCTCATAAACCCAGTTATCCACAGCACCAGCGGTTGCACTCCAACCCATTGTATTTACTAAGCGCTTGGAGAGTTCCCGCACACCTTCGTAACCGTGAGACAGCATTCCTTCGTACCACTTGGGATTTAACAATTTGGTACGAGCATCCAAACGCACGGTTTCTGATAAGCTACGGACTTGAGCATTAGCTGTGGTAGTGTCAGCTATGTAAGATGCTGGTGTCTTACCATCACCCCGCAAGCTAGCGACAACTTTGGTGGGATCAGAATCGAAGTAATGGGAAACATCCGTCAAGCTAATTTCGGATGAGTCGAGATTTTGGAAAGTCACCTCAGCAGTTTTCAAGGTTCTTTCAAAAATCTTTCGGGATTCTTCCATCGTACCGGGGTTATCGGCACTGAAGGCGAAGGATTTGCGGTTGAGGTACATTTCTTGCAACTCGGCTTCGCTTTCCCAACTGCTGTTTTCTACCGCCAAGTTGATATTGGACGAGTAGGAACCAGAAGCATTGGAGAAAATGCGAGTTGCTGCTTGGCGCAAGTTAATCCCCATTTCCTCTGCTTGTTCAAGGGCATGTTTGCGGACGTAGTTCATTGATAGTGGTTCATCTGCTTCCGCCGCCATTTTCACCGCTTGATCTAGCAGGTTCATTTGGTTGATGAACAAGTCGCGGAAGACACCAGAACAATTGACAACTACATCAACGCGGGGACGTCCCAACTCTTCAAGAGGTATTAATTCTAACTTATTAACTCGTCCCAACGCATCAGGAACTGGTCGTACTCCCACCATCCACATGATTTGTGCCAGTGATTCACCGTAGGTCTTGATGTTATCTGTTCCCCATAGGACACAGGCAATGGTTTCGGGATACTGACCGCCGTTTTCTGCCATCTGACGCGCCAGCAATCGGTCTACAACGATTTTAGCCGACTGTACAGCAGCTGTGGTCGGGATAGATTGGGGGTCGAGTGCGTGGATATTTTTACCAGTGGGCAAGACATCCGGGTTACGAATGGGATCACCACCAGGACCAGGAAGGATGTACTCGCCTTCTAAGCCTTTGAGTAATGCGCCCAGTTCATTATCAGCACAAACTTGCTGCAAGCAGAATTCCAGATACTCAAACAGTGGTTTGAGTGCTGTCGCATCCACCTTGGTATAACCTGCTTTGTGCAGTGCTTCTACCCAAGGTTCTTTTTTGCCCATGTTGAAGAAGTTGAGCTTGGAAACAAAGGAAACTCGTCCTTCTGCGTCGGTTTGCTCTTTCACAAGGGCGGAAACTGCAGCGCGCGTTGTCATCGTGATGTCTTGCAGCAGCTGGACATCATCTAAAATGCCTTTGTCGCTGTTTTGGTATACTTCGTCGATGTTACGCCCAATACTGCTTGCGATAATGCGGGGTAGACTTTGAATTTCTTCTTCTGAACGATCTAAGCTGGCAATGTTGACGAGAGTTGCGATCGCCTCCTCAGCCGAAGGTGGTTTACCAACAACATGTAGTCCACATGGCAACAGTCGCGATTCAATCTCCATCAACTTACGGTAGACCGAACCAACAATATTATCGCGCTCTTCGGCGGTCATATCTTTGGCATCAGTTTCTGGTAAGGCGATGTCCTTATCCAGGTTCACCATCCGGCATTTATCCATGATGGTGTTGACGATGGGAATACCACGCCCAGTATCTTTCAAAGTTTGGTAAGAACCAATCAACTCGCTGAGTTCTTTCAAACCTTTGTACAACCCAGCATTTTCGGCTGGGGGAGTCAGGTAGGAAATTGTCTCCGCATAGCTGCGACGCTTGGCAATTGTCGCCTCACTGGGGTTATTTGCAGCGTAGTAGTAAAGATTAGGAATTGTGCCAATCAAGTTATCTGGATAACATTCTCCAGACATCCCCATCTGTTTTCCTGGCATAAATTCCAAGGAACCGTGAGTCCCGAAGTGGAGCACAGCGTCAGCTTGCCAAATTTGCTCTAAGTAGGTATAATACGCCGCAAAACCGTGGTGTGGACTTGCAGAACGCGAGAACAACAACCGCATGGGGTCACCTTCGTAACCAAAGGTGGGCTGAACACCGATGAAAACGTTACCGAATTGCTTACCATAAATCAGTAGGTTTTGTCCATCGCTGTTGAGTTGTCCCGGAGGTGGTCCCCAGTTTTCCTCAAGGCGTTGTGAGTAGGGTGTGAATGCTTCATACTCAGGAACCGACATCCGATAAGCAATGTTGAGTTCCGGGCTGTTGTACTGCGCCTGCGCGTCGTGGATGACTTCTTCCATCAACTCCTTGGCGGACTCAGGCACATCTTGCACATCATAACCGTTGTTCTTGAGGGCTTTCATCACCTGGTAAATTGAGCCGAATACATCCAAGTATGCGGCGCTTCCCACGTTACCTTTATCTGGTGGGAAGCTGAAAACGGTGATGGCAACTTTCTTGTTTAATTTCGGCTTACGGCGCAGGCTAGCCCATTTGAGGGCGCGTTGTGCAACTATTTCGATGCGATCTTGGAGGGCGATCGCCTTTCCTGTTGTTCCATCCCGTCCTGATAAAATTATCGGCTCAATTGCGCCATCTAATTCAGGAATCGCAATTTGTAACGCCACCTGAATTGGATGTAACCCCAAATCGCTATCCTGCCATTCTTCCGTTGTTTGGAAGACCAGAGGCAAGACTACCATGTAAGGACGGTTCAGCCGCTTCAGGGCATCAATTGCCTTAGGATGGTCTTGGCGTGCTGGTCCACCTACTAGGGCAAAACCCGTCAAGGAGATAACTGCATCAACAAGTGGCGTTTGAGTTGTCGGTTCGTAGAAGTGTGCATCCACAGGTTTGGAGAAGTCCAAACCCCCGGCAAACACTGGAAGAACCCGTGCGCCCATAGCTTCGAGTTCCTGCACCATTGCGACATAATGGGCATCATCACCAGTCACAAGGTGCGTCCGTTGTAATACCAAACCAACACAAGGTGCTAGCGGATCTTTTAAATCATTAGGGATATCCTTACGACTGTTGTGCCAGTTGAGGTATTCCTTGACATCTTCAAACATTGTCGGCGCGAGAGGATGCCAAATCCCCATATCGGGATAGACAACTGGTGCTTTGTATTGTACTGACGTAAAAGTTCTCGTCTCTAGATTATTTTTCAAGACGTACTTATCAGCTAGCATCAGCAAGAAGTTTTCCAGGTTGTCTGCAGAACCCCCCAGCCAATACTGAAAGCTAAGCATGAAATTTCGGGCGTCCTGTGCTTTGTCCATTGGCAGGTACTTCAGGACTTGCGGCAATGTCCGCAGCAGCTTGAGCATTCCATCTTGGAAGCCAGCGCCAGATTTCTCCTTGCGCTTTCGCATGAATTGTGCTATTACGCTCTTAGATTGCCCCAATTGTGCTAAGGAGAAACTGCCCATTTTATTTAGGCGCATAACTTCGGGCATTGAGGGGAACACAACCGCAACGTCCAGGCGATCGCGATATGGTGCTACTGCTGCGACTAACTTCTGTGCTAAATCTTCTATAAAAATTAGTGAGGCAATAAAGATATTGGCACTTGCCATATCCTTTTGGAACTCCTGGTAGTTCTCTTGGTCTCGGAGTTCTTCAATCAAGTAACCACTAATTTCAATCGCCAGATTGGGATGATTTTGGTTAATTTCCCGAACCGCTTGTGACAATGCACTCTGGTACTGGGACTCTAACACGACATAGACCACCTTAATTAAATGACGCCCCCGCAGATTATCAGGCGCAATATGTCTAATGGTGGACTTGACGTGAGTGAACATGCTTCCTTGGCTCCTTTGATGCGTGTTCGTGAAGTGGAAAGTTATGTCAGGCAAAATTTGCCTAATGATGACTTTGTTTGTTCGGCAATATGAGATTTTTATCAGAAAATGCTTGCTTAATGGGGATTTTGTCGCCTATCTGACACAAAACGATATAAAAAGCGAAACATTTTGTAAAAATTATTGACGTATAAGTAAAGTATTCACTCAGCTATAAGTAATATAAATTTATATAACTTCATAGCTTTAAAATGGGCTTGGCAGCAACAGATAACGAACCCGATGGCAATATTTATCTATAATGGGGAGCATGTAAGCTACTTGACAGGATGGATGGCTAGTGCTAAGTATCAGCACGTTTGGTAAGTTCAAAAATTAATACTTTGGCTTAGTAGGTGCTGGGAACTAATACCTCCCAAACATTGACTAATGACTGATGACCCTTACGGGTTCGCCCTATGGCTAACGCCACGCCTTACGGCTATCGGGTGTGCGCAGAGCGCACGCCTTACGGCGAACGCCAGTCGCCTGGCTGTCGGGAAACCCTCCCGCAGCGCTGGACTCACCAGTTCCCTACGGCGGGAAACCCCTTCGGGTTCGCCAGATGCCTGGCTGTCGGGAAACCCTCCCGCAGCACTGGTCTCACCGCCTGCAGGACTGGACTCACCAATGACTAATGACCAATGACTGCTGATATTCTGATTCTCTCAAATGGTCCTGGGGAAGTAACAACTTGGGTGCGCCCAGTCGTTAGGCAATTACGCCAACAACTGGGAGATGACCGAAATAAAATAAGAATTTCTGTGGTTTTGTCACCTTGCCCAAACTCCAGTGGTAAAGAAGCAGATATTGCGAAATCTTATCCTGAAGTTGACCGAGTGCAGTCAGCAGAACATTTTTGGCAGTTCTTGCTTTGGGGAAAGACATTTGAAAATTGGGACTGGTACAAGCGCGGTGTTGTTGTTTTTCTGGGCGGGGATCAGTTTTTCCCTGTTGTCATCGGCAAAAGACTAGGGTATCGCACTGTTGTCTACGCTGAATGGGATGCACGTTGGTACAGCATGATTGACCGTTTTGGAGTCATGAAAGCTACAGTGGCTGAGCGTGTTCCTCAGAAATTTGCCCACAAGTTTAGCGTTGTGGGAGATTTGATGCAAGAAGCCCAGGGTTTGGAAGCAAGCGAAGCTGAGGATCTGGGGATCTGGGGAGAAAATTCCTCTAATCCGCCCACTCAGCACTCACAACCCAGCACCGAACTGATTGGTGTTTTGCCTGGTTCAAAGCCATCAAAATTGATGCAAGGGGTTCCTTTAACGTTGGCAATTGCGGAATACGTCCATAGCAAGAGACCACAAACCAAGTTTGTCATACCTGTTGCCCCGACTTTAGACTTACAAACTTTAGCTAAGTTTGCCGATCCAAAGAAAAACTCTTTTGTTCAAACCTTTGGTTTTAGTGGTGCTTCTTTAATTGTCCCAAAACTCGGCACTGATTCAGAGCGTCCCTTCTTGAAAACAGGAACAGGTTTATGTATCCAACTGTGGACTCAGACGCCTGCATACGATTTATTATCCCAGTGCTGTCTGTGCCTAACAACGGTGGGGGCAAACACTGCTGAACTGGGTGCTTTAGCTATACCAATGATTGTTTTGCTACCAACACAACAGCTAGATGCAATGAGGTCTTGGGATGGTTTGCCCGGACTGCTAGCAAATTTGCCTTTGGTTGGTTCTGGTTTTGCGAAGATGATTAACTGGCTGGTACTGAGAAGATTGGGTTTGCTAGCATGGCCCAATATTTGGGCGCAAGAAATGGTCGTACCAGAATTAGTTGGTAAACTTCAATCCCAAGAAGTAGGAGAAATGGTTTTAGATTTTCTTGCTCATCCAGAAAAGTTAGCAGAAATTCGATCAAAGCTGCAGAGTATCCGAGGTGAACCGGGTGCAGCACAAAAGCTAGCAACTTTAGTAGAGGAAGAATTAGCAAACTAAGGACACGTCACTCGCTTAGCTCAAATTCAAAATTAAAAAAAGGAGTATAGGAAGGCAAATACAAGAGTGTCCGGACTTTTTTGTTTGATTTGCGTTACTATATGTAAGTAAGCACTTACATGTTTTTGGATGATGAGTAATTTAAAACCAGGAGCAGCAAAAACGCGTAAACGCTTACTCAAAGCAGCTATTGAAGTTTTTTCTGCTGCAGGAGTTCTTGGAGCCACTACTCGTGAAATTGCACGAGTAGCAGGAGTGAACGAAGTTACTTTATTTCGTCACTTCCAGAGCAAAGAGCAACTTCTGAGCGCGGTTGCTGAACATGTTACTGCATTAATAGCAGAAACACTTGCCCACCAAGATGAATGGACGCAAGATTTGCGGCGCGATTTACTGCACTATGCCCAGCTTTATGATCAGATGCTTGGAGAGCATGAAGCGTTGGTTCGGATGTTCATTGGCGAAGCTCAGCGACACCCTGATGAGGCACTGCAAGTCTTCCAACAATCGAGTCAACCTTTGCGTGAAAAGCTTGTTGCGTATCTATGCAATGGAATTGAGCGTGGAACTGTCCGTTCCGATGTAGAGTTGTCCCTTGCAGTGGATGTATTCACTGGAATGCTATTGGCTGGAATGTTACGCCGTCATGTCTGGTCGATTTCACGGGATTATAGCCGCGATCGCTACATCGAAGAGTGTGTCGATCTATTTGTACGCAGCATTGGCACATCGGTTTCAAATCCAAGCTATCACTCGACTGGATCGTGATTTGAGCGTTGTTTGTGCTGCACTACATGAAAACACGTAGCACCTGCCGTGCGTTCTTAAATCTTATATCCGACCCACGCGTACCCTCAACTATCACCAATCGTTTTTTCTGAATTATAAAATAATATGTCATTTCTAATACTAAATATAGATAGATTCGTCATTCTGTTTTCTGTTCTTTATATGTCATTGTTAAAACTAAATACAAGTAGATTGGTCGTTCTGTTGCCTGTTCCCTGCTAAGCGCTCCCTAAAAATCTGTAGTGTGACACCCCAAGGTGCGCGTGGGTGGTTATCTTCTTAAATTTCACATTTAATCAAATTGTCATTTTGTAGTCGGATCGCTTGAGAACAACATGAAGCAAGGGGAATCAACTAATCTCTCAACTCCAGAGCCACCTGTTACTTACAATGGCAATGGTGCGACATTAAAACCAACATTAAAACCAAACGAGCAGAAAACAGAGCCAGTCATAGAGGAAGATACGGCTACTTCTAATAACACTGTCGTCGAGCAACAGGAAAACATTGATGAGGATGAAGCTGTTGATGAAAATAAGCAGCACAAATCTGGTAAGCATCGAAAATGGATACTGCTGCTAGGTGGTGCGATCGCCTTCGCCGTTGCAGGAGTCTTCGGATTGCGATGGTGGCAGTTTGAAAGTACCCATGTCACCACCGATAACGCCCAAATCGATGGACACCTGTCGCCGGTTTCTGCCAGAATTTCTGCAACGGTTCAGCAAGTCTTAGTCAAGGAGGGCGAACGCGTGAAACTAGGACAGCCCTTAGTCGTTCTGGAAAATCAGGATTTAAACCTGCAAGCACATCAAGCAGAAGCGAATTTGGCGAACGCCAAAGCTCAACTGCAAAAGGCGGCTGATACTGTGAGCGTGACTCGCCAAACAAATCCCACGCAGGTACAACAAGCTCAGGCAAAGCTAGCAGCAAGTGTATCTGCTGTGAAAGCAGCACAAGCCAATGTTAATCAAGCTCAGGCAAAGATTGAGACAAATCAGGCGAATGTAGCTCAAGCACAAACTGAGGTTAACAAAACCCAGGCGGATTTTCGTCGCTACCAAGCCCTTTACCGGGAAGGGGCAATCTCAGCTCAACAGTTTGATACCGCACAAGCTGGATACAAAAATGCTGAAGCAGGGCTAGTAGCTGCACAAAAAAGTGTTGCTCAAACCCAGGCAGAGTTCCTAAATGCTCAAGCCCAACTTCAAACAGCTCAAGCTCAGGTAGAACAAGCCAAGGGGCAGGTGCAAGAAACGCAAATCTCTGGGCAAAATCTAACTGTGCAAAAAGACGACCTGCAAGCGGCGCAAGCGCAAATGAGACAAACTGATGCCACCCTAGCCTTGGCACGTCAGCAACTGGAATACACCAGGATTTACGCTCCAGTGACCGGGTATATCGGTCGTTTGACGGCTCAGGTGGGACAAAAAGTCCAGATTGCACAACCCCTACTATCGGTGGTACCGCTCCAGACGGATGAGGTTTATGTAGAGGCGAATTTGAAGGAAACGGCACTGGGACGGGTACACATTGGGCAAAAGGCAGACGTTGAAGTGGATGCCTATCCTGGAGAAACGTTTCACGCTCATGTCGCAGGTATCAGCCCTGCCACTGGATCTAGCTTTGCCCTCATCCCACCCGACAATGCGACAGGGAACTTTAATAAAGTCGTGCAGTGGGTTCCGATACGTTTAGTGTTTGACTCCAATACCGATCCAGAACACAAACTCAGACCTGGATTGAACGTCACAGTCATAGTGGATACGACCTCTGTTGCAAAAAACAGATCCACAAACGCTAGATATTAATCACTCAGCCTTCAGTTTATATTAACTTTCTATCAACAATGGCTACAACCGATGATTCTTCGTCTCGTTCAAAGCAAGCGACTGGTTCAAAAAACTCGAAAGGTTCTGCTTATAATTCCGCAGGTTATGTGCAAGGACCACTGAAGTGGGCGATCGCACTGACGGCATCGTTAGGCGCAATTTTGGAAGTTATTGATACCAGTATTGTAAACGTTGCCCTGACTGATATTCAAGCCACATTGGGGGCAACCGTGAGTGAAGTCGGTTGGGTGGTGAGTGGCTATGCGATCGCCAACGTTATTCTGATTCCACTCTCTGCCTGGTTAGGAGATGTCTTTGGTAAAAAAAACTACTTTGTCTTTTCAATGGTAGGATTCACATTCGCCTCAGTGGTGTGTGGCCTTTCTCCCAATCTGCCCATTTTAATCATTGCTCGCATTGTTCAGGGATTATTTGGCGGTGGACTACTTGCCAAAGCGCAAGCCATCTTATTTGAAACGTTTCCACCTGCGGAGCAAGGTGTTGCCCAATCGGTGTTTGGAGTTGGGGTGATATCTGGACCGGCGATTGGTCCGACCTTAGGAGGCTTTCTGACTGATAATTTGGGCTGGGAGTGGATTTTCTTCATTAACCTGCCGATTGGTCTTGTAGCAGTGGCAATGTCGATATTCTTTTTGCGCCCCGATCCTCCAAAAAGTCAGCAAACTCAACAACCCGTTGATTGGTGGGGAATTGGGCTATTGGCGATCGCAGTCGGTAGTTTGCAAACTGTTTTAGAAGAAGGCGAACGAGACGATTGGTTTGAATCGAGTTTTATCACTACTCTGGCTATTACTGGTGTCGTTGGGCTGGCGTTATTTATTTGGAGAGAATTAACTATAAAAGCACCTGCGGTGCAGTTGCGGGTATTGCGTCACCGTTCATTAGCAGCGGGTAGCGTCTACTCTGGCATTTTGGGCATGGGGCTTTATGGTGCGCTGTTTGCTGTGCCGTTATTTACTCAAAGCGTATTGGGATTTTCCGCAACACAAACCGGATGGTTACTGGCTCCTGGTGCGTTAGCATCAGCGATTGTCATGGTTTTGCTGGGTAAGATTTCCGGCAAAGTGGATGCCCGCCTGCTCATTGGTATAGGGGCAGTTGGTTCGGCGCTGGTTATGTTTAACCTTAGCAAAATTACCCCTCAAACAGGTACCGATGATTTATTCTGGCCTCTAATTTGGCGGGGGGCTGTGACGGTTCTCATGTTTTTGCCATTAAGCTTGGCAACTTTAGGTCCATTGCCCAAGAAGGATGTCTCTGCAGGTTCCGGCTTTTATAATCTCACTCGTCAGTTAGGTGGCAGTATTGGGATTGCAATCTTGACAACCATGTTGGAGCAACGGGAAGCCTTCCACTCAGCAGTACTGCTGGCAAAGTTAACTCCTTACGATTTAGAAACTCAGCAACGCCTTGATGCGTTGACTGGCGTTTTTCAGAGCCGAGGCTCAGATGCGACAACAGCTCAACAACAGGCGTTTGCAAGCCTGAAACAATTGGTCAGCACGCAAGCAGCAATTTTATCCTACGCAGATATTTTTCATTTTGTCGGCATTGTGTTCCTCTGTTCCTTAGTATTGCTGATGTTCTTGGGTAAAGGGGGTGCAGGTGCGAAGGCTCCTATGGATCATTAATCAAATAGCACGCTTGTTAAGCGATCGCTTGCAGCGTTATTTTCAGCGCGCCTTTATGGCTCAAGTAGTTAAGGAGGTAACGCAAAGGTGCTGTTAGGTTTCAAGACAGAACTAAAACTCACAATCAACAAGCGCACAGCATTGATGAAGCATTGAGGCTCCGCACCATGTCTTACTTTGTCGGCGAATGCTACAAGTCTAGCCTGAATTCCTATGCAGATTAGACTTGTGCATCTTTATTCAGAAATGCTATGAGCTAACCCATTTTTTGCACTGCACTCAGCATGAAATTAATCCGCTGCTCAAAGTCTAGCTTTTGAATATCTGCTGTAAATTTGTCCGTTTCAGCAGGTAGTTGATAGTCAGACGGCATTCCTATGATGGTTCCGTTCTCCATTCCTTGTGCCAGCATCAGCCAAACATCTAATTTGGCATTGGGACTTAGAGAGTCATAACCACTACTGCTATCGGTAGCTGCACCTTTAATAAGGTCGCGTTGTGCTTGCAGTTGTTCTTCCTTAGACAAACTCTGGATTCCGTCAAACAGTGCCTTAGCTGGTACTTCTACGCTTTGAGGTGGTGCTGGGTTTAGTTGGTCTTTCATATCCAGGTAACCGAACCAAAGTAGGGCTAGTTGAGTATCCACATCAAAGCGTTGAAAAGCTTCCAGAGCTGGTTTTATGCTTTCGTCAACTGTGTAGGTCATAAAAAACTCCAAGCAAGTTAAAGTTATTCTCAATTTCCTGAGTGACTAAGAAAATTTGCTCTTAGTAACTTTACACAAGTTAACTAATAAATAAAGATAGATAACCCTACTTAGGGTAGGAATAAAACTCACTACACAAGATAGATTACCGTTGTGGTAAATGGTTTAGTTGTTTCCCTGAATACAGTGAAGTATCACCAACTGAAAGCGACAAGGTGATTGCGTTTGATCCACCAAACCGCACTTTCTTAACTGGCTACAATGGCGAGAATGTCCAAAGTCCAGTCAGATATCAATTGGTAGTGAAATCTGTCAGAGCAAAAAGCTATAAAAGTTTACTTTAACCGCCCCTCCTCACACTGGACACACTGATTTGGGAGTAAAATAGAGAGAGCACTGATTTTTCCAGCATCATAGGGCTTGTGGCTGAGCACAGACAACTTGGAGGGATATACAAAATGATCAAGACAAGTTACGACTTTGACCAAGCTATTCTACCTGCAGGTTCTTCATTAAAGACTAATATTCTGCTGCGTTTTCGTGCCGACATAGCTGAATCTCCCCGACGTAACCTTAACCTTTCTCTTGTCATTGATCGCTCAGGTTCTATGGCAGGTGGTTCCTTGCATCATGCACTCAAAGCTGCTGAATCTGTGGTGGATCAACTTGAGCCAGACGACATTCTCTCAGTGGTTGTTTACGACGATGAAGTGGACAGTGTTGTGCCACCCCAGCCTGTGACTGACAAGGCCGCGCTGAAAAATTCCATACGCAAGGTGAGAGCCGGTGGTATTACCAACTTATCCGGCGGATGGCTCAAAGGCTGCGAACATGTGAAGAAGCAACTTGATCCGCAAAAAATCAACCGTGTTCTCCTACTTACCGATGGTCATGCTAATATGGGGATTCAAGACCCCAAGGTACTCACAGCCACATCAGGGCAAAAAGCTGAGGAAGGCATCACTACAACTACCTTAGGTTTTGATCAGGGTTTCAATGAAGACCTCCTGATTGGTATGGCAAGGGCTGCCAACGGCAACTTCTACTTCATTCAGAGCATCGACGAAGCAACGGAAGTGTTTAGCATTGAGCTAGATTCTTTGAGGGCAGTAGTGGGACAGAACCTCAAGGTGACACTTGAGTTGGCTGATGGTGTCAGCCTCGTTGATACTTTAAGTCTTGCGAAAGTCAGCCAGAATGAGGCGGGTCTTGCTGTCATTACCCTGGGGGAACTTTATGAAGGTGAAGACAAACTTCTAGGGTTGAGTTTGCTGATATCCTCTGCTCAAATTGGCGAGTTACCTGTGATGAAGCTGCATTACAGCGCTGATGTTGTTCAAGACGACTTGATTCAAAGCGTGTCAGGCACAGCAGATATCATTGCCAAAGTTGGCACCGTTGAGGAAGCAGCTCTTGCCTCTACAAGCCGTATCATCCTTGAGTTGAGCCGCCTCACCATTGCTAAAGCCAAAGAAACTGCCCTCGATCTAGCTGAACATGGCAGACATCAGGAAGCTGAGCAAATCCTGCGTACGGTTGTGCAAGATTTGCGGGATAAAGGGTTGAATGAGAATTTTGAAATTGCTGAAGAGATAGATCAGCTAGAGTATTTCGCCGGTCGGATCGCCCAAAAAGCTCTAGGCAATGCCGGACGTAAAGAACTGCTGGATCAGACTTACCAGACAATGACGCGCAATCGCAGCGACTTGGTCGGTCGCGGTGTCACTGCTGGCGATGAAGTGTACGCGATGCCAGTTGTGAATGAAGTCGGTTCTGGTGTGGAACTGTACTGCGTTCGTGAAGGGGGTAAGCTGCGAGTAAAAGTGATGTCCGAGGGTTATGATTCAAGCAAAAACGTCCAGTTTCCCAGAGCCATTCGTGCCGAAGGAGCACGCTATGTCGTTGAAAAACTAGAACTCTCAAGCGATAGCAGTTTCTACCGTGTAAACGGCAACATCACCCGTTTTGCTCAACCTGGTGAAGCAGATATCTTCGTTGCCCATAGGCAATCGAGGTCAGCTAGCACAGGCAAAGCTTCCAAAGGTCCTGCCAGTGCAGCCGACCTCCCCACAACTGACACTACGAAGGACGGCATTCTAGTTCAGTGTGTCAAAGATGGCAGCAAGCTACGTGCTAGGGTGGTTTCTGATGGATATGAACCGGATTGGAACATGCGTTTTCCCCGCTCCGTTCGCGAGGAAGGAATGCTTTACGTTGTTGATGAAATCAAAACAGCACCTGATGGCAAGTCTTATATTGCGTGTGGTGAAATTAAGCGATTTGTGCAACCTACCATTACAAATTAGGGGTGTAAGGGTGTAAGGGGAGCCAGTGCGTTGGGGAGCCAGTACTGCAGAGAGAAGTGCCTTGCGGGGGTTCCCCCCGTTGTGGCAACTAGCCCCGAAGGGGGCGCTACGCAAACGGAGAGGGTCTCCCTCCGTAGGTATCTGGCGTCCGGGTTTCCCGACTTGTAGACGCCCTTGGCGGCTTCCCGCTTTCTTAGCACCTGGCGTTGTAGGGGTGTAAGTGGAATTGATTCACGGTTTTTCTTTTTCAGCAGGACTTACGCAAAAAAATGAAAAAAAACCGCATAGACGCAGAGCGGCTTCCCGCAGGGTAGGACGCAAAGAACACGAAGTTAAGAGGGTTTAAAAGAGTTTTTGCGTAAGTCCTATTTAGGATTTACGCTTTTCAACGTAATTCCGTCATTAATTACGAATTACGAATTTACGCCTCAATCAAAGGATTATACTCATCTGGGTTGTCAAAGCCTGCAATCCAGGCGGCTGCTTGATGACAACTCCGCATGTAAGGGGGAACGCGTAGGATATGAGTGTGTCCTGTGGATGGACAAGTCACTTTCAAGACCATAAGTGGTTCGTCATCCTCAAAAGGAATGTAGACAAGTTGACGTTCTCCACCAGCGTCTCTATCGCGATCGCGGACTAACCCTCCCACTTGCTGCAAAAATGTTTCGTATCCCAGACGCTCAATGAGCACGCGACGCAACTCAACATTTTCTACATTCAGGATATCTTGCCCCGTTATGGACTGCGATTCAAAGGCAATGCTATCACTCACCCGCACGCCTCGCCAATGCAAAACGAAACCATGCCCCGCAGGCAGACTGGTAATCCCACTTCCAGCCAACTCGATCCAATAAGTGACGTGGAGACCTTTGGGAAGGATCGTGAGGTTCACACAGTCTCTAATATCTAGACTTTCACAGGTGAGATTTTCAGGTAGATTGTAAAGAGCCGACGCCCCACTTAAATCCAGATGACCCAAAACGCGCATACCATCCCATGCGCGATGCTCAAGGATGAGTTTTCGACCACGTTCTGCAGATACAGGCTCGTGGCTTTCGCTTGGACGCTGCTTAACTGGTTTATTAGGCACACGTCCGTTCGACATCATCCTAAACATTAGTCGGTTACCTCTACGTAAGCATCAGGGCGGTATTCACGTTGTCTCCACACGCGGTAAAGTCCTTGAGGTAATTCAATCGCCCGATGTTCTTCATGAATCAATGTGGCACTTGGTTCTTTAACCTCTAGAAAAAGGTTACTACCATGCACCCACAACTGAACAGCATTAGATTGCTGAATGCGATGGCTGTGTCCTGTGACTTCACCATGAGCCAGAGTAGCACCTACACGCTTTTGAGCACCAACTGGTAAACTAGCAATTCGTCCGATCAGAACGTCGCCGTGTCTGTAGAGAATACCAGTTTGGTTAGCTTGGGAGTTTTTACGGTTATTCAACATGTATTAATCATACAATACCTTTGCCAAAAATAAAGCTCTTGGATTCGTAGACTGCTGTACTAGTTTGGCATCTACCCTGCGGGACATGATGTCAGCTATCTTTTCTATTATCTTTAGGACGTGAAAGACAGCTAGTTTTGGCGTGCATTATTTTCACCGACTTAACTCTTATTTCAAAATTTGATATGAAACAACTAGAAGCAGTCGTTGCCAATATTAACGACTTAAAAGATGGTGAAATGCAACAGGTGTGTGTCGGCGAGACAGAAGTTTTGCTGAGCCGATTGGATGGAAAGTTTTATGCTGTTGGCGCACACTGTAGTCATTATAAAGCACCACTGGCAGAGGGGGTGTTGAGTGGGCATTATGTTGTTTGCCCTTGGCACAATGCCTGTTTTGATGTGACAAATGGCGACCAAACAGAGCCTCCTGGCTTGGATTCTTTAGCGTGCTATACGGTACGCATTGAAGGTGAAAACGTCATTGTCAGCGTACCAGAGAAAACAACGGGGTTGCGATTGCCCTCAATGGCGCAATTCGACCCCAACGTTGATAAACGCACATTTGTTATTTTAGGAGCGGGGGCGGCTGGTTCTCATGCTGCAGAAGCTTTGCGAGTCGCTGGATATCAGGGGCGAATCGTCATGATTACTCAGGAAGACAAGCTACCGTATGATCGCACCAAGCTTAGTAAAGACTACTTAATTGGTGAGACATCCTCTGAGGAAATGCCGTTGCGCTCGCCAGATTTCTACAAAGAACACAATATTGAAGTGCTGTTTAATAAGCGAGTTGAGCAGGTAACAACAGGTGCGATCAGTTTGAGTGATGGTGATTCGTTGACTTATGATGCCCTGTTGGTAGCAACAGGAGGAAAGCCAGTAAGCCTCGATATTCCAGGTGCAGACTTGCAGAACATTTTCACATTACGTAGTTTTGATGATACCAATCGCATTTTGACAGCCACCGAGCAAAAAAAACAGGTGGTGGTGATTGGTTCGAGTTTTATCGGTATGGAAGTGGCTGCGGGATTGACTCAGCGAGGCTCACAGGTAACCGTTGTTTCGCCCGATTCTGTACCTTTTGAAAAAATCTTGGGTGAGCAAATTGGCAAGCAATTTCAGCAGGTTCATGAGGAGAATGGCGTTTCCTTTAAGTTGGGCAGGAAAGCGGTTCAATTTAAAGGTAGTAGCAAAGTAGAAGCTGTAATATTAGATAATGGCGATCGCTTAACAGCCGATATAGTCATTGTGGGAATTGGTGTACAGCCTGCAACAGAATTTCTTGGGGGTGTTAATTTGCATTCCAAAGATAAGAGTATTGTTGTTGATGAATACTTGCGTGCGGCTGAGGGCATTTACGCCGCAGGCGATATTGCTCGTTATCCCGACTGGCGTACAGGAGAACCAATTCGCGTTGAACACTGGCGAGTTGCGGCAGAACAAGGGCGGATTGCGGCTCATAACATGGCAGGAAAACCAGTCAAATTTAAAGGACTTCCTATTTTCTGGACAATGCAATTCAAATTTCCCTTGCGCTACGTTGGACATGCTGAAAGTTGGGATGAGATGATTGTGGATGGCGATCTGCAAAAACAGGAATTTATTGCTTTCTATGTGAAAAATAATCAAGTATTGGCAGTTGCAACCAGCCATCGGGATACCGAAACAGCGGCTATCTTTGAACTGATGCGTTCCAACCAGATGCCAACACTCGATGAATTACGCAGCGGTGCAGTTGATTTCCTTCAGAGACAGCGTCAAGTTAACAGCAAGTCCTAGGCTGTCGGCAGACCATGCACGGCAGTGGCATCTCAATCTATTTAGGACTTACGCACACTCTACGAATTCTTGGCGCTCTTGGCGACGCCAGTCGCCTACGGAGGGAAACCCTCCTGCAGCGCTGGCTCGTCTTGGCGGTTCGATAAATTAAGCTTTTTGGCTATTTTTGCCTAAGTCCTACTATTGATGGGGTTTCTGTATTTCTTTATAGAAAGCTTGACCCCTACTTCCTCAACCTAAAACGCACCGGCATTCTGTCGGATGGATAAATCAAAAGGTTCTGCTGTAACTGTTCTACAGATGAACGACCGTTAACTAACTCCCAGTCGAAGTAACGCAACAATAATGCCAGCATCACCGTTGCTTCCAGCATTGACAGATGCTCTCCCAAGCAACGATGATAACCTGAGCCAAAGTCTATCATTGGAAGTAAACTACTTTCCTTACTCTTGTCTAACCAACGCTCCGGCAAAAATTCTTCGCTCTGAGGATAGACTTCTGGATCTCGTCCAGCAGCAAGCATTGACCAGAATACTTTCGTACCACGAGGAATAAGCTTACCTTCAATAACAATGTCACGTTGAGCTTCCAATGAAGTCGAGCCGGAGGCAACTGAATAAAGGCGCAAAGTCTCCTTGATAATAGCGCGAACGTAAGCCAGTTCTTTTAGGGTTTCTGTATTAATGCCACCTCGACTTTGGCAAGCTTGGTCAACTACAGCCTGTGCATGCTGAAAAACCCTTTGATTTAAGGTCAACTCTGCTACTGCAAAGGATAAAGTATGAGCTGTAGTGTCAGTACCAGCTATTAACAATTCTATAGTTTCTGCTATGAGTGTTTCCCGATTGTATTTCGGTTCTTTGGCGGCTATTTTCACTAACATTGATTCTTGGAACAAAGGACTTACCTGTGGTAGCTCGGTTTTGTTTTGTTCTCTCATCTGTAAAGCTAAGTCTACTCTGGGAGTAATAAACTCCTCTAAAAATCGCCTTGCTGCCCAATAATCTCGTGAATTTTTAGTTGGCAAATATTTCATCCATCTCTTCTCGCCAGTAGCTACCCGTAGGAAGCGATAGCCTACAACAGACATTGCCTCGTATACCTTGAGAACTTCGAGGGGTGGTCCTTCATGACTGGTGCTCTTTTTATCTACAGGAATCCCCAGTACTAGACAGCAAATCACCCTCATCGTCAGTTCTACAAACAGAGGATCTACCTGAACTTCTTTTGGTGGAGCGGTTTCTTTAAGTGTGTCGATGACTTGTTCGCAAGCTTGGCTAATAATCTCAACATATTTGAACAGACTGCTAGAACTAAATTCGGGGTTCCAAGCCTTGCGTCGCCACTGCCACTCAGTCCCGTTTTGACCGAGAAGAATCGGCCCACTGATATCGTTCCAAGCTTTGCTCGCTCTCTGGGACCTAACTAGGCTCCCGTCTCTCATCCCATTTACAATAGTGTCTTCAATAACTTTTGGCTTACTCAAAACCAGAACTGGATTGCCAGTCCAGAAGACATACATTGGTCCTAGCTGCTGGCTCCAATCAAACAATAATTGGAAGTATTTCTTCTGTTTTACTGCTGCTAATATTTGAGGGACATTTCCTAACAGCCAGTGTCTGGGAGGAGAGGGAAGCGAGTCTAGAGATTTGTAAGTGTTCTTTTGTTTCCACCAGCGCCAGCCAAATATGACCGCTATGCTAGTAACACCTGAGACTGTAACTAAATATGGAAATGAGTCAGAAAAAGCAATCTGAGCAGCAATGTTTTGGAACATGAATCCGCCTTTGTCTAACAAAAACTTCAGACTATCCAGATACTAGCGTATTGTTTCGGTGATTCGTTAATGCGATTTTCATGCGAAAATCGACGTTTAGAAAACTCATGGTGCTTCAATATCCACTTACTGAAGAGATGCCCTCTTTGTTCGCGGCACTTTTGGCTGTTGGTAGTGAGCCGCGCTCATTTAATTGTGACGGAGCTTTTTGCTGGCAATGATTATTATTACTATTTATTGGTGATTTTATTCTTTGGAAGTCCGTAAATGAATCGTACTATTAGAGCGCTTGTCACTCTGTCCTGAATGAATGAACTTGTTTAAATCCTTTGAATCTAAGCTAATTTTCCAAAAGCCTTCAAGAGGAGGTGACGAAGATGGTTGAGTGTCGCCTACAAAATTATTATCAGGAATCAAGCCAATACTGAATGCCCTATTCAGAAAAATGTGTCCGAGTTTTCCAAAACCAGAAATATTGCTCGGGTCAGTTATAACCTTCTGCGACAACTGTATAGTAGTTTCGTATCCACCATCAAAGTAGATTGTCGCTCGATTCTGTTTAAAGCGTACCTGAACGTCGTAAACTCCACCAGTTGCACGGTAGTAAGCTTTGGCTGCTAGCTTTGTGCCATCAATATTTTTCCCCTGATACTCAACTGCCATAACAGGTGGCGTCAGCAAAAACAGGGTAGATAAGACTAGCCCTAAGACTTTCATGACTTTGAGTGTGCGTAACTATCGAGCTATATTCCTAGGATAACGCTGTACTAAGCCAAAAATACTATTTTTTCGGTAATACGCATTTTTTTGTATTTTTGTCAATTATGTGAACGGGAAATTCTAATGTCATCGCACAGATGACGATCTTCCTTTGTGACATTAGGGTTGGTCTTCAAATAATCATGTATCCATTCACACCCGCGCTTCAATACCATATCTAGATCCAATAGCTCCAAGTTCCACAGCAGCAAGGTTTTGTCATTACTAGCTGAAGCCAGCAGCTTACCGTCGGGACTCCAAGATATACTCCTAACCCCACTGCTATGCCCTGTGAGTCTCATCAATTCCTTACCCTCAAGGTTCCAGAGTTGGACAGTGCCGTTATCACTTGCTGAAGCCAGTAGTTTGCCGTCGGGGCTAAAACTGACGCTGTGAACCCCGTCACCTTCTACATGATGGATCCAGAGTTGCTTGCGGTTCTCGATACTCCAGAGTTTGATGGTGCTGTCCTTACCTCCCGAAACTAGGAGCTTGTCATCGGGACTCCAAGCGACGCTCCTGACTTCACCGCTATGCCCCCTAAGCGTCTCCACCTTGCGGTTTGTTAAGCTCCAGAGTTTGATGGTGCCATCGCGACTTCCCGAAGCCAACATCTTGCTGTCATGACTGAAGCTGACGCTCCAAATTTCATTGTCATGCCCTTTGAGTGTCCTGATTTCGTTACCGTCTTTGCTCCTAAGTTTGATGGTAGTGCCACTCGTCGAAGCTAACAGCTTACCATCGGGGCTAAAGCTGACACTTCTGACCGCATCATTCTCTTCGTGGTTCCATTCTTTGCCGTGGTTCACCAAGCTCCAGAGTTTGACACTATTGTCCTCACTTCCCGAAGCCAGCATCTTGCCGTCGGGACTCCAAGCGACACTATAAACCTTTCCGCTATGCCCTTGTTTAATCCCCGGCAATTCCTTACCCTCAAGATTCCAGAGTTTGACACTCTTGTCATCACTCCCCGAAGCCAGCATCTTGCCATTAGGGCTAAAGTTGACGCTCCTGACCACATCGTGATGCCCTGTAAGAGTTTTAAGTTCCTTGCCCTCAAAAGTCCAAAGTTTGATGGTTCCGTCAACAGTTCGCCAAGCCAGCATCTTGCCGTCGGGACTCCAAGCAGCGCTTTCGACCCAAGTACTATTTTTAATAGTCCTGAGGATATTGCCTTCAGGACTCCAGAGTATGACGGTTTTGTCAATACTCGCCGAAGTCAACATCTTGCCGTCGGGACTCCAAACTACGCTCCTAACAGAATCGCTATGCCCTTTGAGCGTCCTCAGTTTCTTGCCATCTACCGTTTTCCAGAGTATGACGGTTTTGTCAGAACTCCCCGAAGCCAGCATCTTGCCGTCGGGGCTGAAGCTGAGGCTCTCGACATCTCGATTATGCCCTTTAAGCGTTTTGAGTTCTTTGCCGTCATTCCAGAGTTTGATCATGCCGTCATAACTCCCCGAAGCTAGCATCTTGCCATCAGGACTGAAGCTGACGCTAAGAACCGCAGAGCTATGCCCTTTGAGCGTTCTCAGTTCCTTGCCGTCATTCCAAAGTTTGATGGTGCCGTCATCACTTCCGGAAGCTAGCATCTTACCATCAGGGCTGAAGTTAACGCTCCTGACTTGATCGCTATGCCCTTTGATCGTCCTCAGTTCCTTGCCGTCAAGGCTCCAGAGTTTGATGGTGCGATCGGCACTCCCCGATGCTAGCATCTTACCATCAGGGCTAAAACTGACGCTACCAACGGCACCCTTATGCCCGTTGATCGTCTTGAATTTCTTGCCGTCAAAACTCCAGAGTTTGATGCTGCCGTCATTATTCCCCGATGCTAGCAGTTTACCATCAGCGCTCCAAGCTATGCTCAGGAAATCACCGCTTTGCCCTTCCAAGCGGTTGCGCTCTCTCACCCAGTAAACTGCCTGCTGTAATGCAGTCAAAGCCTCAAACTTAGTATCAGGATCTACTCCAATTGCCCTTTTTAGTTTTTCCCCTGCTTTTATACCTTCTATCAATGCATCAAACTTTTGGTCTGAGGCAAAAAGTTCTTTTGAAGATGCAGTTAGGGTTTTAATCTGAGCCACTTGGTTCTGATACCACTGAAAACCAGCAAATCCCAACACGACGGCGAACCCTGTCGCCACCAAGCCAATTGTCTTGCGGCGGTTGTGGCGCTGGCGCTGGAGACTGCGTTGCACAAACTCAGTTTCTACCTTGTTGAACCAGTTGTCAGTTGAATCAAGTACCTGCTGCAAGAAATCGAGACGTGGATTACGATCCCAAAGAAAGCCTGCCTGTCGCTTTCTTTTCCAAAACTGCTCGAACCAATTACGCGGATTGGGAGTCCAATGAAACGTTGTTGGTTGGTTGCTGTTCCATTCCAGAGCAGCAGGTGTCAACCGCCGTTGTAGAATTATAGTCTCCGGCTGTTGTTGTTTCCAAACCAACAGCTTTTGCCATCCCCGTACTAAGGCATCATGGGCAGGCTCAACACAGCAGTTTCCCTCGCTATCTTCACCTTTGACTAGCAGCCGTGCGTCGGTAAATTGCCGAATCACCTCCTGCACATGCTCATTTTTGGTTGGAGGATACTCCAGTTCAGACAAGAGTACTTTTCTACGAGCCAACTCACCGCCATCTACTGCCACCATCCGCAGCATCACCTGCTTAATAATAAGTGTATAAGCTTGATCGCGCTTTTGTAACTGCTCATATTCAAAGTCAGCTTTTTGGGTGAGGCTGCGCGTAACGCCACCCAGTTCTTCATAATCTGCTTGAGCGATCGCGCGATCGCTCCTTGTCCCCTTCCTAACACTTTGAATATACTTGAGGTAAAGCTCACTTAGGGTAAACGACAGCAACGGCAGCGTCCCCGGCATCAGCATGACCTCATCAATTAACTGGTCTACCAAAGTGGGTGGCTCAAAAAACATCACTCTGGCAGTAGCTGGTTCCACAATTGCTTGCCGCAATTCTTGCCGCTTCATCCCCGGTACGAGAAACCGAGCTGATGTCCAATACGGCTTTAAGTCAGTATCGCTTAATTGCGGTTCAAAGTCATTTCGCAGTGTTAGCACCAGGCGTAACTGCTCAGGACTTGCCCCGATTGCCTCTGCCAAGCCGCTCAGAAACTTCTCTCGCTCATTGTTATTGCGGCATAAAGTGACTAATTCTTCACACTGGTCGATGACCAGCAGCAGCTTGGAGTTGGGATTAAGCTGACTCCAATTCGCCAATTTTGCCAGCACGCTTTTTACTCCGGGAATAGCCGCTTCTTTATCAACAACTGGCAAGTTTTCTTGAAGCAGCATTTTATTCAAAGCCCTCAAGGGGGACTCTCCGGGGCGGATAGGAGGGAGGATGCGCCACTGTTGCTGACTTTTCTTCAACTGAGGAATCAATCCGGCTTTGACCAAACTCGACTTACCCGCACCGGAAGCGCCTAGCACAACCGTTAATGAATGCGTCGTGACAAATTCTTGTAGCTTTTGGATCAAGGCAGTTCTACCAAAGAACTTGTCGCTGTCTTCTTCTTCAAACGACGCTAACCCCTTGTACGGGTTAGTTTTTTCATTTAGTTTGGGGGCTGGTTTTAATTGATTGCGGTCAAAACCAGGAACGGGAAAAATGTACTCCCCTTTGTCATGCCTCTTAAGTACACAGATTTCGGGAGTCTGTTTGCTAGTAATGTTGTCGCGCAAATAGACGTAGAGTTCAGTTGCAGTGATCACACCATCCTTGGTATAATCTGCCTCTCCGCTGAATGCCTTAAAAAGAAGTTCTGCAAAGGGAGAGTGAGATTGATTCTCGCCCCGCTGCCCAAAACTATACAAGTAATCTGCGGCTTTCTCGTCATCGGCGGCTGAGGTAATCACCTGGTGAGCGCAACCAGCAATAAAGCGATCATAGCGTTCCTGATAGAGTTTGTGCGCTCGCACCACTTGTCTATTGCGTCCTGCCCACCGGAAAGTACCAGCAAAGCAGCAGTCAAGGATAATCAACATATGACGGCACGGCAGTTTGACTAAGGCATCGTGCAGTTGCTGCATAGGTAGCCAAGTCCTGTCATCTTGTTGCCCATCTTGAAGCACGAGGAAACCTGCTGGTCCATCGGCATTGTCTAGTCCATCTTGGGCGAAGCCGTGTCCGGCAAAGTAGAACAGGAATCGATCATTAGGTTCAACGTGGATTTTACTGCCATCGGGTAAAGTAAGGGTTTGCTCCTCAAAAGCTGTAAACAGACTGGTGAGTTTGTCCTTAGTTGCTTCTGTATCTAACAATCGTAGAACTTGGTATTGATACTTTTGCTCCAAGATCAGGGCAAGTTGCTTAGCATCATTGACAGCAGTTTTGAGTTCCGGGATGCCATTGACATAGTGATTGATACCGATAACAACTGCCAGACTGCGTTTAAACTCAGGCATAGTGGAATTTTCACATAGCGGCTTTCCTACGACGCATTGCTCTCAATGCTCTCAATCGTAAATAAACTTACAAACGTAGTCTTGCCTACAGCACGCTACGCGAACGACAAAAAAGTAAACGAGTTGTTATAGATAATGATTATATGATTCAAGTTTTAAACTCTTGTTTTCTTAAAAATACAATATATTGTTCTTATCCCTTGTGTCAACCTTAATTCAGATGCTCTTACCCTATCGCTGGTAAGACTTTTTTCCTTAGTAGGAAGGGGCGATTAAATTGGTGCTGATAACGTTACGAAAATCTTGCAATTACACTTATTTTTCTTAATCATTTGTCATTGATCTTTATTAACTCAGTAGCCATCATATACTCCCGTACATAATGGCTACTTAATGACTATTTCAATTCATACTCAGGGTTATATTCAACTAACTCAATCTCATTTCCATCTGGATCGTTGACATAAATTCTGTGCTTTGTTTCAGGCGCTGTCATTGTGTAATATTCAATGTTCTCGGTATCGAGCAATTTTTTCATAGCTTCGCCGTCTTTAATCACAAAGCCAGTATGGTTTATGCCAATGTTTTCATAGGCTGTATGTACACGCTCTTGGCTATTTCGATCATTGAGAGCAAGATAAAATTGATTATCTCCAAAATGCATCCAGTTTCTACCTTCAAACACCCCCTCGGCGCGTACATACCAATCAGGAAATAGGATTTGATAAAACTTCTTGGTTGTTTCAAGATTTTTGCAAGAAACGTTGATATGTTCAAAACGAATAAGATTCATATTTTTCTCCTTTGCGCCGAACCCCAGCGTGATTCCTTGCGATACGCACAGCGATAAGCCTCTGGCTTATCGCCTTCCGCGCAGTTCTCTGTGAAAGCATTGCCGTGTCAGATTGATTGGCAGTCAAATCCCCAAGGCACTAAGAACTATCGCAAGTCTTGCACCTAAGCTGGCAACTGCACCGATAACAAGGCTTTGCATACTTGGTGGGGTTCTTTACTTTATCTCTGTTATTTAATCATACTCGTTATGAGTTTGAATTACCACTATTCGCAAAAAATTCTTGGTGTTTTGTCTACTGCAATGATCCAAGGAGTGTTGAATTACTGTGCGCCTATGTAGTACTTTTGTATTGTTTTGAGATTTGGCTCAAAGTCAAAAAGCACTACTTCATCAGATGCATATCAATTTAGAAAATACTTTACAAGCACAACTCAACCAATCCCTTCACTTCACAAGCTGCATGGGTGTGAATGTCGCCATCAATGATGAGAAACATGGAGTCTGGTTGGGAAGCAGTGGTTTCTCAGACCTTGATGCCAAGAAACCTCTTGATGTCAATCGCTCATTTTACATTTACAGCATTACCAAAACCTTTGTTTCCGTTTGCTTATTGCGTTTAGCTCAGGATAGGTTGTTAAATTTAGATGATCCACTGACAAAATGGTTACCCCGAATGCCATTTGATGATACTGTCACCTTGCGTCGGTTGTTAAATCACACCAGTGGAGTACCGAGTTACACCAGCTTAAAAGATTATTTGCCTGCTGTTTGTGAGAATCCTTCCGTTCCTTGGACACATAATAAAGTTGCTAAATTAACCTGTACAGGAAAACTCGATTTTGAACCGGGAGAAGGATGGAGTTATTCAAACACAGGGTATATGTTGCTGTATGAAGTGATTGAAGCTGCTACCAGTAAGAGTTTTGCCCAAGCGTTAGAAGACAACGTGTTTTCAGTATTGGATTTACAAAATACTTATGTTGCTCATGATGTTGACACAAAAGGTGTTTTGACACCTGGTTATTGTCGATACTTAAATTCAGAACGAATCATGGAGAATGTGATTCCTCGTTATCATCCAGATTGGTGTGCAACAGGACTCATTGCTTCTACGCCTGAAGAAGTTGTGAAATTTTTTGACGGTCTTTTCTCTGGTAAACTATTGGTTTCCAAACAATTAGAGCAGATGCTCACCCTTGTACCCACTGGTACCCGCGAGCCTTGGTATCAAAAACCTTGCTATGGTTTAGGAATAATGGCAGATCCTGAATCCAAGTATGGTGAGAAGTATGGTCATGGTGGAGATGGCCCAGGCTATAATTTGTGGGCAATGCATATACCGAATTTTCACGGGCGCAAACTGACGTTAGCAGTTTTTTGTAATACTTCTCTCATCGCTCATCCTTATGCAATGGTCAATGATTTATTGCGTGTTCTTGAAGCTGCATAGCAAAAGATTGGAGGAAATACCCTCCACTCTACCTTTTGCATATACAGTTGTACCAAATTTAGATTCTTAACTTTCCTTCATTTTAATTTCGCCGATTCACCAGGGTAGCGCTAGCCTGATCAACTGGCATAAGGACAACTTCGTTGATATTTACATGGCTTGGTCGCGTAACGCAGAAAAAGACGACATCAGCAACATCATCTGGAGTCAGAGGCTTGACTCCTTGGTAAACTTTGTTGGCGCGATCGCTATCGCCATGAAAACGTACATCGCTAAATTCTGTTTCCACCATACCAGGGTCAACAGAACTGACGCGGATAGGGGTTCCTAACAGGTCTTGTTTCAAACCTTCGGAAATAGCTCTGACAGCGGCTTTGGTGCCACAATAGACGTTACCACTGGGATATGTCTGATGTCCGGCTATGGAACCAATATTGACGACATGACCGCGATCGCGTTTCACCATTCCAGGCACAACATAGCGCGTCAGGTACAGCAAACCCTTGATATTGGTATCAATCATTTCTTCCCAGTCTTGGAAGTCGCCTTCGTGGAGTTTGTCTAAACCGCGACTCAGACCAGCGTTGTTGATTAAGATGTCAATTTCAGACCAGGAGGGGGGTAGGGTTGAGATAGCAGATTCTACAGCAGTGCGATCGCGCACATCCAGTTGTACCAAATGAATGTCAGTTGTAAAGTTTTTGCTGACTTCATCTGCTAACTCCTGCAACCGCTCCAACCGTCGTGCGGCTAAAATAAGTTTTGCACCTGCATTTGCGAATACTTTGGCACAAGCAGCACCGATACCACTGCTTGCACCAGTAATCAAAACAATTTGATTTTGAATAGAAAGCATTTTAGTTATGAGTCATTAGTCATTAGTCATTAGTCATTATTAAATGACCAATGACTAAATAATTAGATAATTAGTTTTTGACAACCTGTATGCGCTGAGTGATCATGACCATACCGTCTCCGCGCATGATCACAGCAGAAACCCATTGACTACCAGGGACAGATGGTGCGCGTCCTACTTTAAAAATTCCACCAGATGAGAGTAATTCTAAATCCACAGGTGTGGCAGTCAGCAATTTCTCTGGTTTAATAGGTTCTTCCAACGCTGTTCCTAATAGATACTCATCACCAAGAGGTTCTTGGACAATCGCGTCAACATTAAACTGCTGACCAACTTTTACCTGCTGTGGTAACTTGAAATCTACTTTAGGTGGCTTGGCACCGGAAGTCAATTGAGTGCGTTCAGCCAAAATGTCTTGGCGGGTAATTTTGCCTCCTGCAATCTGCTGGCGGGACCTAATTGTCGCATTGAATGCCGCGTTTTCACTCCTGGTAGAGGGAACACCAGTTATATTAGTCACTGTTTCGGCGACAAAACCATTACCTTGAGATTTCCAAGATTCTACTTGGGTAGTATATTTCAATTGGGGGTATCGCTGCCAAAATGCAGCTAAAGCTTTCTCCATATTCTGACGAGTTAAGCCATCTCCATTAACGAAATTGGGACTGTAGAACTGCATGACGCCTTTGATATTCTTCTGACTTGCGGCTGCATCAATTTGCGCCAATAAGTTTTTGACTTGAGAGGGTGCATTTTGAGAGGCGCTACTGGGTTGGGGAGCCAGTACTGCAGGAGGATCTCCCGACCTAGGGCTCTGGCGTCCGGGTTGCCCGGCTTGTACCAACTGCTGTGGTGTAGTGGCTTGAGCAGTTTTCCAACTTGTGAATAAACTTAGTGTAAGCAAAGAAAAAACTAGTAAGCGAGTAGGTTGCAGCATTGTTTGACGTTTGTGTAAAAAGGAAGCAAAATTTGGCATGAGTTAAGTAGTAAAAAAGTAAATGGCAACTTGACGACTAAGGAAGTGGAAATTGTTTTATTGTAGGTTAAGCTAAGCGCTAACAGGGTGGAGGGTGATGGTAGAAACTCCTATACGGTTACTAATAGCTGCTAGTGGAACGGGCGGACATGTGTTTCCGGCGATCGCACTAGCTGAGCACTTGAGGGATTATCAAATCGAATGGCTTGGTGTCCCCAATCGATTAGAAACTCAGCTTGTTCCCAAACAGTATCGATTGAATACTATTGGAGTTGAAGGTTTTCAGCAAGGTTTTGGAATTTCTTCACTTCGCGTTTTAGGAAAACTGATTGGTTCAATTTTAGAGGTCAGGAAACTTTTACGACAAGGAAACTTTCAGGGAGTGTTCACGACAGGAGGTTACATTGCCGGACCGGCTGTCATTGCAGCGCGTTCCTTGGGTTTACCTGTTATTCTCCACGAAGCCAACGCCTTACCAGGTAAAGTGACTCGCTTTTTAGGACCTTGGTGTAGTGCAGTGGCGGTGGGTTTTGAAGTCGCTTCTGAGCACTTGCCTCGCGTCAAAACAATTTACACTAGTACTCCGGTGCGTTCTCAATTTTTGTCAGAAGAAATTGAAGCATCCTTGGATCTGCCAATTCCTAAAGATGTTCCTGTGATCGTTGTCTTTGGTGGTAGCCAGGGGGCAGTTGCGATCAATAAGCTGGTCCGACAGTCTGCCAATGCTTGGTTTGATGCTGGTGCTTGGGTTGTGCATTTGACAGGCGATAATGATCCTGAGGCTGAAACTTTGAAACATCCTCAGTATATTTCCTTACCATTTTATCATAACATGGCTGCGTTGCTACGACGAGCAAATTTAGCAATTACTCGTTCTGGAGCAGGTAGTTTAACGGAGATGGCGGTGTGCGGAACACCAGCAATTTTGATTCCGTACCCATTTGCAGCAGAAGACCATCAAACTTACAATGCAAAAGTTTTTACCTCAGTTGGTGCGGCGAGTCTGTTTAAGCAATCAGAATTGACGACTGAGGTTTTGCAAAGTCAGGTTTTGAAGTTGTTGCAGCATCCGGAAGAACTGCGAAAGATGAGGGAAAAGGCGTTGGCTATCGCGGTTCCTGATAGTGCAGAAAAATTAGCAAAGTTAGTGCGTGAGGTGGTGGAAACGTAGGCAAAACCTCATAGATGCGAAAAACCCAACAGACCAATTACTTAACTTGGGATGAACTATGTAGAAACAATCAATCATCAACTAAAACCCGCATCTTCCCGTAGTCCACTGGTGGTGGACTTATTTGCTGGCTGCGGTGGATTATCTGTTGGGTTTGAAGCACAGGGATTTGCTACTCACGGGTTTGAAAAGAATGCTGATTCCTGTGCTACCTATAGAAAAAATTTAAAGGGAAACTGTACTCAAATTCTTCTCACATCTGAGACAGAATTACCGTTAGCTAAAGTACTCATAGGTGGACCACCTTGCCAACCTTTCAGTGTGGGAGGAAAACAAAAAGGTTTACAAGACTCACGGGACGGATTTCCAATTTTTATTAGTGCAGTTAAAAGGCTTTGTCCAGAAATTTGGTTATTTGAAAATGTTCGCGGACTTCTTTATAAAAACAAGTGGTATTTAGACGAAATTGTTCAAACATTCCAGGATTTAGGGTTTATAGTTGAATGGAGATTATTAAATGCAGTTGACTTTGGTGTTCCTCAAAATCGAGAACGTCTTATAGTAGTAGGACACAAAGGCAACTTCAAATTTCCGAAACTATTCGATAAAAAAGTGAGTGCTGGCGAAGCTTTAGGAGAACTTGCTTTCTTGGCTCCAGAAGAATCGAAATTTTTGACACCTAGCATGGATGAATATGTCGCAAAATATGAAAAAGCATCGTTTTGCAAACGTCCCCGCGACCTTCATTTAGATAAACCAGCAAGAACTTTGACCTGTAGAAACTTAGCTGCTGCAACAGGTGATATGCACAGAATTAAACTACCATGTGGTAGGCGGCGACGTTTGTTTATAACAGAAGCTGCCAGATTACAAAGCTTTCCAGATTGGTTTGAATTTGTAGGAACACAAACAAGTTGTTTTAATCAACTCGGTAATGCAGTACCACCATTGTTTGCATTTCATCTAGCTGGAAGTGTTAGAGATTATTTGCAATCTGATTGCAGATTGTCTCCAAGCGAGATAGAACAACGTCAATCAGTGATACCTATATAGTTATCGCTACCATTATAATACCAATTATATAGAAATCCTGTTTTAATTTTGAATAAATTCCCTACGTTCCAAGGGTGGCAAAATCAAAGGTAGTGTGTCGAATCAACCATTCAAACATCAACTTTAAATGGGAGAATGAATCAATGCACAGAAACGTCAAACCCGTGTTTGAGCCTGTAATCAAATATTTATAGCTGTTCAACTCACATTAATATAAGTAAGTCGGTGAGAAAAATTCCATGTATATGAAGAAATGTAAATTGTCTGTAGGGTGTGTTATGCCGTAGGCTAACGCACCCTGAATTCTTGGCGGTGCGTTGCGCTGCGCGACAACACACCCTACATTTAAATTTCTTAACATAGCTTGAAATATTAGCGCCGACTTACTTATGTAGGGGTTAGTTGGAAAAGTTTTGACCTTTAACCTGCTACATTTAGCGTGCCTTTAATTTTTTGTAACACAACCATCAGATAAGGTTTTATGAATACATCAATCAATGAAACACGAGTGATTCTAATTGGCGGCTCCTCTCATGTAGGCAAATCGACCCTTGGCCGATCTTTTGCGGCGCAGCTAGATTGGAGTTATCGTTCTACGGATAAACTCGCTCGCCATCCGGGACGTCCTTGGGTGGGTGCAAATGGAAAAGCTATTCCAGAGCATGTAGCAGAACATTATAGAACTCGGTCTATCGAGGCTCTTTTTTTAGATGTATTGTCACATTATGAGAAAAATGTGTTACCGCAGGTCGAGTCTATTGTTCATTCTCATGCGTTTGATTTATCAACGGAATGCCTTATACTTGAAGGCTCTGCGTTATGGCCAGAATTTGTAGCAAATTTAGTTTGCAAAAATGCTGTTAAAGCGATTTGGCTTACGGCTAGCGACCAACTCTTGGGAAACCGAATCAAGCGTGAAAGTAATTTTTCTAATGTAGGTGAAGATGAAAAGCACCTAATTCAAAAGTTTTTAGACCGTACCCTATTCTACAATAAACGCATGAGGGAGACGGTTGAACGTCTTGGATTTATATGTATTGATGTAGAATCTGTGTCAATGGCAGAGGCAAACTTGTGTCTTTAATGTTTAGTAGCTCACAAAGTTTTTCCACAAGTGTGATCGCAAACCTGTTGCAGTTCTAGCTCTTTGGTGCAATGGGGAGTTGGGTGTATTTGTGTTCGCACCAGCCCCTATAGTTAAAGAAATATTTATAAATTAACTGTCAAACAAATGTCTGAACAAAAGCCCCTCAGTCCTTGGAAATACAAACCGTGGTGGTGTCAACCTTGGTCTATTCTTCTCACAGGTGTGACGCTGATGGGTGGTAGCTGGGTCATATTTAAGATAGTCTGGTTGACTATTCTTGTTTCCGTGCCTGTACTGACATGGATGGGTTTCTTTTTGATAATTTGGCCTCAGCTTATGATCCGTAGTGGGGTTTTGGAGTCGTATGAGGATCAGGCTTGAATATGAAGCCGCCTACGGTACGTTTGTGGGTGTAGCCACAGGCGATAACCCTGTGGCTATTTGCAAGTACTCTAATTCACAACTTGAGCGCCATGACTGCGCGGATCTTCCTGACTATTTGTTGGTGCAACTGGTGCATTGAATTGCGAAACTCTGCCGTTTGCTTGAGCATAAGGCAAAGGCGAAGCAGCAATTAAGGCTTCTAAGTTACTTGACATAATAGTCCGGGGTTGATCACCAATAGCTTGGGCGACTGTTTCGCCTTTTTGATCTAGATACACAAAATGAGGAATACCATCCACCCGATATTTCAACATCTCTGGCAGCCACTTGGTATTATCCACATTCAGCATGACAAAATTTACCTTGCCAGCATACTGCTGTTCTAGTTTCCCGATATCTGGTGCCATTTTTTGGCAAACAGTACACCAATCAGCATAAAACTCTACAAACGATGGCTTACCATTGGTTAAAGCAACATCAAAAGGTGTAGACTGCTTATCTAGCTGAGACAAAGTTGCAGAGGTTGTCTCAGTTCTCAGCCCCAAAATTAAGGCAACGCTGAGGGCGATCGCCACGATTGCGATTAAGAAATTCCTCAAGCGCGTCCCAAACTTGGATTCTGATGTTTCTTTTGAATGAACAGGTGAATCGTTACTCATAATAGATTTTTATTAAAACTTATTAAGTACTATAGCAATCCTATCTGATAGGGAACGCTTAAGAGTGAACAGTGAACAGTGAACAGTGAACAAGGGGTGGACGAGTCCGTTTCCTGCCTGATAACTGGTAACTGATAACTGATAACTGGTAAAATATGCTTGGGAAACCCCCGATATGAAACTGTGAAAAAACGAGTCACACTGACTTTCCCCAAACGTGTCGTCCAAATGCCAGTCACTTATCGATTGGCAAGAGATTTCAACGTTGCTGCAAATATTATTCGCGCTCAGGTTGCACCAAATCAAATCGGTAAACTGGTGGTGGAACTCTCGGGAGATATTGATGAGTTGGATGCAGCGATTGAGTGGATGCGATCGCAAAACATCACTGTATCTCAAGCTTTAGGAGAAATCACCATTGATGAAGATTCCTGCGTCCACTGTGGCTTGTGTACAGGAGTTTGCCCAACACAAGCTCTCAATCTTGATCCCGAAAGTTATAAACTGACGTTTACGCGATCGCGCTGCATTGTCTGCGAACAATGTATTCCCACTTGTCCGGTGCAGGCAATTTCGACCAATCTGTGAAGAACACACAGGACAGAGAACGTTTTTCCCAGTCTAATTAGCATTCACCAGCCGCACCTAAGCAAAGATAGCTTTGCCATCAAAGCGCAATAAAGCTGATCTGACACTCGGTGCTAGGGATTTGAAGATTTCAGCCGTGTTACGGGGAATTGGGACTTTGGAGAACATGATTATAGCAAATAGATTGCCTGAAGGCAACAAACCACCAAAACCCAATACAGATTTGATGCCAAAGGGAATTACAAATGATTCTTGGGCAGGAATATAGGGGCTGCCTAGTGCTACAGGCACATGAAAGACGTTAAGCTTTTTCTCCTCAGACCCTACCATAAGTTGGCGAGAAGATCCGATGACCATACTCACATCTAAGCCGAACTGTTTGAGTAGTTGCGAAATCATGGGAAACTGTGCAACCACATCTTCACTGACTAAAGGGATAACTTTATGTCCGAGGGAAGTGTGTCTTGAGTTCCATTCTGGTTTGTCGCCAATTGTTGCCAGCATAGTCAAGCACTTCATGCTCAAATATGGAATATAGCCCAACTGACTACAGACGGACTGCCTCAATTCTGCATCAAGATCTTCATAAGAATGTGTCTTAAAACACCGAATGAGAGCGCAGGCTGGAGCACCAGTTTCCTCATCAATTAGAGACTCGTAGAAATACTGAACAATTCTGTTACTGGCAGACTCCATACTTTCTACCCCTAAACCGAGTTGGCACAGATCTAACCCACATTCAACCATGTCCGTAAATGTGAAGTTCGTGAGATTACGCATCTAAACTATCTCCCTAAGCAAGAAAATTAACCTTGCTTTAGCATAGTTATAAATTTTTCCGTCCACCTACTTAGCACTAGATACATCAGTAAAAATGATACGCTGTAAGACAGCCGATAAATCCAGTTGTGTAAGAGGAGAAGTTGGGCAATTCCTCAAAGCCAGCAGGATGGATACATCAAATGACCAACAAAGGGGTGTAGGGGTATGGGGGTGTAAGGGTGTAGGGGAGCCACTGCCCTTCGGGTTCGCAGTCGCCTACGGAGGGAGACCCTCCTGCAGCGCTGTCTCACCGTGGGCGGGTTTCCCGACAGCCCGGCATGTGGCGTGGGGAAGAGAGGGTTTTCCTTGTGGTACACCCCTGCCCCGGAGCAAAACTGGGTAAGGCTCCCACCAATTACTCCCCCTACACCCTTATACCCTTACCCACGCCAGATACCTAGGTCGGGAAACCCTCCTTCAGTACTGGCTCCCCTACACCCCTAGTTTTTGACGATAGTTTATGACATTTGTATTAAGTGATAAAAATATTTTCAACTACTTAGTTGAGCATAGACTCTGTACTCAGTTAGAGTCAGATCTGTATCAAGTTGAACCGATAAGAGCAAAAAACTTTAACTTATTACTGACTTTGCCAGAAAGTCGGAAACTACTGATTAAGCAAGAACGACACAATAAAGAAGGCAAAACACTGGGCGAGTTTTTGAGTGAATGGCGAATTCAAGAGTTTTTACAAAAATTTCCAGAACTTAGCTACCTTCGAGCTTGGATGCCAGAGGCGCTTCATTTTGAGGCGGAATATTCCATTATTGTTTTCAGCTACTTGGATGAGTATCGGGATTTAGCAGATTTCTACGACAAGGAGAATGTTTTCCCAACTGAAATTGGCGAGGCGATCGCCACCATTCTCGCCACCATCCATCGAGCCACTTTCAACCGCCAAGAGTATCAGGAATTCTTCTCGGCAAAACCTACTAATAATCTCAGCCCTGCTCATGTGCCTAACTGGGTTCGTAGTATAGAACGGATAGGACCAGAAATTTTTGGTATAGTTCCTGCAGATGGGCTGAAATTCTTTAAGCTTTATCAGCGATACTCAAGCTTAGGGCAAGCAATGAGAGAACTTGCCGATGTTTTCCAACCCTGTTGCCTGACTCACAATGATCTCAAACTCAACAACATTCTCTTACACAATAATTGGGAGCAAGAATAGGAGCAAGAAAGTCCCAACATTATACGGCTGATTGATTGGGAGCGCTCTTGTTGGGGAGATCCTGCCTTTGATTTGGGAACGCTGATTGCCAGCTACCTGCAAATCTGGCTGAGTAGCTTAGTCATCAGTAAGTCTTTGACTATCGAAGAATCTCTGCGTCTGGCTATGACACCCCTAGAACAGCTTCAACCTTCCATTGCTGCTCTGACTAGCGCTTATTTCGATAACTTCCCGGAGATTTTAGAGCATCGTCCCAATTTCTTAATGCAAGTCGTGCAATTTGCTGGTTTGGCATTAATTCAACAGATTCAAGCAATGATTCAGTACGAAAAATCCTTTGGCAATAAAGGGATTTGTATGCTTCAGGTTGCCAAGAGTTTGTTATGTCGTCCGGAACAATCCTTGGCGACTGTTTTCGGAACTGCCTCTAAACTTCTCGTTCCCTGGCTCAGCCAGGGAATGCGCTACTAGGAGGCTCTGCCTCCGGTACTTAGGTTGAGGCAGAGCCTCTTGGCTGGCATTTCCAGCCTGAGGCTGGAAACGAGTTTATCAGGGGTATCACCCCACACGAATTGAAACCTCACCCTCGCTTTTTGCTACGCAAAAATCTTTCCCTCTCCGAACTCGCGGAGAGGGATGTCCGTGAGGACAGGGTGAGGTTTTCTGAAAAGATTGATGTTTAATCGCGACGAAACTATATGCAACTAGAAAATTCTTCTCAAACTCAACAGCCAGATTCTGCTTCACAACACCTGCTCGATACTTTGCAAGATATCGTCAGCAATGTGCAAATCCACTCCAACTTCTCTATTAGCCATCCAAATTACAAACCTTTGGAATTACCAGATGAGGTAGTCGCCCGCTTCCAGCGAATGCCTGCGGATATTCAGAAGAAGTATTTTAGCTTGCAACTGCGCTCGTTTCTCTACGGTATCTATTACAACGGTTCTATGCGAGCAACTCTGGCATCAGACGCCGATTCAGCGGGTTTGGCACTCCAGCAGGATTTAGAAAATAACACCCGCCTTGGAGTAGATATAGCATTTTACGAACGATTGCACTCGTCCAATCAAGGCAGCGGCTATTTTGACTCAGGTTGGTGTGTGGTGAGGCAAGAAAGTGATGGCACTTTTGCTGTAACCAAAAATGGTTTAACTTTACACGTTCAACCAGAGAAGCATCTGCAACTCGCCGAAAAATCTGCCGCTGTAGGTGAGTTGGTAGCTATCCGAATGCCGAAAAATTTTGTGCAAAACGGGTTCTACATGGCAGTGAGCAATGCAGGACCACGAAGTTATGGTCATTCAAACCGCGAGCCAGAAATCGTGCGAATTTACTTCAATTTCAGCCCAGAAGGTGCGGTGGCGGTTATGGGCAGTCTGACGCGCGAGTTGAACGATATTTTAATTTCCTTTACCTTTAAAGTGCTATACAACCCAGGTGAATACAAGCGCTATGACTCAGGAGTCCTGTATTTCGAGAAGAGTAACTATGAAGCCGTTCGGCAGGTGCTTGAGAGTGTCTACGCACAAACAAAAGCGCATTTTCACACAGATATCCCCCTCTTCACCAAGTTTCTGGCACCAGGGCTTGGTTTAGCAGAGGAACCAGACCGCAAATTTGCAGAACAAGAAAGCTTTGGGATGAACCGCTGCCAAATTATTGCCAATGGTTTGTTGGAAGCTTGGCATTCGCTCGATGACTCCCCAGAGGGGCGGATGACTTCTATCCTCAAGCAATTCTCACAAATGGGAATTGAATTGCTGCGTTCCTACCTGAATGCTAACTCTGTGGACATATATACACAGTTGAAAATGTGACGGAAGTTACCCCATATGGTAGAAATACTTTGTAGAAAGGATTTGATAATAGTAATTAAGAATACATTGAAAAACATTCAAATCATGAAAAACACAGATAAGAACATCACAAATAACATCAAAAATGATGTCCCAGTCGCCGGAACTGACTTTTTTGCCGATTCTGAAGACTTTTTGAATGAACTGACTGATAGTGAATTGGTTCAAGTAAGAGGAGGAAATAGCGGGCTGAGCGTAGTGACCTGTGATCGGAATGGGACTAATGGTCAGAGCGGTCTAAGCCTAGTGCTTTGTGACTAAAACTCTTTTGGTCTATTTTCATCATAGAGGAAGTTACAGCAAACTCTATGATGAAATTCAAAGTTTCAACTTAATTAAATATTTTTTACAGAAACTCAATTTTCAGCTAAAAAAGGTTGTTTGTGACAATTCATCTCAAATTTAAAAACTTATTTTCTTACTTGATAAGTGTTGGTATATGCAAAAAAGATGACTTAGACGATCTGAAAGTTGATGTTAATAGCAAGAGTTTTGATTGGGTAATCGATATCCCCCAAAATCAGGAGAAGCTATTTGTTAAGCAGACACCTGATTATAAAAGCCTCGATCACGATGTTAGGATTGAGAAAGAGTGGAAGCTTTATAATTTTTTGCAGTCTCACAAAAATTTAGATTATGCTTCCTCATTAACTCCAGAAGTCCTGCATTTTGATGAAAGCAATTCGATACTAATATACAAATGCCCAAATGATTCTATTACCTTACAAAGTTTTTATGAAAATCAAGAAGCTTTTCCAATTGCGCTTGCAGAATTGCTAGGAACAACTTTAGCAAAGCTACATTCACAGACGATGAGTTTTCAGGAGTGCCACACTTTTCTGACTGAACTGGAAGAATCCAAACTTAACTACCAACTTCCTTATCCTGATTCTCTTTCTGATTATCTTATCAGCCGGATTGAACCTGAGAGTTTAAAGAAGACTCAAGCTGTTTCCTGGAGATTTCTTGGTATTTTTCAACAATCTGACGCTGTGAGGGAAATTGTTACAGAACTGGTGTTGAATCATCGCCACTGCTGTTTAACACACAATAATATTCAATTTCATAAGATTTTCATACCTAGGCACTGGGAGAAGTTAGAATCGGAAATTCAGGATACTGATAAAAGCCTAATTAAGATTATTGATTGGGAAGCATGTAGTTGGGGCGATCCAGCTTGCGATTTAGGAAAAGCAATTCTTGGCTATTTCCTCTTCTGGCTCAACAGTATGATTGTGCATCCTGCGATTGATATCAAAAAATCTATACAGCTAGCTACAATCCCTCTAGAAGTTGTTCGTCCTTCAATTGTCGCCATCACAAAAGCTTATATTAATACTTACCCAAAGATTTTAGAAGATTATCCGGACTTTCTCAAGCGGGTTGTTCAGTTTGCTGGACTTGGTTTGATTTATCAACTCCTAGCAGAATTTCAACTTCAGCCGGAGATTGCTTTAAGTCACCAAGGGCTATATTTTTTCATTGCGACACAATTACTGTGCAAGCCAGAGAAGTTTTTGTCAATTTAACGGGAGCATCCCAAGTGTGTAAGTTATATCTTAGTTGTCATTGCTAACAGAATGACAAACATATTTTTGCAAAACTCAGATCTTGCACCATTCTCAAGTTGGCCCCACAGTCCGCCTTGAACTTAAGTTCAAGGCTCATAGCCCAAGTCCATTGAAATGGACTGAAATTCTTACTCAGTCTTCTTTAGAAGACTTTAGCTGTTAGCCTGGGGTTTAAACCCCAGGCGGGTAATGCGACTGGTGCAAGATCTGAGAAAATTGAAAAACTCCCTGATTCAATACCCTGTCAAGAAAAAAATGTAAGAGAATCTATTATGCAATTACCACCTACTTTAGAGGAGACTTTACACGATATTGCTAACAACATTCAAATAGAATTCTCCGAATTCCGTATCAGTCATTCTCACTATCCTCCTATAGAAACTCCTGCTGCTACTGTGGCACAACTGCAAAAAATGCCTCAGGAAATCCAATATAAATATTTCAATTCTCAGTTATTAAAATTTATATGTAGCATTTACTTTGAAGGTTCGCGTACAACAGAAGTCAGCCCAGGAGTTAAGACAAATGAACAAATTCTACAAGAAATAGATTCCCAAGGAATAGACTGGGAATTTTATGAACAACTGGACGAAAACAATTATGGAGGAGGTTTTTTTCATCCAGGATACCGCATCATTAGACAGGAAGCTGATGGTAGCCTAGCCGCAGAATTTGATACTTTGATTCAACACATCCAGCGAGAACGTCATCTTCCTTTAGCCTTGCAATCAGCTAGTGTAAATGATCCAGTAGCAGTATTGTTACCTTCTAGCTATATTCATGGAAATAGGTATAGAGCAAATGGCGATCGCATAGGTGGTTTACCGCCTATGAAATTTCACAGTGAGGGAATAAATGTTTACTTCAACTTCAGTCCAGAAGCTGCTGTTTGGGCTATGAAATATTTAACGACAAAATTGAATGAAGTTAAAGTTCCCTTCGCCTTCGAGGTATTACACAACCCTTTGAACTACAAGTTGTATAATTCAGGATTTCTCAAGTTTCCTTATAACCCAGGTGAGTCTTACCGATACAAAGAAATTCTTTTGCCAGTCTTACAGACGATTTATGCAGAAAATAAATCTCACTTTCGGGAGCAGGTTCCCATATTTACCAAGGTACTCGCACCTGGTATTGGGTTAGCCGAACATCCTGCTTCTGAACTGAAGTTTGGACTTCAACAACAGTTTGGAGAAAACCGCTGCGAAATTGTTGCTAATGCAATGCTAGAAGCTCATCAAAACGGTGATGAATCAAAACAAGCTCGGATGAAATATATTAACCAACACTTTGAGCGGTTGGGGCTTGACATCGAGCGTCCTTATCTCAATCCTAACTCGGAAGATATTTACACACCATTGGAGTGAATTCCTCGGAACCCTCCGGGAACGCCCGTCGCCTGCGGAGGAGCCAGTACTTGATGAGGGTCTCCCGACAGAGGATAAGAGCGTTGGAAACCCTCCCGCAGCGCTGGTCTCACCTCACCCTGCCCTATCGGGCATCCCTCTCCTTGCTAAGGAGAGGGAAAGATTTTAGCGTAGCTAAAAGCGAGGGTGAGGTGAAAGGCGAGATGTGTGTACACCGTCGCCTTGCTAAGGGGAGCCAGTGCGTTGCGGAGCCAGTGCTGCAGGAGGGTTTCCCTCCGTAGGATAAGAGCGTTGGGGTTCCCAAGGCACGTTTTCGGGGGAAGCTTCCCCCGAAAAGCTGCCGCCCCGTTGTAGCACCTCGCGTGAGGGTGCGCGGTAGCGCGGGTGGGGTATCTGTTGCAAAGAAAGCGACTTCACTTTTTGACAAAGAATCTCTATGATATGACTGGCGTCATTTGACATAAAATAATTAAGCAGGTTTCCCATGCCCACTGTAGCAATTGTCTACTTTTCCGGTACTGGTCATACTCACCTTATGGCTCAAGCTATTGCTGAAGGTGCAAGCAAAGTTGAAGGTACCACTGTTGAGGTTTTGCGGATTGTTGGCGAGCAGATTGTCAATGGCCGTTGGAAGGATGATGCAACAATAGAAAAGCTTAATAATGCTGATGCGATTGTGTTTGGTTCACCAACCTACATGGGTGGTGTTGCAGCTCAACTCAAGGCATTTATTGATGCAGCTAGCGGAATTTGGTTTAAACACGGATGGAAAGACAAAATTGCTGCTGGGTTTACGCACTCTAGTTCTCCCAGTGGCGATAAGCAGGGAACACTCTTATACTTAGCAACAAACGCCGCTCAACACGGTATGATTTGGGTAAACGTGGGAGACTTGTCAAGCTTTTTGTTTGGTAAGGATGATGGAATTAACCGACTTGGTTCATTTTTAGGCGTGATGGGTCAAAGTCAACTTGATATGAGTGGTAAGGAAGCAGAAATAGATGCGGGCGATCGCCTCACCTCAGAACGCTTTGGACAACGCATCGCAGAAATAACAAAACGTTGGGTTAGGTAGAATTGATACAAACAGAGCAAGACTGCTAAGAGTCCTGCTCTATTTTTCAATTCAGTTTAAAAACATCTGCCAGTACACCACCATCTCCTACCAATCTATTCTTTGCCGGAGAATCATAAACTGCCAGTAGTGAAGGTACCCCAGTTATTTCATGAAATAAAGTGATTCCCTCAGCGTGTTCGTCTCTATTTCCATATGGGATATCAAGCACAAACTCTGGATAATTGAGAACATTTTCTTGTAAATCAGCGCCATTCTTCACACGATAAACTTGCACAGGTCCATCCAAATCCATTGTTGGTCCTGCTAAAATCAACAAGTCTTCACCATCTAAAAATAAATCCCGAATTCCTAAACCATTCAAGAAGAGAAAATGCTTCTTGTATCCCTTGCCATCAGCCGTAATATTCTTCAGTCTCAGGAGTCCTGGACCAGAGTTTTCTAACTCTATTTCCAAAATAATAGCCCAACCTCGTAACACAGGTCCACGCAAACCTAGAAAAATTCGGTTTTTACAAACGGCTACCCCTTCCATATCAAAACCATTATCCTTACCCGGAATTGTCGCCTTTACAAAAAAGCCCAAATGTGGATCATCTGCCAAAGCTTCCATAAGTAAGTTACCCTGTTGTGTTACCTCAAGTTTGGCAGCACTTAATTGTACATCAGGATTTTTTGGATGTTCACAGAATGGGAATAATTCACCATCGACTAAAGGAATACGTCCTATGATATAGCGGTTTGGTTCTGATGCGATTTTTGCAAGTCTTTTAATATTTTTATCATCCGAAAATTCAGCTTTAGGTTTTTTGCGTTTGTAGCTGTGAGAACCAATGAACCACAGGTAATAGTCAGCATATGCCAAACCTTCAATATCAATTTCTTCTTCCTCTGGTGCAGGTAAACTGATAAAGCTTGCTACGTGGAATTGTTTATGTTCTGCAAAGTTGGTTGTATCTATAAAAGATAGCCTTTCAATAGTTGAGGTTTCATCCGACCCCAACCATAAGTGCTTCTCAGGTGTGAGCAGCAATGCTGAAAGGTCGTTTCGATGTTCTTTAAAACCATCAGTAAAAGTCAGTAAAAGTTGATTAATTCGAGGTGAGTAGTCCATTGTATATACTCCTGACGATATTTTTTGATTTTTGTTTTTTATGAAACTGAATTTTTAAGTCTTTTATACTATAGATGGCTTAAAGTTACTTAAAAAAATAATTTTTATTAAAAAAAATAAAATTAAAATTTTACAAAACATAGATGGACTTTTCAAAAAATGCTACCATTCAAGAACTTCATTTAGTTAAGTGCTATTATCTAAGGGGTGTCTCAATCAGTATGACATTAGCGACAAAATCAAAAATAAAAACTCTAGGAAACTACGCTTACTCAGCAATTAAAAAACATAGTAAGAAAACTTTAGAATGGGAAACACAAGTCAAGAAAGATAAAGATCCAGAAGCATTGCATCAGATGCGAGTGGGGATGCGCCGACTACGCACAGCTGTCACAAGGTTTTCCCCGGCTGTAGATTTGCCAAAATCAGCTAGTGATAAAAATATCGGTAAAATTGCACGTCGTTTGGGTAACCTCCGGGATTTAGACGTGCTAAAAGAAAGTTTGGAAAATCTTGAGCAATCACATTTACCCCGCAAAGAACAACGATCGCTGCAAACAGCAATGGAAGCTTTAAGCAAACAACGTGAAGAGGCTGTCGTAGAGGTAAAGTCAACATTCAAAAACAATCATTACAAATCTCTTAAACAGAGATTGAAAGAGTGGTTAGACAATCCATTCTATCAACCATTAGCATATTTGCCAATTCAGCAGGTGCTACCAGATTTACTTTTACCAGAAGTTAGTACATTTTTACTGCATCCAGGTTGGCTGATTGGAACACAATTAGAAGGACGAGTAGAAAAAGCTGAAGCGGAAATTATTATACCTAGAAGCTGGAAAGCCGAGAAGGTAGAAGAAGAATTAGCAACAAATGGTGAAGTTCTTCATGATTTGCGCAAACAAGCCAAACGCCTACGCTACCAGATGGAGTTATTTACTGACTTATACGGCGAGTCTTATGCTAATTGTATTGCAGAAGTGAAGAGTATCCAAGAGATATTGGGAGCAATGCAAGATAGCGCGGTTTTAGCTGAGTGGCTTGCAGATGTGTTCAACTCAGAAATAGATTCTAAACTTCCAACTCTTGCTTCAATGTTCGCCCAAAATCGTTATGAACTGTGGCAGCAATGGCAACCCTTACAGCAGCGGTATCTGAAAGCTGAGACAAGACAAAGATTTCATTTAACAATACTACAGCCTGTGTAAGTTTATTTGTTCTAGCCCAGTTCTGGTTTGTTGTTGTGGCTGGCAAATAAGTTGAGGAGTGTCACAATAAGAAATGTAAAACCTTAATTAAGCTTTTAATCTCAAGACATGAAACGTATCGTCTTAATTGCTGGGTTTGAATCATTCAACGCCGACTTGTATCGGAAGGCAGCTTTTTTGGCGACTTCTCGTGTCAGTGAGTTGGATATTTGTGTGTTTAGCGATCGCGACATCACCACCAAACGAACTGAAGTAGAAGCAGCACTAAAAAATGCTGATGTGTTTTTTGGCAGCTTGCTGTTTGATTATGATCAAGTGCTGTGGTTGCGCGATCGCATCTCCCATATCCCCATCCGCCTCGTGTTCGAGTCAGCTTTGGAATTGCTGAGTTTAACCAAGTTGGGCGCTTTCGCCATTGGTGATAAACCCAAAGGAATGCCCAAACCAGTTAAATTCATCTTGGATAAATTCAGCAACGGACGAGAGGAAGATAAACTCGCGGGTTATATTAGCTTTTTAAAAGTAGGACCAAAACTATTGAAATATGTGCCAGTGCAAAAAGTACAAGACTTACGCAACTGGCTAATTATATATGGTTACTGGAATGCTGGTGGACCAGAAAACGTTGCTGCTTTATTCTGGACATTGGCAGAAAAATATTTAAGTCTTAAGGTAGGTGAAATTCCCCCGCCAGTCGAAACCCCGAATATGGGGTTGTTACATCCCGACTATCAAGGATTTTTTGAATCACCACGGGCATACCTGGAATGGTATCAACAGATTACTCCTCGCCCTGCTTATAAAGAGGAGAATATTAGCCCCCCTTTTGAAGGGGGGTTGGGGGGATCTAATTTGAAAGTGGGGTTGGGGGGATCTAAAATTCAAAAACCCGTTGTAGGAATTCTCCTCTATCGCAAGCACGTTATCACCAAACAACCTTACATACCGCAACTCATTCGCAATTTTGAAGAAGCTGGTTTGATACCATTACCCATCTTTATTAATGGTGTAGAAGGTCATGTCGCAGTACGTGATTGGATGACAACCGACTACGAAACCCAACAAAGACAACAAGGAAACGTAGAAATTGCCTCACTTTCTCCAGAAGCAGTCAAGGTTGACGTGATTGTCTCAACGATTGGCTTTCCTCTTGTCGGTGGTCCTGCTGGTTCAATGGAAGCAGGAAGACAAGTTGATGTTGCAAAACGCATCCTTATTGCTAAGAATATACCATATATTGTCGCCGCACCATTGCTGATTCAAGATATTTATTCTTGGACGCGCCAAGGTATTGGAGGATTGCAAAGTGTTGTGTTGTATGCTTTGCCAGAATTGGATGGGGCGATCGACACCGTTCCCCTTGGTGGTTTGGTGGGAGAAAAGATTTATCTGGTTCCCGAACGGGTGCAGCGATTAATTGGGAGAGTGAAAAACTGGGTTGCTTTGCGGCAAAAACCTGTCTCGGAACGAAAGATTGCGATTATTTTGTATGGGTTCCCACCTGGTTATGGTGCTGTGGGAACAGCTGCGTTGTTAAATGTACCAAGAAGTTTACTGAAATTTCTTCAAGCGTTGAAAGACGAGGGATATACTGTTGGGGATTTACCGGAAGATGGAGAAGAGTTGATTCGTCTGGTGAAACAAGCAGATGAACTTTCAGGGGAAGATAAGCAAGATGAAGGAAATATTGTTCCCTCATCAGTTAATGTCCGCACCTTGGAAAAATGGCTGGGATACCTCCGCACATCCAGGATTGAGAAACAATGGAAATCTCTGACGGGTACTGGGATTAAAACTTATGGCGATGAATTTCATATTGGCGGTGTTCAGGTTGGGAATGTTTGGATAGGTGTACAACCACCTTTGGGATTACAAGGTGATCCGATGCGGTTGATGTTTGAACGAGATTTAACTCCTCATCCGCAGTACGCTGCTTTTTACAAATGGTTGCAAAATGAATTTGACGCTGATGCTGTGGTTCATTTTGGAATGCACGGTACTGTAGAATGGTTGCCTGGTTCTCCTTTGGGGAATACGGGTTATTCTTGGTCTGATATTTTGTTGGGAGATTTGCCTAATCTATATATATATGCGGCGAATAATCCTTCGGAATCGATTTTGGCGAAGCGTCGCGGTTATGGGGTGTTGATTTCTCACAATGTTCCACCTTATGGGCGTGCGGGTTTGTATAAGGAGTTGGTGACGCTGCGGGATTTGATTTCGGAGTACCGAGAGGATCCACAGAAGAATTATGTTCTTAAGGAAGCGATTTGTAAGAAGATTGTGGATACGGGTTTGGATGCTGATTGTCCGTTTGAGGATGCGAAGCGGTTGGGGATTGGGTTTACGCCTGAGAATGTTCGGATGTTTAGTGGTCATGCTTTTGATGATTATCTGGTGAAGTTGTACGAGTATTTGCAGGTTTTGGAGAATCGTCTGTTTTCTTCTGGGTTGCATGTTTTGGGGGAAGTTCCAAGTGAGGAGGAGTTGGCGGGGTATTTGGAGGCTTATTTTGGAAACGTTAGCGCAGCGTGTCCGGAGGACATACCGCCAAGACGCCAAGAACGCCAAGAGGAGAAGGAAGAGGAGAAGAGAATTAGAGAGTTGTTGGGACAAAGTACTGATGAGTTGACGAATTTGGTGCGGGGTTTGAATGGGGAGTATATTCCGCCTGCGCCTGGTGGTGATTTGTTAAGGGATGGTGTGGGTGTTTTGCCTACGGGGAGAAATATTCATGCTTTAGATCCTTATCGTATGCCTTCGCCTGCGGCGTTTGCACGGGGACGGGAAATTGGTCAAAAGATTATTGCGCAGCATCTGCAAGAGAATGGGACGTATCCGGAGACTGTGGCGGTGATGTTATGGGGTTTGGATGCGATTAAAACTAAGGGGGAATCTCTTGGTATTTTGTTGGAGTTGGTTGGTGCGGATGCTGTGAAGGAGGGGACGGGGCGAATTGTTCGTTATGAGTTGAAGCCTTTGGCTGAGGTGGGACATCCCCGGATTGATGTGTTGGGGAATTTGTCGGGGATTTTCCGAGATAGTTTTGTGAATGTTATTGAGTTGCTGGATGATTTGTTTGGGCGGGCGGCTGAGGCTGATGAACCTGAGGATAAAAATTATATCAGAAAACATGCTTTGGCTTTGAAGGCGCAAGGGGTGGAGAATGTCTCGGCGAGGTTGTTTTCTAATCCTGCTGGTGATTTTGGTTCTTTGGTGAATGACCGAGTGGTTGATAGTAATTGGGAATCTGGGGATGAGTTGGGGGATACTTGGCAAGGTCGCAATGTGTTTAGTTATGGTAGGCAAGATAAAGGTCAAGCAAGACCAGAAGTACTGACTCAACTTTTGCAAACAAGCGATCGCATTGTCCAAGAAATTGATTCTGTGGAATACGGTTTGACTGATATTCAAGAATATTATGCCAATACTGGTGGGTTGAAGAAAGCGGCGGAAAAACAACGCGGGAAAAAAGTAACAACTAGTTTTGTGGAAAGTTTCTCGAAGGATACGACTCCCCGAAATTTGGATGATTTGTTGCGGATGGAGTATCGCAGCAAGTTGCTAAATCCGAAATGGGCGGAGGCGATGGCGAATCAGGGTTCGGGTGGTGCTTATGAGATTTCTCAACGCATGACGGCGTTGATTGGTTGGGGCGGTACTGCGGATTTTACTGATAATTGGGTCTATGACCAAGCAGCCGATACTTATGCTTTAGATGCAGAGATGGCGGAGAAATTGCAGAAGGCGAATCCGGAAGCTTTCCGTAATCTTGTGGGGAGGATGTTGGAGGCGCATGGGCGTGGTTTTTGGCAAGCTGGTGAGGAGAAGTTACAGAAGTTACGCGAGTTGTATGAGTTGACGGATGAGGAATTGGAAGGGGTGACGGTTTAGACAGGTAGGGTGGGTAAGCCGAGAGTACGGTACCCCACAAACTCACCTCTTTTGAGGCTATTATGTCTTCAAATGATTACACTTTCGGAGTCGGACAGCAAATTATATGGAAAACTCTTTCACTGCAATATTTGAAAAAGTCGATGACTGGTATATTGGCTACGTCCAAGAGTTATCTGGCGCAAATGTCCAAGAAAGAACTTTGGAAGAAGCAAGGGAAAGCCTGCGGGAAGCTGTTGAGCTAATTATATTATCAAATCGAGAACTTGCAGAGCAACAACTCTCTGGTAGAAATGTTGTGCGTGAAAAGATTACAGTCAAAATATCGTGAAGAGACGAGAACTGATTCGCCATCTGGAAGCTAACGGTTGTCTTTTGCTTCGAGAGGGTGGAAAACACACCATTTACTACAATCCATCAAACAATAGAACATCAGCAGTTCCAAGACTTACCGAGATAGTTGATATTTTGGCTGTGAAAATTTGTAAAGATTTGGAGATACCTCCACCCTAGCAATATTGATAGCTGGTAAGTTGAATGACTTAACTATTAAAGGTAGATTGGAGCGATCGCCTAATATCTCGTCAGACGCTAAGTAACTTTTACTAAATTCAAAAATGGCACAGAAGTTGCTTTAACCAACTGCATATCCTGTATGGGGACGAACATTCGCTGGATGAAATCCTAACACAATCCTATCTTTGGGAATTCCTGCAGCTACTAATTCATAGGTAACGCCATCTTCTGTATCGTCCCGTTGCACCCATACCTTGTCATCAATAATGTCAATATGGACTAAACAACCGTGAATTCGCTTAACACCATCCCATCCCAACGTAATGAGTAAATAGCTATCATTTTCACTATCGAAGACTGTTTTACACTGAATGTCTCCGTGCGAGTAAGGAATCTGTGTATATGGAATTAATACGTCTTTAATAATGTGTCGATAAGTATCTAAGGTATCCATTGCACAATCGTCTCACTGTCAGGATTGAACACGACTAGATAGAGATTCTCTGCCTCTATCAAAAGTTTACCAATTGGTTCCTCAAACAAAGCTGTAAATACATTGTCGCGCACCGCCAAATACAATGTCCTTTCAGGTTCAATACGTTGAATCACAGCCCGGTACATGACAAATCCGCCAATAGCATCTTTTAAGTCTTGCATTTGGGAGGGACTCACAAAACTTTTAATTTCCACAGCTATCTTTTTATTTCCCTGTTCTGCAGCTAGCAGTTGTTGTGCTCCTAAATCCACATACATATCTTTCTGCCCCCATTTTAAATGCAAAGGGTCGTCTGTAATTGTCCAGCTGTCTTTAAGCAAAGCATTTTTAACAGCATCATGATAGATATCTCTTGCTGGCATATAAAAACTAAGGTAATGATTGGATTTTATCCGGATAGATTTCTGACTGGTATGTATAAAAAGAAGAACTCATGAAAGATTTCTATTATACTCCGAATCATGATGTTCCTCAGTAAAACCCACTTCTCAACTCTTATCAGCAGGAACCATAACACATGGAATATCTTACCACTCATCTTGAAGACGCATGGCGCGATTTATGGCAAGTTTTCGGCACCAGAGAATCCTGGACATCTGAGAAAGCTAAGTGCAAAGATATACAACAGAGACTCTCATACTTCAACTCTCTTCATTCGGACGATCCGGACTCTATTGATGATGTTATTCAAGCTTTATCAAGAGGATTTTATCTGATTAAATCTGCACTAGAATGGTACGAACCTGCTGTAGGTCATAAATCAACTGACCAACTAAATGATATACATAAGGCGCGTGGTATCCAGTGGCGACTTGTGATGGCATACAATGGATTTGAGATGATTACAAATACGCTACTCATTAACGAAAAATATCTAACCCCAGAAACTATCAAATCTTTTACAAATAAATGTCATTTACCAGACTACAGTTCATTAAACCCGCCAGTGGCTACAAGGGTGAATCTTGAAAAATGGCTCAACAAACCATCTTTGGAAAAAAAGAGTGCGCTCGCTGATTTTCTCAGTGTTGGAAATGGAGATAAAACAATCATCGAAGAATGGATTGTGAAATCTACTCCCGTATCTACCTGGGTAGATGCAGTCAGACTTACTAAAGCTATTAGGAATGCGACTGCTCATGGTGCACTCTCACCAAGTAAAGTGAATCAATGGGGACTTCAAAAGCCACTGCTGACTTTATCCAATAATCTTGGAGAAATTGTTGTGGCTAGTATATTGAAGCTAGTTTATCAACAGAGTTATGTTCACTAACCCACTTTCGCAGCAGCATCTACGCCATCGCTGATAAGATGACCATCTTCCATATAAATAATGCGATCGGCTATATCAAGAATGCGGTTATCGTGAGTCACTAGCAAAATTGTACAGCCTTGTTCTTTCGCTAACTTCTGCATCAATTCCACGACATCACGCCCAGATTTTTTATCGAGTGCTGCTGTGGGTTCATCTGCTAGAACTATTTTTGGTTGACTGATGAGGGCGCGGGCGATCGCCACTCTTTGCTTTTGTCCACCCGATAAACTGTCTGGATAGTAATCTGCACGATTTCCCAAACCTACACTCTCCAACATGCTAATAGCTTTAGCGTCCATATCCTGATTTAAAAACTCGTCATGCAACTCTAACGACATCCGCACATTTTCCTTAGCTGTTAGAAATGTCATCAGGTTATGCGCTTGGAAAATATAACCAATTTGACGGCGAACGTCCCGCAGCTGCTTCTTACTCGCACTACACATTTGTTGTCCTAGAATTTTCAAACTTCCTTCTTGGGCAGAACGTAGTCCTCCCATAAGAGTTAACAAAGTTGTTTTTCCTGAACCGGAAGGTCCAGTCATAATGATAATATCCCCAGAGTAAATATCTAAGTTGATATCAAATAATGCTTGTTTGCGAAGCGTACCTTCACCAAAGTAATGATTCAGATTTTGGGCAGAGATAACGGGTTCAGTTGTTACTATATGCATCGGGTTATGAGAAGAAGTTATTTTTTTCATAGTCTTATTTTTCTAGGTTATTATTATTGACTAACTACCTAAGATGTGCGTAAAAATTCATCAGAAAATCTCAACCTGCCAACAAGCGCAGGTGGAATTTGAGTAAAGTTAGACCAACTGTAAAAGCAACTATTAGAAGAATGTTCAGCCCCAAAAGCAGGTTCTTCCAAACCATCAAGTACAAACCCAACACGGAATGCTGCACCTAACAGAACGTGCAATGGTCGATGAAAGTACAATTGCGGTTTTGGTTGATTTTCAATTGCTAATCCTTTTGTGGTACTAGGTTGTAAATATCCAGACACTTTGACTGAGTATTCCTTCACCAGTTGACCTTCGCAATCCTTAACTTCTGCAACCATACTGGTATGTGTACTATTGAAGCAAGGATGCATGACGGCAAAGACAAAGCAGCCTCCAGGACGCAACAACTTTGTGAGTGCCCGTAGGAGAGGGTCAATTTCTGCCATGTCCATGAGTACCATTGCGGATACAGCAGCATCAAAGGAACGTTCTCCCAGCTTAAGTAAAGCTGTCTGATCGGTGGCGTCAAGGACGTGATACTCAATTGATGTCTCATGCTTTTGAGTTCTTTTGCGGGCACAAGTAATCATCTGTTCGGCAAAATCTATTCCGACGACATGTGCGCCCAAGCTAGCTAATCTGCGAGTTGTCAGCCCAGTTCCACAGCCTATGTCTAAAATGCGGCTACCTGGTTTTATCTCCAGCAGTCTCTCCATTGCAGGACGAATCAGCAGTTGATGAAAGTCGTTTCCGTCATCACCCATGCGGGCGTCCCACACACTAGCGTTGGTATTCCACGCATCACGAGTTTCATTGTTCAATACATTTGTTGAGTCATTTGCCATTGATATACTCCCAGGACATTTGTGTGATCACTTATATCAAATCCGTTTATATCACAATTTATTTCTCCTTCCTCTTTCTCTGCGTACTCTGCGTCCACCGCGAACTTTGCGGGAGGAACATCCACACGGCAAATTCGCTCTCTGCGGTTTTTTAATCATTTATTACTCACTAAAATACATCTGCAGGATCTGCAGATTGTAACTTCCTCATTGCAACTGCCCCAGAAAAAGTACACATGACTATCGTTATGATAAACACAGTAATTGCACGAGTTAGTGTCATAGCAATAGGTAGCAAAGTTGCTGCATAAGTGACCTGGTAAAGTGCGATCGCAATCAAAAATCCAGGCACATAACCCAACGCTGCCAAAAGTAATGCTTCTTGAAACAAAACACCCAAAAGATAGCCGTCACTATATCCCATTGCCTTCAACGTGGCATACTCTGGTAAATGGTCGGAAACATCACTGTAAAGAATCTGGTACACAATCACGATTCCTACAATAAACCCCACAATCACACCCAGTCCAAAAATAAATCCAATCGTTCCTTGGCTTTCCCAGTAGTACTTTTCTACCCCTGCAAAACCTTCTAGTGTTAAAACTCGTACATCTGGTGATAATTCTTTAGCAAGCTGTTTTTCAACTTGAGTCGGATTAAAACCAGGTTTAAGCTTAATCAAACCGACTTCTATCTGATTGGGTTGACGTTCGGGAAACAATTTCAGAAATGTTGAATCACTCGTGATCACATTACCATCAGCAGCAAATGAACTACCAATAGTAAACAATCCGGTGACTTGAACATTCTGGCGATTGAGTTCTACTTCTAGGGTTCCATGCTTTTGTACAGCATCAGCAACAGCCCCATACTCCGGACGTCCAGCACGATCAAATAATACTCTATTCAAGAGTTGTAACTGTGTTGCATTTTGCTTCACCTCTGGCAAATTCAAGCCTGGGGCTTCTGGATCAATTCCCCAAATCAAAATGGCGCGGTTAATCCGAGTTTCTGGATTTTTCCATTGTCCTAAACTGATGTAAACAGAACTCACCGACTGAACGCCTTCATGACTCAATGCTTGATAAAGTCGTTCACGAGAAAAGCTTTTGACTGAAAAAAGGGTTTGGAGTTGAGGATTTGTCATTACCAAATCTGCCTCAAGTAAGCTATGAGGCTTTGTCGCACTGTCAAAGAGTGCATCTTGAAACCCCATTTGCAGAAATATCAGCATATCTGCAAAGGCAATACCTGCCACTGCTACCGCCAGACGAGTTTTTTCTTTCATCACTTGTCGCAATGCTAGCGGCGTTCTACGAAGCCATTTACCAAACATTTTAAAAAACTCCTTAAGGCTTAGATTCCCGACAACTTCTTCAAGAAATCGGGAATCTTGTTATTCACTGTTGTTTCTTCAAGCTTGCGTTGTCTCATTAACAGAAATAAAGGTAGTCCCAGCGAAACACCAACAAGCAAATTACTCGCAATATAAATCCACAGATTTTTCATTCCAAGACGTGAACCTTCCCAATAGACAAATACCCACAAAACTAATGATGAGACAATTAAATCCATACCAAAAAATGCAGAAATTCGGTTAACAAAAAGTTGCTCTAAGAAGAGGTTTATATCCAGTCCATTTTCTATAAGAAAGGGAACAAATTGTGAGTAAGGTAAAATAGTACCTACAATGCAAAGAATTAAGTATATAGTTTTCAGCATTTTCACACCCTCTTTGGTTGGTTTAAAAAATCATGTCATTCATCAGCGATAGAACGCTTGCAAAGTCAATTTTGAAGTAAGCCATTAAAAAACGAATTTTTTCTCTGTTTCTTTTGACACCGTTTAAGTACGTGAGTCTCAAAGCTGTAATTGTCAAAGTCGCCCAGGGATAAGTTCTCCTGAGAATCCAAATGCGGGAAGTTTTGCAAAGCATTTTGTAGAAATCTCCTTCTTTCCATACCAACCTATAACGAACATCCGTTATATTTACTGCTAAATAAAATTTACAGTTCAATTTGTGTCTGAACTTGTAAGTTAGTTAAACCTGCAACTCGCTTGCTATCTTCTGGTGTGAGGCGAACCTTCACTTCAATAACTCGCTTATCTAGATTTTCTCCAGGCTGGTTGCTGAAAACTTTTTGTTGATTAACTTGCAAGCCAACCAGCGAAACAACTCCCCGCAGTTCTCCGTTAAAAGCTTGACTTGTGACAATAGCTTTTTGTCCGGTTTTCACTTTACCAATATCAGATTGATAAACTTCTGCGACAGCAACCATTTGGTTCGTTTGTGCTAAATCCAGAATGCCAGAGTCACTCATCTTTTCTCCAACTCGCGTATGGATTTTGAGTATCTGTCCTGCTGTTGGTGCTTTGATGTAAGCTTGTTTCAACTCAGTTTGGGCGCGTTTGACAGCTGCGACAGCATTATCAACTTCCGCTTGCGCCGCTTGCACATCCACGGGACGAATTTCAACAATCTTATTCAGGGTGGCGTCAGCTTCCCTAATTTGCTTGACACCAGTCGCGTTAATTCTTTGCAGCGCGACTTTCGCTTCACGAACTTGTTTGCTACCAGTGGCGTTGATTCTGTTGAGAATTGCTTTCGCTTCGTTCAGTTGTTGTTGTGCGGTTTCAAAACTCAGGCGTTTGCTATCAAATGAGGAACTAGAAATTGCTCCTTGTTTGTATAACTGCTCATAACGCCTATACTCAGCTTGAGCATTATTGAGTTCCGCTTGATTTTTCCGAATTGCTGCCTCTTGCGCTATTCTGTCACCTTCCCATTGCGCTTGTAGTCGATCAATCGTTTCCTCTTGAGAAATTCTATCACCTTGTAACTGCGCTTGCAAGCGCTCAACTGTTGCTTTTTGAGCAACGATTTCTCCAGATTTCGCTCCTGCTTTTACCTGTGTGAGTTTCGCTTGGGCTACTTTAACTTGCTCTTGTGCTTGTTGGAGGGCGTCTTGCAGTTTATCTCGTGAATCGAGAATTGCAACAACTTGTCCGGCTTTGACTTGTTGACTTTCTTTGACGAGTAGTTGAGTGATGCGATCGCCATCCAACGCCAAAGGTGCAGACAGTTTAATCACCTCAGCTTCTGGTTCGAGTCGTCCTAATGCTGTCACTTTTTTTACTGGAGGAGCAGTTTCCACAGGTGCAGGTTTTTGACTGAAAACTCCATATTGAGAAATGCCATAATAAGCAATTCCACCTGTAATTGCAGTCGCACCTACGACTAGCCCAATTAACCATCGGTTTGTTGGTTTAGAGAATTCTTTAAAAGTCGTCATATCCTTCCTCCGCAATTCATCGTTATAAGTTTTATCCGACAGTTATTTTTCTAAATATGCTGTTAGCATCTTGCTTAATAAAGAAAATTGTTCAGTAAAAGAAACCGCTTTATTATCCATCAAGCGTTCAAAGATTAAGCCATCAATCAGACTCAATAGAAACCAAGTCAGTGCGGGATCTTGAATGCCCAAAATATCATAAACTGCCTTTTCATATCGCTCTGTTGCACGTTTAAACGTACCACGAACCTGCATATCCTTTGAGTCTTGATGCTGACAAAAATCAACCTGTAAATAAATCCACTTAATATAATAGTCTTCGTTTTTAGCTAAAAATTTACCTAAAGCTTCTAGCCGTTCTTGTAAAGTTTGTATTCCTTCCAATTCAGCCTTCGCCATCAACACATCTTGCTCACATATATCTTCCACTAATTGCTCAAATAACACCTGTTTACTAGGGAAGTAGTGATATAGCGTTCCAGTAGAAACACTTAAGCCCTCAGCAATTTGGCGCATGGTAATTGCTGAGTAGCCTTTCTGGGCAAATAAATCAAAGCACTTACTGAGGAGTTCCTTGCGGTATTGGTCATGGTCAACAATCTTTGGCATTTTTTCACATATTTTAGATCGAACATTCGTTATTTATAATAATCTATCATTGCTTCTGGCTTGTCAAGCTTTAGACTTGAGGAAGAATGCAGAGTCTCCCCAGGAAAAGGGACAAACTCGTTTTAGCTAGCATAAGTGGGTAGATTGGAGCCAAATTTATGACTTTGGTAATAGTTAGAGCGTGACTTTTGTCTCATTTGGGTGGCATTTCTAACTTTTAATATAAGAACATTGAGTACAGACCAATTCCAATCTCACAGAATCCAGATTTCGCGATCCATAAAACTAGTCAATCAAAATCAGTTATTGTAATGAATAATTCAAAAGTTCGCATTTCTAGAGACATTGCTGCGGATGTTTTTGCGCTTGCTGCCGAATCGTATACAAAAGAAAGTCAGGATTATTCCTTAGAAGAACTGATACAGGCTGGGGCAGAAGTAGAAATTCCCCCAGAGTTTATTGTACGAGCTGTACAGCAAATTAAAGCAAAGCAAATCCAAGCTCGCGAACGACAACAAAAATTAAAGTTAATTTTCATTAGTGGTAGTGCAGGAGCTGCACTGATGCTTTTCGGTGTTTTGGTTTACAACATGATCACGAGTCAATTTACACACACTCGGCGTTCCCCAGAACATCGTTTCCACGCTGCTCGCTTTTCGACAGATGAAGATCCAAATCGATTTCCACCACAGCACTTCCGACATCACAGGCATAACAGACAACACATAACAAATGTAACAGGAGAAGTGCAACAGTATCTTTTTAATCCAGAAGGACAGGCAGATGGACTGTTACTCAACAATGGGTTACAGGTGAAATTTCCTCCTTTTATGGGAGATAGTTTGATGGCGACAGTTTCCCCAGGAACTCAAATCACTGTTTCAGGAACTTCTGGTTTTCCCAGCCGTTTTGGTCAGGAAATTAGAGCAAGAAGCATCACCAATCCTCAAACAGGACAGACTTTAATGCCACAAACTTCTCCAATACTCCCTCAACCGCCCAACTCTGGCAACTATGGTAATGTATCTGTAGAAGGAAGTGCTCAAAACTGGTTGGTGGGATACCGAGGAAATATTAATGGTGTTGTCCTTTCTAATGGGGCTGTTGTCAGGTTTCCACGCTCTGCAAGCCATCAACTAGACAGCATCGCGAATGTAGGAGACAAAGTCCAAGCGGAGGGATTTGGGACTCGTAATGATTCTGGCCAGACTGTAGAAGCGACAACACTAACGATAAATGGGCAATCTGTGCCTTTGGAACCACAAAATCGATACTTAAGATAAAAGTCTCCAAAAATTAACCACAGTTTCATCAGGGTTCGGGACTCATTTTTGGAGATATTTTTTGCCTCATGAAACAATCACGCTGCACAGATTACGAAGCACAATAGAAATAAGTTGTCATATATAAATGGTGCCATCTGACCTATGCAGCAGTCTAACAAGAGCGAACATCAAGATTTTCTGCGACAGCTTGCTACCCTGGCTGCGATCGTTGGCGCTTTTGTAGTTAACGTCCTGTCGAACATCTTTCCGTTAAATGGACTCAGCATTGGTGAAATTTCTAATACTCTGTTCAAGAACGTACTAATTATTCCTGCTAATTACGCCTTTGCAATTTGGGGATTGATTTATCTTGGTCTGTTTGCTTTCGGAATCTACCAAGTTCTACCAAATCAGAGACATGATTTTGATTTACGTAAAACAGGTTACTTGCTAGTAGTTGCTTGCTTTGCTCAAAGTCTCTGGGTTTATCTGTTTCTTTCCCGGCTTTTTTCACTTTCCGTTGTAGCTATGCTGGGAATTTTACTGCCTCTGATTGTTATATATATAAGATTAGGAATTGGGACAAATTCTGTATCTCGTATCAAGAAGTGGTGCGTCCACTTTCCTATTAGTATTTATCTAGCGTGGATTAGTGTCGCAACCATCGTGAATGTGGCTTGTGCGCTGTCTTTTGTGGGCTGGAATGGCTGGGGAATTTCTGCTGAAGTCTGGACAGTTATTATGTTGCTAATTGCAGCAGCACTTGCTATATTCATAGCTGTTCAGCGCCGAGACGTGGCTTATACAGGAGTGGTGGTTTGGGCAATGATAGCGATTGCTCTCAAACAGTGGAACAATCCTACTTTGAGAATACTAGCTTTGGCATGTGCAGCTGTTCTTGTGTTACTAATTGTTGTAAAAAATTCCCGTACTCAGCTTTTGAACGGTTGAATAGTGTCATCAGGATGAGCAAATTGCTAGTCTAGAAGTCCGGTATTTTCGCTTTCAATATCTTTGACACGAAAGATTGAAGTAAGTGTCAGCGCCGGCTAAAAAGCGCGATGGTGCGGAGCACCCGCCTGAGCGCAAAGCGCACGCTCCGCGAACGGCGATCGCCCCAACAAAGCAGTCATCACATTGCCAATTATTAGATATGATGATCAGCACGTAGTCCGATATTCACGTAGCTAGGGGAGTGTCAATTGGGTACTATTGGGGAGTTTAATTGTGCTTTTGCTAAAACACTTCTTGAAACGATAACAAACAGATAATGCTAGTCTCACGTCTGCATAGATTTTTTACTGCTCCGATAGACAAATTATCTGCTTCTGAACACTTGAGAACCTCTACATCAGTTATATTTTGGTTTGGTCTGAGCCTATCGTTTGCATTTTTTTATGGTATTTTAGGGCTTCTGAAAGCTGTCAGAAATGAATACGTTGTCCAGGATGATGCGCGGGAGTATGTGTTTTGGATGCAGCGGTTTATAGATCCTGAACTACTGCCTCATGATTTGATTGCAGATTACTTTAAATCCATCACACCACCTGGATTTGCTACTGTTTACCAGTTGATGGCAAGTCTAAATATTAATCCACTTTTACTCAGTAAAATTTTACCAATCGTATTGAGCTTGATTGCCACCGCCTACTGTTTTGGCGTTTGCCTCCAGATTTTTCCAGTGCCCATGGCTGGATTTATCGCTACATTCCTCCTAAATCAAAGTCTTTGGTTCCAGGATGACTTGGTTTCTGCCACACCTAGATCTTTTGTATATCCATTGTTTTTAGCATTTTTGTACTATATGCTACGTACATCTTGGCTAGCCGTGTGCGTAACACTCGTTCTGCAAGGGCTTATTTATCCTGTATTTATATTTATTTCAGAAGGAATTTTGTTCCTACGGTTATGGAACTGGAAGTATTGGTCACCCCGGCTTCAGCAGAAGCACAGTAGCTTATTGTTGTGTGTAGCTGTTTTGGGGCTAGGCTTTCTCGCAATCTTGCCTTATGCCTTAGTTTCCTCTGAGTTTAGTCCAGTTGTCACCGCTACACAAGCCAGAGCAATGCCAGAGTTCTGGCCGGGAGGACGACATCCTTTTTTTGACGACAACTCTTGGAGGTTTTGGCTAATTGGACAACATAGTGGTATTCTGCCGCCGTTATTACCTCCTTTGATTTGGGTTGGGTTGTTGTTGCCAATAGTGCTGCAAAATGTGTCTTGCTTTCCATTGGTTAAGCAAGTCAAAAGCGAGGTTATAGTTTTATCTCAAATCGTGTTGGTATCCTTATGTCTATTTTTTGCGGCTCATGCTTTGCTACTAAAACTATTTTTTCCTACCCGATATACAAGTCATACTTTGCGAATTGTCATGGCGCTTGCTGCTGGAATAATGTTAACCCTAATACTGGATGCACTCTTTCGGGCTTGTGAGAAAATGACAGAATCGAGTCTCCGAAGAAAAAGATTCTGGATACTCGTATTAATGGTAACATTAGGAGCAACGCTCGTACTATACCCTAATTTTTCAAATAGCTTTCCAAAAACGAATTATAGAGTGTCTAACGAGTCTGGTTTGTATAAATTTTTTCAGGCGCAACCGAAAAACATTCTTATTGCTACCCTGTCTGATGAAGCTAATAATATCCCGACGTTTGCCCAACGATCTATTTTAGTCGGTAAAGAATACGCACTTCCTTTCCATCTAGGCTACTACCGTCAGATTCACCAACGAAGCATTGATTTGATTCATGCTCAGTACAGTGATAACTTATTAGCAGCACGACAGTTGATTCAGAAGTATGGGATAACTTTCTGGCTGTTGGATCGCGCAGCGTTTACACCTGATTATTTGAGCGGCAAAAGCTGGCTTAGAAGTTTTCAGCCAGCGTTTACAGAGGCTTTAAACAGCTTGGAACAGGGAACAGTTCCGGCACTTGTAATGCTAACAAAACGCTGTTCTGTGTTCGAGACTAAGAGTATGGTTGTGTTGGAAGCAGACTGTATTACTCATGGGCTACAGCAATAATTACCAATTCTTGTGATTGTCATACTGAATCACTGATTTGGCTGAAACACTCCCACAGACGCGCTTCGCGATCGCTCTCAATCTGTTCCCTGTTTCCTGTTAAGCGCGATGCACTGAGCTTGTCGAAGCGTTCCCTAGCTCAACTAGTAAATTCATAAACAAAACCGAATTCCTGATAAAATACCACTGATGAACCTAGAAGCCGGACAAATTATTCGGGTACGCTCCCGCCAGTATCTTGTAGAAGATGTCGTTCCTGGACTGTCTGTTGAGGAAGACACCTTAGTTCGTCTTTCGTGTCTGAACGACGATGCATTGGGAGAGTCCCTAGAAGTTCTCTGGGAACGGGAAATTGATGCTCAGTACATAGGTGCAACTAATTGGGATTTAGTCGCCAGCCGGGGTTTTGATGATGCACGGCTGTTTTCTGCGTATCTGCACACACTCCGTTGGAACTGCGTTACTTCTTGTGATCCAAAATTGTTTCAAGCACCTTACAGCGCTGGTATTGAAGTCAAGGCTTATCAGCTTGAGCCATTATAATTTATAATTATTGGGAGGCAGAGCCTCTTGTAGGGTATTCCCATGCGGAGCATAGGAACGAGAAATCTATAAATTTCTCTTTAGCTGACATAACATATTTGTTTGCTCTGTTTGGGCGTTCTATCTATAATATTATCTACCTTCTCAAGCTGTGCAACTTGACACGCCTAATTATCTGACGCTTATCTATATAATTTTAGAAGTTATGAATTGACACTTGACAAAACTTTCGTCAACATAAGAAATACAGTTGATTGCTTGCTGTACCTCTAGTAAACGGCGATACACCATGCCAGCCACTACTCCAGCCGAAGTGCGTTCGCACATAACGAATGCCCTGCAACTTGACTTAGTAGGACCAACACTCAATGATACCACCTACGCTCGCGAAGTCCTGACGCAGCCAGCTTCTAAGTGGTATCTCGCTGGCTTTCTGGTACCTTTTGGTGCACCGCCTGAAGTGCGTTCTGATGACACAAGCAATGATGAGATTGTCCAAATTACTGGAGTTTAGACTAAAGGCGATCGCTCAGAAAATAACACCTACAGAATTGTGAGTCAAAAAAAATACGCACAAGAGCGGAAATAGAAACTTTCCTGAAAAGAAAAAGTGGTCAGCCATGTTGAACTGACCACCAGATGGTCAATGCTGATAAAAGGAAAAAAGTACCACATTGACCATGCCATTTGATAAGCTTAAACAATTCCGCACTAAAGCGTATACGATTCTAAGTAAAGCCAAAGATGCTTTATTTGACCTAATGGATGCAGTGTTAGTGACACGTAGTGTTTACTCGTTTGTGTAACTCTCCGTATCTCCAGTATTTTAACGACAGTGGTCTAGTATCTACGAGGCTTTAGAAGACGGCAATCCACCAAGAGAAGAATTGATGAAGTTGTATATAAAACAACTTTCCCAAACAGAACAAATCCTCTTAGCAGGAGATCATACGGCTTGGCCAAGACTTGATGCGGTGACATTAAAAGAGCGTACTTACGAACATCAAGCTCAACCAATGTCAGGGGCGAAGCCTGTGAGAGTGGGGCAAGGTTACAGCACCATCGCTATTGTTCCACAGAAACAGCTAGCTCAGCCGAAGGCGGCTAGCTTGTAGTTCATGGCTAATGCACAAATAACTCACTACCTCTAGACATTTAGAAATACCTCGTTAGTCTGAGCAAATCCTACATTATAAAAACTTATAATAACTTCGATAAAAAGTGAATACAAAAAGATCGCAAGTTATGACTTGACTGACAAATGAGTGATAAATATCTGCTCAAACTGTATATTACAGGATACACGCCCCGGTCCCAACGAGCGATATCCAATTTGATTCAGTTGTGCGAGTCACATCTGCGCAATAGACATGAGATAGTAATTATAGATGTACTGGAGCAACCCCAAGTTGCTGAAGCTGAGAAAATTTTAGTAACCCCAACTTTAATTAAGGAATTTCCCTTACCAAAGATACGAATTATTGGTGATCTATCAAATACACACACAGTATTGTTAGGGCTTAATATTCCCTATAAGCAGTAAAATACATTAAGAATACTAATCCCTGCTATTGGATTTTTTAATATAAAAGTTTAAATTTCACCAAATGAATCAAGAAAAAGAACAAGATTTGGTTGAGAAGCTGATCACTGGAATTCCTGGCTTTGACATATTATCTGAAGGTGGATTACCCAAGTCACGAGTCACATTAGTAGTTGGTACCGCAGGTAGTGGTAAGACTGTATTTGCATCTCAGTACCTTGCACAGGGAATTGAACGGGGCGAGAATGGGGTGTTTGTGACTTTTGAAGAAACTCCCCAGCGTATACGAAAAAATATGCGAGGCTTTGGCTGGGATATCCGCAAATGGGAAGAGGAAGGCAAATGGGCGTTTGTTGATGCTTCTCGCCAACCTGGAGAAAAGCCTTTGGTGAGTGGAGAATACGACTTTGATTCTCTTGTTGCTCGGATTAAGTATGCCATCAATCAGGTAGGTGCAGCACGAGTCTCAATGGATTGTCTGGGAGCAATGTTTACTTATTTACCTGATAAAGCTCAAGTTCGCAATGACTTATTCATGATTGGTTCAGTTTTGGAACAAATTGAAAGTACGGTTGTGGTGACATCTGAACGCAATCAAGACTACGGTGATATTAGCACTTACGGTGTTGAGGAGTTTGTCGCTGACAATGTGATTATTCTGCGGAATGTTATATTCCAGCAGAAGCGCCGACGAACTATAGAAATTCTTAAGTATAGAGGTAGTTCTCACAAGCAGGGAGAATTTCCTTTTTCAATTGTTGCTGACAGAGGGATTGTGATTCTTCCCCTGTCTAGAACAGAAACAACAGAAGAAAGCACAACTGATATCCGTATAACTTCTGGTGTTCCCGAATTGGATGGTATGTGTGACGGTGGTTTTTTTAAAAATTCTATTATTCTTGTGTCAGGAGCTACAGGTACAGGCAAAACTTTGGTATCAACTCAGTTTATTGCAGCGGGGGTTAATAATAACGAACGTTGCTTATTGTTTGCTTTTGAGGAAAACCGAGAACTGATTTTGAGAAATGCGCTGGGGTGGAGTGTTGACTTCCGACAAATGGAACGGGATGGGCAATTGAAATTTGTATGTCGCAATCCAGAGGCACATCCACTAGAGTATCACCTGATCAAAATGCAAGAAATGATTGAGGAATTTCAACCGCATCGGGTAGCAATTGATAGTCTCTCAGCATTGGAGTGGGTTTCTAGTACAGAAGAGTTTCGGCAATTTCTTGTTGGTCTAAATTCAATGATTCGAGAACGTAAAATGACAGCACTGTACACCTCCACAACTCCGATGAGTCTTGTTAGTAGTACCTCAACTTCCGAAAATCATATCTCTATCACTACTGATGTCATTATATTACTACGATATGTTGAAATTTATGGAGAAATTCGCAGAGGAATAGCAGTGATAAAAATGCGCGGATCACAGCACGATAAACAAATCCGAGAGTTTACAATTGATAATCGGGGCATGCACATCGGCAAACCATTTCGCAACATCACTGGCATTTTGATTGGTAATCCTATCTCTGGTTTTTACAAACCAAAATGAGTAAAACAGTTATCAGTTATCAGTTATCAGTTATCAGGTAGGAAACGGACAAAGTCCACCCCTTGTTCACTGTTCACTGTTAAGCGTTCCCTGGTGAATACCTCTTTTTCTTCTCTTTCTACAGGAAGAGTAGTAAACATAAGTCTTTGGGTGATATTGTGCGGCACCATTAGCGATTAATATTAAATTATATTAATCACCCGTTTACGAAAACCTGTTAAAAGTGGATAACAAATGTACTATATTATTTTTATTAAACTCGCCCCAATCTACAGAAAATATCCTCGCTGTGATGAATGGAGCTGGTTTTACAGTTGATTATAAGTGTGTAGCAACAAAAGTTGATTACCTTACTTATCTCAATTGTGGTTGCGATGCGATCGTTGCTGAAGACAGTTTAAAAGATTTAGACGCCTTGGAAGCATTGCAAGAAATGCACGCGCAGGGGTTGAACATTCCTTTTGTGATTATTAATGGTACGGATAGCGCATTTATTGCGGTAAGATGTATAAAGGCAGGAGCAACAGACTACCTATCCAAAGATGAACTGGCACGGCTTCCTGAAATTATAAAACAGGTTCTTGGGGAGAAAACACAATCGTCCCAATTGCATAAGGAAGATTTAAGACAAGAGCTGCAAGAACAGACAGCAGAACTAGGAAGACAAAAACAGCACTCCCAACAAGTGGAAGCAACACTGCAAAAGGTTGAGCTACAGTTACAAACGCTGATTACCAAAAATGCTGACGGTATAGTGGTTGTAGATCGAGGTGGTATTGTGCGTTTTATTAACCCAGCAGCACTAAATCTATTTGCCTGCAAGCAAGAAGAATTATTGGGTGAGTTATTTGGCTTTCCAGTTGTTGGTGGGGATAATACAGAGGTCGATATTTACCCATATAGATGTAACACAGAACGCACCGCAGCAAAGGATAGTCTCGAAAAAATTGCCCAAATGCGCGTGGTAGAAATTGAGTGGCAAGGAGAAGCTGCTTATCTTGTTTCTTTAAGAGATATCACTGAACGCAAGCGAGCGGAAGATGAGCGCAATAAACTTTTAGAAGAGGCTCAAGCAGCAAACCGCATAAAAGATGAGTTTCTTGCTGTTCTTTCTCATGAATTGCGAACACCTTTAAATCCAATACTCGGGTGGGTGAAACTTTTACGCAGTGGTAAGCTTAATGATAACAAGAAAGAGCAGGCACTGGAAACTATCGAGCGTAACGCGAGTTTACAGGTGCAACTGATCAATGACTTGCTAAGTGTATCTAAAATTTTGCGTGGGAAGCTAACTCTTAATCCAATTGCTGTTAACCTGCAAACTATAATTACCAAAGCTATAGAAAGTGTAGATCTTGCGGCTCAAGCTAAGTCAATTGAGATATTGACTGTATTTGATGCTAATCTGGGAGTAGTTTTTGGTGATTCCAAACGATTGCAGCAAGTCATGTGGAATCTCCTTTCTAACGCTGTGAAATTTACGCCATCAAATGGACAAGTCACCGTTCGATTAAAAAGGGTTGGCTTATACGCTCAAGTTCAAGTTATTGATACAGGCAAAGGTATAAAACCAGAATTTTTACCTTATATATTTGATTACTTTCGTCAACAAGATAGTGGTTATAACAGAAAATTTGGGGGTTTGGGTTTAGGGCTTTCTCTTGTGCGCCACTTAGTTGAATTACACGGCGGAACTATTGAAGCTGAAAGTCGTGGTGAGGGAAAGGGAGCAACTTTTACTGTTAGGCTTCCATTGATGCTGAATCCCTCCATAACTCAAGGTGAGACTCAAAAAGATGACAAGAGTCCAGATTTACATGGTGTGCGGGTACTGGTTGTGGATGATGAACCAGACAACCGCGATTTTTTGGCTTTTCTACTAGAAGCTTATGGGGCTTGTGTATCTGCAGCCGCCTCAGCACATGAAGCCCTTTCATCACTGGTTGAAGAACAGCCAGATTTGCTGGTGAGTGATATTAAAATGCCAGAAATGGATGGTTATATGCTGATTCGTCAAATCAGATCTTTGCCAGCTGAACGAGGAGGACAAATTCCGGCAATCGCCCTCACTCCTTACGCAGGGGAAGCTACTCAACAACAAGCTAATGGTACTGGTTTTACGCTTCATTTTCCCAAGCCAATTGAACCAGTTCTCTTGGCGACAGCGATCGCAAATTTGGTTGAGAAGTAATACCATTTTGGATTTTAGATTTTAAATTCTCATACTCTGTTTCGTCTGTGTCTCGTCTCTCGTTCCCTTCTCGTTCTCTTCTCGTTCCCACGCAGAGCATGGGAACGAGAAACTCTATTTCTTTCTCTCTTGTAATTTTTGCACTTCCTCCTCCAAAATCCGGTAACGATTCTCCAAAGTGTTTTCCTGACTTTGCGGTTTTGTCTTCGCGACTTTATTAATTTCTCTTGATTCTTTGTCAAATATGGCATCTATCACAGATTCATGGTTGAGATACCACTGACGAATCACTTGTGCAATCACCTGTGAGTTAAGATTTTCTATCGCAGCAAGGTTTTTTTGCAGCGTTGGTAAATCGGCGATCGCCGAGTCATCAAACACATAATCTTGCTCTCTAAGGAGGGAACTAAGTGCAATACATGGTTGTAGAGACGTTCCATGGAACGTCTCTACATTGATCGCGGTGGTGTATATGATTTAAAAGATAACCCCTATAAACTTTCCAAACATTTTTCGAGAGCACAAAATTCACCAGTTCTGACTCAGTAAGACTTCAAATTCTGTTTTTAAAGCCTTAATATCCGCGACTCTTGCTACTAACAAGTTATTACTACCTGCATCCACAAGACGTGAGTTCCAATAACAGATACTCTCTGAATTCTTCATCCAAAACGAAATCACTGTATCCACTACTTCATCTATATTCCAGCCCCACTTTGGTGGCAATGGTTCTACAGATTTGATGATGGCATCAAGCGTACACTTATGAGTTCCCACATATTCCACAGCTTGATGCTGTGGTTTGTGTAAATTGTGCTGTTGATGACTAAAAAAATCTAAAACTGGAGAAACGCCTACAATGTCGAAAGTGTATTTCATTCTACTTCTCCAAATTATGACGTGAATTTTATTCAAACCAGAGTTGCTAAAAAGTTTAATGTCTTAAAAATCTCTTGAGTTTCACCATAAAAAACTTCTAATCCTCCTATCTTATAAATAATGAAATTCCAAAAACTAGCACTCTAGTCTTGAAAGTGCTAAGGTTTCTCTCCTAAAAGAGTTAGCAGTAAAATACGTTGAGTGCTAAAAGTTGTCCCAAGAAAATTAGCAGTGAAGTGCATTGAGTGCTAAAGTTTATAGAGGTCTTGATATGAAAATATTATAAAATTTATTTGTAAAAAACGGATGTTTGTTACTATTAATAATTATTTAATATTGTCTGTAACAAGTTTTCAGGGTGAAATTGCAGCTTTGTCTGCTGCCTGTTTGTGGGCGCTGGCATCAGTATTGTATGGGCGCTTGGGACAGCGTATCCCGCCATTGCAACTCAACTTGATCAAAGGGATAATTGCGATCGCCTTGCTCTTCCTCACCATCCTCATCCGTGGCGAATTGTTTCCTAGCATTCCACCCCTATCTGTGTGTCTCATCCTCCTGAGTGGTTTTGTAGGCATTTGTTTAGGCGATACAGCTTTTTTGGCAGCCATAAATTTTATCGGCGCACGTCGTGTCTTACTGATTGGAACTCTTGCCCCACCGATAACGGCAATACTGGCGTTGATTTTTCTCCAAGAGCAGTTAAATGTGAGTGCTTGGTGCGGTATTCTGCTGACTGTTTTGGGTGTTGCTTGGGTTGTTACCGAAAGAGTCCCCAGTACAAGTGAGAGTTCTTTAACGTACCCGTGGCGGGGAATATGTTTTGCTTTGTTGGCGGCGATCGCAAATGCGACAGGGGGTGTCCTTTCGCGTGCAGCTTTGGCAAACACGAGTATCAGCCCCTTATGGGCAGCCTTGTTGCGATTGACAGCAGCCGTGTTAATGCTTTTGATTTGGATACTTTGCCGCAAGCAACAAGTCAGCAGCGTTCAGTTAAAGATATTACAAGAACCTCGATTTCTTCTCGTGGCTATCTTAGCTTCCTTCTGTGGAACTTATTTAGGAATTTGGTTGCAACAGACAGCAATTAAACTTACACCTGCGGGAATATCCTTCACTTTGTTGCAGACGAGTCCATTATTTGTCATCCCCATTGCGATCGCTATGAAAGAGAAAGTCAGCGTCAGGGCGATCGCTGGTGTTATAGTTGCGATCGCAGGGATTGGATTGCTGTTTTACCTCAAGTAATGTTTCATATCATATCCGTTCGGATCAATACCTCACCCCACCCTCCGGGTACCCCTCTCCTTACTAAGGCTACCGTGTACACACAAGTCATCGAATTACCCAAAATTTTTAACCTCACCCTGCCCTGTCGGGCATCCCTCACGCCAGGTGCACCGTCCTTGGGAACCCCAACGCCCTTCGGGTATGCCTGCGGCACGCCAAGGGCGAACGCCAGTCGCCTAGGTCGGGAGACCCTCTCCGAAGTTGCCACAACGCGGGGAACCCGCGCAAGGCACTTCTCTCTGCAGCGCTGGTCTCACCAGATACCTCTGTCGGGAAACACTCATCAAGTACTGGCTCCGCAACGCACTGGCTCTCCTTATTAAGGAGAGGGAAAGTCCTAACTTTTATCTGGTAGGGAAGCCAGTGCGGTGCGGTGAATCCCCTACAAAATGGGGTTTAAGATGATTAAATCATTTGTGTGTACCCCTCTCCTTAATAAGGAGAGGGGCAGGGGTGAGGTTTTTTATTGTAATTACGTGAAGTTGATATCAGTTATGCTAGATTTTGCGCCAGAAACACACAACCAAAGAGCAAAGATTTATCAAGTGATCACAGATGCTTTTGGTCGAACACAAGAAGCATCACTTGTAGATAAAATCCGCAACTGTCCGAATTTCATACCTGCATTATCCCTTGTCGCGCTAGAAAATGGGGATGTACTCGGACACATTCTTTTCAGCCGCATTTTCATTCAAGCATCAAAGCAAATTCCAGCGCTAGCACTAGCACCCTTAGCCGTAACACCACAGCGCCAGCGCCAAGGTATCGGTAGCCAGTTGGTGCAAATGGGTTTATCGAAATGTCGTGAGTCAGATTATTCTGTTGTTGTCGTTGTTGGTGAACCGCGCTATTACAGACGTTTTGGTTTTCAAAAGGCGAGTCAATTTGGCTTGCACTCATCGTTACCAATTCCTGATGAGGCATTTATGGTGTTAGAACTCAAGCCGAGTGCTTTGATGAATATTAATGGAAATGTGTGCTACCCTGATTACTTTAATGAGGTTTAAAATAATGAGGTTTAAAATCTCATTTTCCAACTTGTCAAACTTCTGACTCTTGTCACTCCGTTAGATCGTTCTTACTAAGATTCTTCTCGCCAAAAAACACAACGCTTTTGGTGTTCGGAAAACATCGGGGAGAGTGAATGCAAATCTTCCATAGGTAGTGAAGATTTACAATAGAAAGGAAATTTTGGCTGTCTAGAAGTGTAATCAAAAAATATTGTAAATCTATCGTCAGCAACAGGTACTTTTCCCCGATGAAAGACACTATTAGTTCCTGCAATAACTATCGTACCAGATGGTCCTGTACAAGACTTATAATTTGATGGAGATAAAAATCGTTGCATACATTCATCTCTAATGTACCCAGATTTATATCTTAAAGAATCAGCGACTTTTGAAGTGATATCTTTTGGAATATATTGAAATGGTCCTCCATCATCATTTATGTCATTTAAATAAATAATGACCTTGAATAATTTTCTATCTTCCCTGTCCATGTGCCATAACCTTGATTTATTCTGTACTTCATTAACAAGGTCTCTGCGAAAATAGGCACCATGATAAGCTACAGGTAGACCAAAATAATTTTCAGCAATATTGAGTAAACGTTGTTGTAATCCCCAAAGAAAAATCTCTGGGTATTCCATTATTTGCTGGGTAGTTGCATGAATAACAAATTCCTTTTCATCGTCACAAAGGACTCTTGGGATTTTTGGCATTAAGTTTTTTGCGGCTTCCAGTATTTCAGAAGTAAAAGGAATCGAAAGTTCTTCTAATGAAGTGATAAAAAGTCCCTCATTATTAAGAGTCTCTACTATAGCCTGATCAGTACTCGAAAGGATAGGCAGATGACTCATGTGTTTTGCTAATGCTGCTTGATAAGCAAACTCAGCAGGAGTTTTTATCAGTGAGAATTCGTAAACATTCATTAAGAGTTTGTTACGTACCTGTGTTGCGAGTGTTTTCATATTGTCATCTCTTTGACAAAGATAAATGATTTCGTATTAAGTAAACTTACTGTAAATATCCAGTGATTTGTTGTTGCAATCAGGAAATTTATATGGACTTCACAGAAAATCGGCTACAACATAACTGTGCTTTACTTGTTCTGAATATTAATCCAGAAAAACCAACTTTATGGCTGATTTTATCTGAAAAAAATTAAATAAAACTTCAGAATTTGACTTGGTGACAGACATATAAAAGTCATTTGTAATACGTATAAGTTACAGTCTTACTTAGTTGCTGCAAAGCAAAAATCAAGCAAGTTGTTTTCTGGTCTTAAATGTCTAAATTGTTACTAAAAATTTTGGCACAAATAGTTAGATAATCATACCAGCAACAGCTTATACTATCGCTTTGGAATAGCAGACATGAGTATAGAGGAGTCATAGTGATGGTACGGCGAATGATCGTGATTTTTCTGGTGTGGCTATTAACTGCGTGTACCACGAGTGTTCTCGCACCAACTAGCCAGTTAGTGGAAAAAGCAATTGCATTTGAATTACAGCAAACCCAACAGCAACTCAACCAACAATTAGGTTTAGATTTTCAGGGATTTGAAATCAATCGCCTATCAATTACTCAGCGAAAAGCTTTGACAGTTGAGAATTTGCCCACATACCGCGTTAAGGGAAACTACAACCTTACGTTCAAACTTCCAAAACGAAAATTGACACAACCTCAAAAACCTTTTGAAGTTTACCTGCAACTCCAGAAAGAAGGTAAAACTTGGCGGTTACTGGTTCCTGAAGATGATAGCAAGGATTCTAGACAAGTTTGGCGCAGTTATTCTATCTAGACTAGGGGTGTAGGGGAGCCAGTACTGCAGGAGGGTCTCCCTCCGTAGGTATCTGGCGTGTGTAAGTGAATGGTTTATTCGTTAGTTCCGACAACTTTGGAATCAGATTGGGTAAGGTCTTTTACTTTCTTTCCCTTATACCTGAGATCTTGCACCATCATTTTCGTCCGCCAAGAAATAAATTTCTTGGCTCAAAGTTTAAGTCCGTTAAAACGGACTCTTGTTAGTCTTTCAGTCCGTTTTAACTGACCGGAATGCACCATTCTCAACCTTGCCACATAACCCGCCAAGAACTTAAGTTCTTGGCTAATAGCTCAAGTCCACTAAAGTGGACTGAAATTCTTATCCAGTCGTCTTTAGACGACTTGAACTATGAGCCAGGGGTTTAAACCCCTGGCGGGTTATTGCTACTGGTGCAAGATCTGAGTTTTAACGGACTTAAGCTATTAGCCTTGAACTTGAGTTCAAGGTGTGCTCACGTAGAGGTGCAAGATCTGAGATACCCCTACACCCCTACACCCTTACACCCCTAGTAGTCCACCAAAGCAACTTTGCCAGGTAATGCCAATAATTTGATAAGCTACTCCAAGATTGCGAGTGGGTGGCATTATGACAAAGAAATACATTGTGGATTTGAGTGAGGTTGAGGAATCTCA